>Ga0182027_10008288_pt1 | contig 15151 bp, 10 predicted proteins | sample 712E1DmetaG_FD_121300 | JGI IMG/M metagenome (GOLD analysis project Ga0182027, IMG submission 121300) | Permafrost microbial communities from Stordalen Mire, Sweden - 712E1D metaG (Illumina Assembly) | ecosystem: Environmental > Terrestrial > Soil > Wetlands > Permafrost | place: Sweden... | reverse complement strand
CACACTGATACTGGAAGGACGCACACTTGATGAGACTGTTGCTACTTTTGGCATTCGCAGCCTTAAATTTGATCCGGATGATGGTCTGTTTGTCAATGGTAAGTCGACCAAACTCAAAGGTGTTTGTCTCCATCAGGATGCCGGTTCCTTTGGCAATGCAGTTCCTGCTGCTATCTGGGCATACCGTCTTGGTTTGCTAAAGGAGATGGGATGCAATGCTATTCGCACAAGCCATCATCCATTCGCTCCTGAGTTTTATGATCTTTGTGATCAGCTTGGCTTTTATGTTTTTGATGAAGCATTTGATGAGTGGACACGGGACTGGCCATACAACTACACTGAAAACCCTCGTGGCAAGTCAAAATTCGGTTATCACCTTTATTTTACTCAGTGGTATGAAACGGACTTACGTGCTATGCTACGACGAGACCGCAATCATCCGTGTGTAATCCTCTACAGCATTGGCAACGAGATCCCTAACCAATTAAATGATGATGGATGGAAGATTGCAAAAAAATTAGTTGCCATCTGTCACGAAGAAGATTCCACTCGTCCGGCAACTTCTGCCTGTGATCAGTCTTTCGTTTCATCCCGCAACGGTTTTATGAATGTCCTTGACATAGCCGGTTATAACTACATCGACCGCCTTTACGGAGATAGCACCTATGTGCCCGAACACAGACGCTTTCCTCACCGCGTATTCCTGGGGACCGAGACGGGTAGTCAAATCCATTACTGGCTTGGTGTTCGCGATAATAAATACGTTATAGGTGACTTTATATGGACCGGTATAGACTATCTTGGAGAAACAGGCAGATTCCCAAGCCGGGGTAATAGTTCCGGGTTCATAGACATTGCTGGAGGTAAAAGGCCCGGTTTCTATCAACGAGAAGCCTATTGGCAAGATGATCCGGTGTTGCAGCTTTTCGTGCTTACGGGGGAAAAACCTCAAAACGCCTGGCAATTCCAGCCAGCTATGCTCAAATGGAACTGGCCGGCAAAAACAAATGTCACAGTTCGGGCTGCTACCAATTGTGATGAAGTCGAATTGTTCCTCAACAATCATTCCTTAGGACGAAAGACCGTATCGCAAAATGTATATTCGACTGACTATACCGTTAGCTTTATACCAGGGGAACTTAAAGCAGTTGGTTATTCAAATGGACACCAAGTCGCTATTTCCAAACTGATCACAACGGGTACAGCCACGAAGGTTCGGGTCATGCGGCTTTCACTGCCTGTCGCCGGTGATGTCGATTTGTTCGAAGTAACACTGGCGGACAAAAACGATTTAAATGTGATTGATGCAACTGATGCTGTAACAGTGCATGTCGAAGGTGCCGGCCGACTTATTGGCATTGACACGGGAGACCTTGTCTATGACGGTCTGTTTAAGACTGACACCCGAAAAGCTTATCAGGGGCGTCTTCTTGTTACTGTACAGCGGACTTCACCGGAAGGCGAGGTACGTCTTACGGCTACAGCACCAGGGCTTTCATCCGCCAATATTGTGTCAAAATAATCACAGGTACAGTGATGCATAAATGATAATTTAAAAAATAATATTAAAATGAAAAATTTTGCAATAATGAGAATTACGCGAATCATGGCAGCAGTATTAATAATTGCTTTGCTGTCAGTTGGAACGGCCTGGAGCCAGGCCGGTTTGGGAACTATTCCACAGATTATTGAAAAGAATGGACGTCATGCTCTTCTTGTTGACGGACAACCATTCTTTATGCTGGGTGGCCAGGCACATAACTCCAGTGGCTGGCCTGGAATGTTGCCTGGGGTATGGTCTGCTGTTAAAGCAATGAATGCCAACACTCTTGAAGTTCCGATTTACTGGGAACAGATTGAATCCCAGCCGGGGAAATTCGATTTTTCGCTGGTAGATACACTGCTTAAGCAAGGACGGGAACATAAAGTACATCTTGTACTTCTGTGGTTCGCTACCTGGAAAAACGGCAGCAGTCACTATATGCCGCAATGGATGAAGCATGAACCGGCGAAGTATCCTAATATTACCGGCAGGAATGGTAATCCTGTCGATTCGCCTTCACCACATACACAGGCTGCTATGGAATTCGACGCTAAGGCTTTTACTGCAGTGATGGGTTATTTGAAGAAAGCAGACGCGCAACACACTGTTATTATGGTACAGGTGGAAAACGAACCCGGAGCTTGGGGTAGTGTACGCGACTATTCCCCTGTTGCCCAGAAGTTATTCGAGGGTCCTGTTCCGGATGAATTGCTAAAGCCTGAAGTACTTAAATCATTAAAGAGACCGGTTAATGCAAAGGGAACCTGGAGTGAAGTATTCGGAAACGATGCTGATGAGTACTTCCATGCATGGTCAGTTGCACGGTATATCGGTTATGTTGCAGCAGCGGGTAAAGCAGTGAATCCTTTGCCGTTGTATGTTAATGCTGCGCTTCGCGATCCGATCAGTAACCCCAGTGCATCAACTTATGAGAGCGGTGGAGCAACTGACAATGTGATTCCTATATGGAAGGTGGCTGCGCCTGCCATAGATTTATTAGCTCCGGATATTTATCTTTCAGGTACTGATACTGTACTTAAAGTAATTGAATTGTATAACAGGCCCGATAATACATTGTTTGTGCCTGAGACCGGGTCCAGTGCGGAATACGCAAAATATATGTATGAAGTGATGGCTCGCGGTGGTATTGGTTTTTCTCCATTTGGCATTGACGATAATGGACAGGGTGAAGGAGAAACCGAGATTGCAACACGTCTGGCACCGCTTTCGCAGGAATATGCTATGGCAGGCCCAATGATGAGGGAACTGGCAAAATGGGGTTTTGAAGGCAAGATCAAAGCTGTTGTTGAACGCGAGGATCATGCTGATCAGATTATTGATCTTGGTTCATGGCAGGCTATTGTGAGTTTTGGAGCTGCCGGATGGCGCACAGCACAAACCAATAAACGTCCGATTGGCAAAGCTATGATAGTTCAACTTGGTGATAACGAATTTGTGTTGATCGGAACACTTTGCCACTTCACCTTCAAGCCAGTTGGAGCCAATTCGGGAAAGGCATGGCAATACCTGAAAGTCGAAGAGGGCCAATATGAGAATGGAACATTTAAGTTATTACGCGTACGTAATGGTGACGAAACCGATTGGGGTGGACCTCGCATTGGTGCCATACCAGCAGTATTGCATACAACACTGATTTTAAGATAATAATAAGTTACTCCGGATTTCTATCATTAAGTACTAATTAGGTAAATTCGGAAGATAGCTTTTTCATAATCGTTTTTATTCTTTAATCGATAATTGAAATCTCGATGCATTTTTCATTTGTTCATCAAAAGCAATAAGAAACTGTAATATGGTTATTCTGATTACCTTTATAACTTCCTTTAAGTTTTTTAGCTAACATTAATAAACATCAAAATTATGACAGTAATAGTAGTAGGTATTATAATTCTCATTATAGGTTTTGTAGCTGCCAAAGCGGATGAACCGATGTTACGCAAGTACAGATCGATGATCAAAACAGCCGGTGTTATTGTAATCCTGATTGGATTGTCAATTGCCTGTGTTGTTCAGGTTGAACCCGGGCAGGTAGGTGTACAGAAGTTGTTTGGGAAAGTGAGCAATAATATTCTTGAAAGCGGTTTAAATATTATTAATCCATTGGTACAGGTAGTTATGTTCGATGTCAGAACCGAAAATTATACCATGTCCGGAGTACAGGATGAAGGCTCCAAGCAGGGCGATGATGCCATTCGTGTTTTAACAGCAGACGGACTTGAAGTGGTGATTGACCTTACTGTATTATACAAAGTTATCCCTACTGAAGCTCCAAGGATTCTTAAAGAGGTTGGAACAGATTACAGGAATGTCCTGGTTCGTCCGATCTGCAGAACCAAGATCAGGGATAATGCAGTTTATTATGATGCTGTTGCACTTTACTCTACTAAAAGAGATGAATTCCAGTCTAAGATCTTTTCAACTATTGAAACGAACTTCAAAGAACGGGGTTTATTGCTGGAGCAACTTTTAGTCAGGAATATAACTCTTCCTGCCTCAGTGAAAGCCTCAATCGAATCAAAAATAAATGCAGAGCAGGATGCACAAAAAATGCAATTTGTATTGCAAAAGGAAACCCAGGAAGCTCAGAGGAAAAGGGTTGAGGCACAGGGTATTGCCGATTATCAGAAAATATTAAGCACCGGGCTTAGTGATAAGCTGTTGCAGTATGAAATGATTAAAGCCATTACTAATTCGCCTAATGCCAAACTGATCTTCATGACGAACGGGAAAAACCTTCCAATGATGGTGGATAGTAAATAATAACACCTGGATTGAGTGGATCAAGAGTTATGATATTGACAATATGAAGCAGGAACATGTTATTGCACGTTCCTGGGTGTGTTTTTAAATATATTTTATCATTTAGATTTCTATATCATATTAAAATTTAGAAAATTCCCGGAATTTAAGTTAACAATGCCCACCGCCATAATAATTCCTATGGCACAGAGAGCAAGGATTGATATAATTTTAAATGCATCAACCTTAGCAATTTCAACTTTTACTATACCATAAAGAGGTATAATAAGGATCTTTTCTTTATTGATCTTCATCACTGAATCTGATGAGAGATATATATGAATTTTGCCTCCTATCTGACGGGAATCATTCACCGTATCTATTTTTCCTGATAATATCCCATTTGAGATTACGGCGTTCCTTAGCAGGTACTTTGAATTCTGGCTATGGATTACATAAGGATACTTACCGGAATCAGGAAGTGGAAGGTCAGAACTTGAAATTGTTTTGTAACTGTAGCAACCTGAAAGCTGAATTAGCAGAATGAAGATCATCGATACAGAAATTGTCTTCATAAATTGCGAATATTTTTTCATAATTTTTATTTAATAATAATCTATAAAACCATAAATATATATCCCGTTTTTATCGGCAAGTATTATTGGATCAGGTATCCTTTTATACTGAAATACTCTATGCCAGCTTAATATCCTTTTATGCAGCGAACAGAGTAACCATTGTTCCAGAGGTCGCCCCAATAGTCGATATAAGAGTAATCGAAATCAATGTCCCAATATGCGTCCACTGAATCCCACCATAAACCGCTGTGTCCAAGATAATAGAATGTGCCTTTCCAGTCCCGGAAGCCACCGGGAAGTGCTGTAAAGCCACTTTCATTGGTTGCTCCGCTATTTGGTGTTTCCCAATGGGTTGTACCTATTTCTTTCATTTTACCGCCTGCTGTATTTATGCCTCCAAGGTAGTTGGTAAGGATTGTCCATTCAGAATCACTTGGGATATGCCAACCGATGGGGCATACATTCCGGCTATCAGTTACTGCATACCAGGTATATAATCTGCCATAAGTGGCTACATTGCTCTCAATACCACCATATGCCCACTGGTATTTGGGTGAAGTTTCATTTGTTAAGTCCAATGTTGAAGGAATTGTAGTTTTTATTGAATCACCATTTCGGTATTTGGTTGTTTTCAGGTTTTCAGCCATCCACTCTTGTGACCCTATTTTAACTGTTTTATACGAATTGCCATCGATGTCAACAACTGTACCATACTCAACTGCAGGTTTATCTTCATCTTTCTTACAACATGTAAGACATATTAATTCTCCTAATCCAATAATTATAGATATTAGCGAGTAATACCATAATTTACCTTTCATTTTTTGAACTGTTATTTTTGCTTTTTTCATGATTTGAAAATTTAGTTTTTGCTTACTCTTAAGTTTTTCAGCATTCATTCCTTACTCTTTAGAAGGATTTTCAGGTATCTCCTTTTAAGCTACCTTATAAAATCACATGAAGTCAGTTCAACATTGGCACATTGGTCTTCAGTCTGCCATGAATTCTCCGGAAAATATCAACGATATCAGGACCAGTAATAGTCAATCCGTGGTTTTTTAATCCGACCTCAGTTCTTTCAGGTGAAGATGTCTTTTTCAGTAATTCAACAACATTTTCAGCCAATTCGCTTGTGCCGCAAGGATAGCTTTGAGCAGTGCAAAGAACATCTTCAATCCAGGCATGTACATGCACTATGGCGCCAGTTTTTGGAAATTCCCTGTAAATCATATAATGTTCAATGGCATCGACTGAAACTCTGATCCTTGGATCATGTTCCAGTGGCACCGAAACGAGCATCTCACCACTTTCTTTGTCGTAGCCCTTTACAAGGAGCATGTCTTTTCCTATCCCTTTCAGATTCGATTTGTCAACTCCCCGGGCAGTCATCCAGTAGGAAGTACCTTCAATGTTATGGTTTACATTCCTGATACTGAGATTACCGTAACTGAGTCCTTTTATCTGGTACAACCTGTAAAGCTGATCTATTAGATCTTTGTCAAGGAATTCTATAAGTGGGAAAGGGGCAGGCAGAACCCCGAGATCGTGTAGCTCCCTTCCAAAAGCTTTTAAATCTTCAACTTCAGGAATTATTTCATTTTCCTCTAAAATAAGATCATCAAAAAGTTTGTTCTTTAAAACAAAATGAGAACTGATAACCGGATACATGTATTTATACATATTATCAGGATCATAATTGAATTCAGTAAACCCTACTTCAGGAGTTATACTGAATGCCTTAGGATTCTCTCTTCCTTCCTGAAGGTAAATGCAAAAGAGTATATTGGATATACTTTTTACCAGTGCCACGTAGCATGCTGTTTTAAGATCCGACACGGGATTTTTGAGCATGGCAATGGAGACCACCATTTCTTCCTGACATTTTCTCCTGAATGCTTTTGGTGATTCAAGATCAATAATATTAAGGACGAAATTGGAGTTTTCAACTGAAGATACCAGTTCATTGCCTTTTTTAGTTATTTCCTCTGCTAAAATATTGGTCAGGTATAATAGATCAGGACAGGTTGACACTTTATTAACTTTAAATTTCATAGCATAATAAGTTTAAGTTTGACTTTAAAATTAAAGCGTATCAAGAGAGGTCATATGAACAAAAGATTCTCTCTCTCTGAGAAGGATATGCCGGCCATCAATTACGGAAACGATTGCCGGCCGGGGAAATCCAAAAGAGGATTCCCAGGAAGTAAAATAAGCTCCACTGTCAAGGATAGCTACCATCTCACCTGCAGCCACCTCTGGCATTACTTTATTTCTGTATACAACATCAGCAGAAAAGCAACCTGGTCCGGTAATTGTTACTTTTTCTGATGCTTTTCTATTGATATCATTGCATAAAACAACTTCATGGTGTTCATAATAGGTAGGCATTGTTAATGTTCCAATTCCGGCATCAGCAACAAGCCATTTTTTCAGACCTTTCCGATCTTTTACCTGATGTATCTTTAATAAAAGAAGTTGATTTGGTCCGGTTATACATCTTCCGGGTTCCAGAATCAGTTCAGGAATTTTCTTATTGTGGAATATCGACAAAACACCTTGTGTTACTGAATCGGCAAAATGCGCAAAGGATATTTTCTTGTTTGACAATCTTCCTGAATGAAGAAGATCAAATGCCTGATACAGTAATAATTCCAGTGTCGTCATCTCACGGGAATCTGACACTCCCAATCCTCCTCCAATATCCAGTACATCAACATTCAATCCGGCGTTTTCAGCATCATTGATGATATTTTTTAGCAGTGAAAGTGCTTTTCTGTAATCATCGGTATTATGAATACCTGAGCCAATATGGAAATGGAACCCCCTGAAACTGATCCGTTTCAGGGATTTGACTTTTTCAAGTGCACGATTAACCTCACCTCCTTTAAGATCCATACCGAAAGGAGAACCTGTGCGACTTCCGGCAGTACTTCCCTTATTCATACCGGAAGGGACAAAATCAGGATTTATCCTGAGCAAAACTTCAGCACTTTTGTTAAGCTCAGTACATATATGTTCAATCTTTTCAAGCTCAAACAAAGAATCGACATTTATGAACCTGATATTATTTTCAAGACATGCTGTAATCAGCCGGTCTGTTTTGCATGGTCCGTTGACAATTATGTCATTACCTGAATATCCCAGTTTAAGCGCGAGCATCAGCTCATACTCGCTCATTACTTCAGCTTTGATCCCTTCGCCCTTTATAACTTTAATAATACCGGGAACCGGGTTACATTTAAAAGCGTAATGAACAGATATCTTCCCCGGGTATCTTGATTTTATCGTTTCGAGAAAGGAATAAGCTGTTGTTCTGAGTCTCGCTTCGTTGACGACATGAAGCGGCGTCCCATAAATATTGCCAAGGTCTATGGAATTACATCCTCCTATAACAAGCTCTCCACGGTTGGTAGCTTCAAGGCTCCATCTTTTAATCAACTCGCTTAATATCAATTTGTTGCGTAACATAATTAATGTTTATAGTTGTTTGGAATAGATAGCAAAATGTTTTCCTGGTTTCATCTCCAATAAATTTACCAGACTAATTCCCAGGTTTTCATCTGAAATCCATGTTGTGGATATCGTTGAATAATTCCTGAATATTTTAATTGCAGATCTAAGGATCAAAGCAAATACCCTTTTATTCCTGAATGCTTTTTTTATCCCTGCCGTAAAAATTATAAGTTCTTTAATTTTTCTTCTCCTCCATAACAACCCGGGAATTTGCCATGGCCTGATCCTGCCATTAGAGTTTTTAATCAAACTGTTAAAGTTTATAACTAACTGGGCTGCGCCAACAGGTTCCCCTTTATATTCTGCGATCAATATAAGCCCCGGACTGGTAACGAGAAACAGATACTTAGCTGAGAACATATATTCCTTCAATGAGAGAGGAAGAAAAAATTTATTATTCTCAAAAGCATTATTGTTGATATCACGCAATATCTCCAGATCTCTTTTAAATCGGAAAATATTGAATTTTCTTACGGTAATATCCGTGCTGAAAATAGCCTTGTGTGAAGTCTTGTATTTTTTTGATAATGTCTCTGAAATGTCATCATTGACCATGGTATGAAACCTGTTTGATTCGTAAAAGCCGGCCTCTGCAAGCAATGCAGGATAATAAGAAGGATTGTATGTCTCAAAGAAAACTGGAGCCGAATTGAAGTTGTCCATTAAGATTCCAAGCTCTGAATAATGATTTGGATTAAAGGGCCCTTCAAGATATTCGGCGCCTCCGGCCCTGCTGTCCGCTTCTATTTTTTCAAACAGGACTCTCACGGCATTGCAGTCATTTATTGATTCGAAAAATCCAAAAAAGGCAGATTTCTGATTCCATTTTGTCCAGTGAGAATGGTTTATTACCATTATCGATCTGCATACAGGTGTTCCATCAGAATAGCATACATAAATCTTTAAAGATGTATTTAGAAAATATGGATTCTTCAGGGGATTAAGAACCCTCCTAAGTTCTGAACTCTGTGGAGCAATCCAGTTCGGATCGTTCCTGTATATTTCTGATGGAATGGAAAGAAAATCTTCTAATCCATCCTGCATAGTTATTTCCTTGACTAAGAATGACATAAGTTCTTTTTTATTCGTTCTACAACATATGCTTTATAGATAAATGAGCGATCTCTTTTTTGAAGCTCAATTGATAATTTCATGTCGGGAATTATCTGATCTGCAAAGATTTCAGGACGGTTTCTTGTTACGAGGTGATTGCGGTAAGTAATTACTGCTCCATCTTTTGCAGTCCTTAATGTCTCTAACAGAAGGAGTGTAAACTCCTCAATTGAAGTCCATTCAAAAATATTTGTGAAATTAAATTTTGATATTGTATCTGCGGGGGAAGATCTCAGATACTCCTGACAGCCGGAAGTAACCATCTTAATCCGGTCCACATGATCACGGATGAAATTATAATTCTCCTTTTTCAGATAAACCGGTAAATTATCAATGAAGTAGTTTCCTGACAGAATATATGCAAGGAAATAATTTTCCTTTGCAGGGAGTTCTGTCACAGCTTTTCTGACTGCCGAACGGTAGTACTTTTCAAAAGAGAATGAAGGCTCAAGATATTTATAGAATGCCTTATCGAACAGCATACTGGCAAAGGCACGACTTAAAAAAGTCCGGCAAAATAGCCTCCATTTGAAATTGTCCCACTTATTTTTAAATAATATTCTCTGTTCCTCAATAGATGACGCATTAAACAACTCACTGATTATCTTTTTCCCAACGAGAATTCTGAATACTCTTTTCAGCAAATGCATATATCTCTCATATTTCCCGCAATGGATAATGCCTCGGTTTATATCAGCCTTTTTATTGTTCCAGTATAACTGCTCTTCTTCAGAGAGTATTGGTTTTAATTTTTCATAAAGTTCCCATCGGCGATCTGAAGATTGTACTCCAAAGAATTCAAGGGTTTCATTATACCCAAGTGTTTTAAAAGCACTTATTTTAAGTGATAGGAGATAGTTCTGAAAGCGGTTCATATCGAGACAAATCACTTTTGCCGGATCGTCAAGAAGGAATGCCAATGCATTACAACCTCCTGATGTAATCGAAAATATGGTATCTCCGGGTTTTGTATTAAAAGCAATTCTGTCCATCTCCGGATCTTCCCAGCATTGAGCATATAAAATATCCCTGAATACTTTTGAGTGGCTTAATCCCTTGTTCTTTAAATATGATTTTCCCTTTGCTGAAGTTTCTGAGGAAACACCAATAATTGTATGAATTATCGCCCAGTCAATTACAGCCGGCAAACCGATTAAAATGGCATAAATAAATTTATCGGTGTATGAAGCAAATATCAAACCCGGAATAAACAGAACATATTGGGCGTTATGCCTGAATCCGTCATAATTTATATTCAAATCCAGCGGGACAGTAAAAAGATTCCTGATTTGTCTTATTCCCGGATTGAGAGCTGGAACGGAATGAATGTATTCAGAATAGATATCCCCAAATCTTGAAATCAGTTTTTCTTCCTCATATTTGATAAGCTGGTAGTAATGCATCCAGATCAATACCGGTATTAATAAACCAATGGGTCTCAAACAAAGTGACAAAGCAGTAAATGCGATTAAGTCTGCAAAATAAATTGGATTTCTTACAAAATTATAGGGCCCGGAAAGAGTCAGTTTACTGTTTTGAACCCTGAAAGCCATGACGGTTTTTGAAGTAAGGATACTTCCGGCCCACATTCGGACAAATGATGCAAACAGAACCATGGAAGCTACTATTAAATATCCATAACGGATAGATAATGCTGTTGATAACCCGAACCATCCTCCTGCTATTTCTATTGATGAAGGATAATTCTTAAATGCTAAAAATGAAAGGGCAGAGATTACTGTAACTATGGACAGAGATATAAAAATTCTTACTTCAAACCATGTTTTCCGTAACCTAACAAAAATAGATTTCATGTTATTGCATATTTAAATTACAGGCCTTGACCCTTATTGCAGAAGGTATTATTTCTATGTCAAAAGGAGAATTTCCGAGTATCTCACCATCACCTTCAAGAAATACTTCATTGTCGGATCTGATTTGTAGTTTTTTACATCTTTTTATTGAACAGTGAGGTGACAAAATATGGGTTCCTGAGTACACTTTTGAAAGGTTCATGATTCGCTGACCGGTCTTCATATCATTAATAGTCAGGACATCAAGTAATCCATCATCAGGTTTTGCATGCGGAGTAAGTTTCATTCCCCCGGCACATTCCGTACCGTTTCCTACAACAAGACCGATAAGCCTGGATTCCTGAAAATCTTCATTATCAAATCCAATTGACAGGTTCAGGGGTTTCATAAACATAGCTAAAAATGTGGCCGCACATCCGAAAGCAATTGTACCGCCAAAAATTTTGGATTTTTTCCCTACAATTGAAGCGACCTTACTGCCGATACCGATTTGACATTCATTTACAAACAGGCGGCTGACCTTTGCACCTGAATAATCCTTGCATATAATATGGCCAAGATCCAAAGATATACTCCCGGGCTTAAGAAGCTGTTCAATTTGTTGCACTGTTGAATTTGGAATGTTTAGAGTCCTGGCAAAACCTCCCCCTGTACCGCAATTTATTATTCCGAGTTCGCATAATGGATTTAATGGTTCTCCTTCCAGAAAAAATCCATTGACAACTTCATTAATAGTTCCGTCACCCCCAACGGCAATTATCATAGAAGCTCCATCCATAATGGCTTCCCTTGTAATTAACGTTGCATCATTTTTTCCTCTGGTAAAATTTATACTAATCTCAAAATCGGAGGCACTTTTAATTTTTTGCAATAAGGATTGTGCTATCCTTTTTGCCTTTCCGTTCCCGGCCGACGGATTAATAACTATACTAACATAACTGGTATTCATTATTTTCTCTTTTAACAGTGAATGGAAATCAATTATCAGGCCAATCTGTATAGCAATAAGATAATCAGCCATATAGAGTAGTGATCGAATTGACCTTGAATTAAAACTGTAGCGTTTTGCTACATTTAGTTGATTCGGTACGCAACAATTATTATCTTTACTAATATTTGCCTGTTAACAGCAAATAATCACTCATATACCTTATATGAAATCAGACGAATCTGGTAGCGTATTGGTCGTTGACGATGATAATGATGTTTTATATACAGCGCGACTTGTATTAAGAGGTCTGTTTGCGAAAGTCGATACCCTTGACCGTCCGGATTTGATACCCAATTACCTTAAAACATGTAAATATGATGTGATTCTGCTTGATATGAATTATTCCAGTGGCAGCACATCAGGTAAAGAAGGATTAGAATGGCTTGAAAAAATTCTCCGGATTGATCCCATCGCCTGCATATTAACCACCACTGCCTATGGTGAAATCAACCTGGCCGTACAGGCTATGAAGTTAGGCGCAGTTGATTTCATAACAAAACCTTGGAACAAAGAGCAACTTGTTACATCAATTAATAATGTTATTAACCTGAGACAGATTGAGAGTGGTGGCAACAAGCCTAAGAGAAATCTGGTCGGATCGGGTAATCCGGGTAATTTAAAATACCCTGAAGTTATAAGCAGGTCATCAATTATGGCTCAAATTGCAGAAATCATAAAAACGGTTGCTCCTACTGATGCCAGTGTATTGATACTCGGGGAAAACGGAACAGGCAAGGAGCTTGCTGCATGGGCTTTGCATCGTGAATCATTAAGAAGTCAAAACTCATTTGTTCATGTTGATCTTGGATCTATTCCCGAGACTCTTTTTGAAGCTGAGTTATTCGGACATACCCGTGGCGCATTTACTGATGCAAGGGAAGAGCGTGCCGGAAGATTTGAAATAGCATCAGGCGGAACATTATTCCTGGATGAGATAGGAAATCTCAGCCTGCCGTTACAGGCTAAAATTCTTACTGCAATTCAGAACAGGGAAGTAGTGAGAATAGGAAGTAACCATCCGGTACCTGTAAATGTCAGACTGATATCAGCCACTAATATGCCTTTGTACGAAATGGCTGATTCATTTGAATTCCGCCAGGACCTCCTTTATCGTATCAACACTGTAGAGATAATACTTCCACCTCTAAGAGAAAGAAAAGAAGATATCAGCCTTCTCGCAGATTATTACCTTGAACTTTTTTCAAGGCAATATTGCAAACAAGGAATAAAGCTTAAGGAAGATACTCTTCAAAAACTAGAAGGATACTACTGGCCGGGGAATATCAGGGAGCTCGCTCATACAATTGAAAGAGCGGTTATTCTTTGCAAATGCGGAACCCTTACACCTGATGATTTTATTCTCAGAACCAGATCTAAATCTGCTCCACTTTCAGATGAACCTACGATCCATATTGAAGATTATGAAAAAAAAGCAATCACCAGTGCAATGAGTAAACATAACGGGAATCTTTCGAAGGCGGCGGAAGAAATGGGCATAGCGAGAAGTACCCTGTACCGGAAGATTGCACATTTTGGGTTGGAAAATTTGTAAACAGATACTCCTTTATTGCAATATTAAATATTTTGATAAAGAATAAAAGACTTTATAAAAATAAGAAACAGGCAGAATGCAAAACATCTGGAAAAATATTTCCAATCTTGGAATCAATGAAGCTGGAAAGCAATTGAGCCGCAGAACAATTGTTCTTGTCAATCAGCTCAATTTTGTATTACTGATCTCTATGTTTTTATTGCTTGTGACAACCATTGTTACTCAAGGAATTACTAACATGGTAGTGTCAATAGGCACGCTTCGGGTAGCATGGACCCTTCTACTCAGTTTACTGAATCTGTTAATTGCCCGATATGGTTTAACTAATCTCAGCAGGCTCTCGCTTATTTTTCTTCCTTCAGTTGTATTCCTGCTTGTTCCGACTTTGATAGGATATGTTCAAGAGGAAGATTTTACGTATTATCCATACGTAGTAATTGGTGCTTCAATTATCCCGCAGATGCTGGTGCATCCACATAAGGAAAAATTTCTCTACTGGTTTTCCCTATCATATCTTTTCCTTTTGACAATATTCATAGACCGTATTATGATCATGTTGGGCAAACCTGGGATGGTCGAGCCTGGAATGAACAGTTATCCTATAGTCGACAGGATAAATACTTTCTATCCATTCTATAAAATTGCGCAAATTGCACTTTTCCTGTTTATTAATGCAAATATCTATTACCTGCGATTGCTTAATTTCCACTTTGAGGCTGAGTTAAATGGAAAGAACAGCGAACTTGATTTACAGAACAAAGAGCTGAAAGAACAAAAAGATGAATTAGAACGGCAAAAAGACAAACTGATAAGCAAAGAGATCGATACCTGGCAGAAACTGGTGAATATTATCTCGCATGAAATTGTTAATTCAGCTATCCCCATTACCAATCTTGCAGGGATGACTGCTCAAATGCTTGAAGATGAGTCGGGGGTGGTTCAGAAGCCTGAAAAAATAGGAGGGGAGGTTACTGAAGATATTCACCATAGTTTAAGAATTATTGAATCCCGGACGAAGGGATTGATTAATTTTGTAAAGGCTACCAAAAGTCTTACAGATATTCCTAAGCCAAACCTGCGGAAGATTTTTCTTCGTGATTTATTTGAACGCATTTCAACACTGTACAAGGCAAAATTTAAGGAGACAGGAGTAAAGTTTGAAAAGGAAATTGTTCCCACTGACCTATCCATTGAAGCCGACATGGAACTTATTGAGCAGGTAATCATAAACATTTTTCAGAATGCCCTGGAAGCTATGCAGGAAACTTCGACCCCCAGACTTTCTAT
>Ga0182027_10008286_pt1 | contig 15153 bp, 13 predicted proteins | sample 712E1DmetaG_FD_121300 | JGI IMG/M metagenome (GOLD analysis project Ga0182027, IMG submission 121300) | Permafrost microbial communities from Stordalen Mire, Sweden - 712E1D metaG (Illumina Assembly) | ecosystem: Environmental > Terrestrial > Soil > Wetlands > Permafrost | place: Sweden... | reverse complement strand
GCTCTCCGTAGCATAATTATACCTTGTGTTGACAAACGCCTCTTACCATAGTAATATTTGCGGCGCTCTGATATAGCCGAGGTAGCTCAGTGGAAGAGCAGGGGACTCATAAGCCCTTGGTCGCGAGTTCAAATCTCGCCCTCGGCACTCACCCGCCCACGGAGGCGGGTTTTATTTATGAGGTTTGCGTTTCCATAAATATTTATCCGGATCAACAATTTTTCTAGTCAGCACTCCGGAAATATATTTATATCTTTATCGGAATGATTAAGAGCATGGTGCAAAGCATATAGATCGAGGCATACTTATATAACCTCAAATTCGTTTGATCTGAGGGACGGATTAGAACGGTGGTCGCCAGGAAAAGAAGAACCGTACTAAGTATAATGATGAGTGCCAGAATTCCTTCTGCCACGCCGATCCAGATGGAGGCAATGCTCATTGCCAGAGCTGCAATGATACTTGATGTTGCGATTGCCAAACGTGTGAAACCATTTCCATAAGTTGAGGGAAAGGTTGGCACACCGGCGGCTTTGTAATCTTCGAAGAATTTCAAACTAAAAGTTAATGTATGTGTGGGGATCCAAAACAAGATGGCAGCGGCCAGCAGTAAGCCGATCGCATCGATCCTGCCTGTTGCGAGAACCCGTCCAGATAATACCGGCATCGCACCCGCGATGCCGCCCCAGATGATCGACCAACATGTTCGCCTCTTAAGTACCATGCTATATACAAACACATCGAAGAATAACCCTGCGAAGACTACAATTCCATAACTAAGGCTTAGCAGCGCTGCCCAACTGATTCCAAGTGTCGATATAAGAATACCGAGGATCAGGACTTCTTTCGCCGAGACCGTACCGCTTGGGGCGGGGCGCATGTGCGTGCGCTTCATTTTTAAATCTATATCGCGATCCCACCACATGTTGAGGATGGTGGAGCCGCTGATGGCCAGGAACAAGCTGGGGATAATTTGTAAGAAAACACCCCAATTAATAACCGCACGCGCACTCAAGTAACCTGCCAGGCCGGTCATCAATAAAAGACCGGTTTGTAAAGATTTAATGAGTGACCAATACCGGCGAATTTTAGATTTTACGGTAGATCGAGGTTGTCGGGGAATATCAACATTAGACATACATACTCCTATAGGGTAATGCGTAATGGTTTTAACCAATATTTGATTTTTACCTTGCAATTGATAAGATGGAGTAGGGGAATAGATGCAATGTCCAGTAAAAGTTTTAGGAGGTGCCCGGTAAAAATAGAATTGTAGCCTGTTTATCTAAGTGATTGATAAGTCACGTAATGATAAGTCCTCCGTCGTTTCTCTTCGGACGATGAGGGATGCTTTACTTTCTTCCAACCAAACGACTGCTGGACGACAGGCTCCGTTGTAATTGCTCGACATACTCAGATGATAGGCTCCACTGACGGGGATGGCAATCAACTCGCCCTCCTTAACTTTGGGCATTGAAAGATCCTCGATGAGCACATCACCCGATTCGCAATAAGGTCCCGCGATGTAAACCCGCTCGCATATTTCCCGGTTAAAGCCGGTTACTGGCAAACAGGAATATCTTGAGCCGTACAAGGCATGCCGAGGGTTATCTGCCATGCCTCCATCGGTCAGCAACCAGGTTCGTTCACTGCGTCTTTTCACTGTGCCGACGCGATAAAGGGCTACTCCGGCGCGGGCGACAAGACTACGCCCGGGCTCAAGATGCAAAATTGGCAGGGGTAGTCCGGATTCCCTGCATTCCTCAACCACCTTCTTTGCAATCAAACTGACGTAATCCTCGATTTGTGGCTCCGGTAGTTCGTCTTCATGATAAGCTGTGCCCCAACCGCCGCCGGGACAAAAATGCCATGGCTCATCGAATCCAATTTTAGATACGAGATCGAGCGCCATCTCTATGGCAGAAACAAGCGGAGCATAGTTACGAAAGTTCGAACCTTGGTGGAAATGTAGACCTGCTAATGGTAGATTGGCTGATCTACAAATTCTGGCAGCCTCAATAATTTCATCAGCTGGCATCCCAAACTTGCTATCATGTTGTCCCGTTTGCGTATGTGTGTGGTGAGTTTCAACAGCTATACCGGGTTGCAGACGGAGCCAAATATTCGGGAATGATCTTCGGGTACCGTGTGGAGGATCATTAAATTTGAAGGATGACGATAAGCCAGCAATGCGATCCAACTCTGTTAGATTATCAACCACAATTGTGCCAGCATGATGTATCGCTAAGGATAAATCTGCCAAAGACTTATTGACCCCATGCACCAAAATTCTCTCATAGGGCATGCTTGCTGCCTCAGCAGTCCCGATTTCAGATGAACCGGTGCAATCCAGCCATAATTTTTGTTGCTGAGTCCATTCAGCGATAGCTTTGCAAAGAAACGCTTTTCCGGCGTAGGTAATTTCAGATAAGGATGGATAAAGTAAGCGCAATCCGCTTTTGTAAGCCGCACAACACTTGTCCAGCGTGGCGCGATCATATAAATACAGCGGAGTCCCATACTTGTCCGCCAGAGAAGTAAGCGAATGTCCGGCAATAGTCAGCGAATCGTTTTGGATACGTGTCGAATCTGGGAAGAGTGCAAGCCGGTCTACAGTCCAGATAGGGGCACTCTTATTATTGATCGCCAAAGAATAAATTCCACCAGACCTGCCAGTTAGCCATAGGCGTTGGAATGGGTGTGGGTTCTATGGATTGGATAGGATCGGTACCCGGTTTCCCTAAAGGAACAACAGGTTGATCTCCGGGTTGGATCAAATGTCCCTCATTACGCGCCCATTCTTGCACAACCTGGTCAGATCCTGCATAAGCCACCTGGGTTTGCAAAACCATTTGCGTTTGTACGGCCTGTGTTGCCTGAATTCTTACAATCCCGGCCTGCTTTTGCAAACGGTTGAGATCCTCGAGGCGTGCGTTGAAATCCATGACCATAAAAACTAATACTAGGATACCGATAAAAATGGTGACACGTCGGGGATTAATTGGCCAGCGGTCCATGTCCCTATCTTACTCGGTGTTAGAGTGATTGGCAAGAACTATACTCTCTGGTAGAATTGCCCTCCGCAGAGCGTAGTACCCTTCGCTCATAAGGACACATGATTTGTGTCCGGTAAGCTGCAATTAAAATATTAAACTGGAAGGGCTTGAAGAAAATGAAAGTATTGCTGATCAAGGATGTTTACAAATTGGGGCGCGCCGGCGATGTAAAGAAAGTCGCAGATGGCTATGGACGTAATTTCCTGCTTACACAAAGACTGGCGGTCCTGGCGACACCAGGCGCAATGAAAACCGCTGAAAAGATTCGTTCGCAGGGTGAAGTAAAGCGTTCCGCGCTGAACAGTGAACTCAAAGATTTAGCCGATCATGTCAACGGCGTTTCACTGAGCTTCACGGCAAAAGCTGGTGAGACTGGTAAACTTTATGGCTCGATCACAACTCAAGATGTGGCCACGGCCATACAAGAACAGACCAAGTATGAAGTGAAGCGTCAACAAATCGATATGCAGCCAATCCGCGAGGTGGGTGAGTATAAGGCATATGTCCGGCTGACCATTGACCTGGTACCTGAGGTCAAGATCACCGTGCACCGCGAGGGCGAAGCAGAGGCTGTAGAGGAAGCAAAAACCGAAGAGAAACCGAAGCGAGGACGCAGCAGGAAGAAAGCTGACGAAACACCTGCTGAAGAAACCAAAGTTGCAGGTGAAAGCCCAGCCAAACCCGAATAATCAAATCATCACCGGTTCGAGAGGACCGGTGATGTTATGTTAGAATAAAATCATGAACGAATCGATTGGTGCAAAGCTCAAACAAGCACGTGAGCTGCGTCGTCTGACCTTACAGCAAGTTTCTGAAACAACCAAAGTCCGGCCTCATTATCTCCAGGCGTTGGAAAATGATGACCTGTCTGCCATTGCATCGGTAGCTCAGGCTCGTGGCTTCCTCCGCATCTACGCGGAGTTTCTCAGACTGACCCCGGCTGACCTTGTGCCTGTCGCAACACCTGTCGATCCTGCGCCTCCGACTCAACCGTCGGTTTCTTCACCCGGTAATTTAACACCAACTCCGCAAAGTGATGCCAATATAGACAAACCCTCCCGTCCGGGCTTGTTGACGAACTTGCTTAATCGTTTCATGCGGCCGGTGGACAGAGAAACCCTCTCTTCACAACCTACTGAGACATCCTCGCCCACCGAGGGTTCCAATGCTCCTGAACAGGAACCCTTTATCCCGGCACACGTAACAGAGGAATTGCCTGAATATACGGTCCCAGTGGCCGTTGCAAAGACGCCGGAAATAAAAACCGAGGCAACAGAACAAATCCTGATCAAAGATGTGCCAAAACCTAAGACTTCCAAGAAGGTCCCGTCCAAGCCTCGAAAATCTTCTGCTCATGTGGATGAGCAGCATGATGTAAAAAAAAAGGCAGGCGGGTAGCCTCGACTGAGGAAAGGTTGCGCGCAGCTCAAGCAGAGTTCCTTTCGACCGCACCACCAGTCAATGAACATGAAACCTCCATACTTTCCAACACATCTGATTTAAACGTCGAACCACCATCTATTCACACGACAATCCCTGAACCGATTCTTCAAGACATAAAAACAGAATCAGAATCCGCTCAAATTCCTGATAATTCGCAAATACCCCGATTGGGGTGGCTCACATTACTGAGAAACTCATTCTCCAAAATAAAGCACTCATTAATCGAACAGATCATTTCGCCTCCAGATAATAACAAAGTGGATAGTTTGGAGGAGCCAGTGGCATCCGAATCGCAGGGGGACACTAACGTGAAGGATTTTAATCCTGTTCCACCGGAAGAAGATGATGCAAGTAAATCATCTGGCGAAATATTTTTAGAGATCGGCCAACAACTTCGGAAGAGGCGTGAAATGCTGAGTCTGACCTATGAGGAGGTTGAACGTCACACGCGTGTCCGGGTGTTATTTTTGAAAGCCTTGGAGGATGGCGCCTTGGAGGATTTGCCATCGCCTGTGCAAACTCGCGGGATGCTTGCCAATTATGCGGTATTTCTCGACCTGGATGCAGATACAATCCTTTTCCGGTTCGCAGATGGGATACAAGCCCGGCATCGAGAGATGAAACCCGACCTTCCGTCGCGGACCAGGGCACCAATGACTGTGCATACCAGCTTGCCACCGTTGCGAAGCTTTATCGCGAGCGATCTGCTTTTTGGTGGAGGCATGGCGATCATGCTGTTGTTATTCGCGATTTGGGGCATCGGCCGTGTCATGACAGTCCGTTCAACGTTAAGTCCGCAAGCCACTTCGCCATCCATTTCAGATGTTCTGGCAGGCACAGTATTGCCTACGCTTCCCCAGGAGGTGACGCTAATCCCTGCTCAAGAGACATCGCAAGAATCAACTCCGGTGGTCACCCAAACGTTCGTATTGGTAACTTTGGGTCCGGATGTAAATGTTCAAGTCAATATTACCTCTACCGAGCAAACATTCATGCGTGTAATCGTGGATGGCAAAGTCCAATTTGATGGACGTACGGCTACCGGATCACTTTATCCCTTTCAGGCTAAAGACCAGATTGAAATATTGGTTGGTAATGCGGCCGGCCTCAAGGTTATATATAATGGCCGGGACCTCGGTCTGATGGGAAACTTCGGTGAAGTGATTGATCGCGTTTACACTTCAAAAGGAGTTGTCACGCCTACATCAACTCAGGCACCTACGTTGACGGCAACACCGAATATCAGCGCTACGCCGACCCAAACATCGACTACGACGCCGTCGGTTACACCTTCACCGAAATCCGGAGAATAAAATTGCCTGCTAATACTTTTCATCTCGTTTCGCTCGGTTGTGCAAAAAATACGGTTGATTCTGATTCCATGGCGCAGTTATTGTCCCGGGACGGTTATTTCTCCGTCGAAGACCCTGCCAAAGCAAAAGTTTTGATTGTCAACACCTGTGGTTTTATCGGTCCAGCCAAGCAGGAGTCGATCGATGTATTACGGGAATTAGCCGCAGGGAAACGAAACGGTCAAATCCTGATCGCGGCTGGCTGCCTTACCCAACGTTACGGGGTTGAAATTGCAAAACAGGTGCCCGGAATAGATGGAATGCTCGGCACGCGCCGATGGATGGATATTTTGCAGGTTGTGCATGAGCTTCGTAAAGGGCCTCATCCCGATGTGCTTTATCATCTGCCCACTGAAGCAGTTACGGTCGGTACAGATGAAGATAAAACCATTCGAGCCAGCGTGGCGGGAGGCTCTGCTTATCTTAAAATTGCTGACGGCTGTCGCCGACCCTGTGCATTCTGTGCGATCCCATTGATTAAAGGGACGGCCGTCAGCCGCCCAATGGCAATGATCATCGCGGAAGCGCGTCGTTTGCGCGATGCTGGAGTGCGTGAGCTAATTCTCATTGCACAGGATACCACCGATTATGGTCACGATTTAGGCGTCAAAGAGGGTCTGGCAGTTTTGCTCGAACAACTAACAGAGTCTGTCCCTGATATGGATTGGATCCGCATCATGTATGCATATCCGGGTTACGTCACCGATCGCCTGATCGAGGTTATGGCAACGCGCAAACAGATACTGCCCTACCTGGACATGCCTCTTCAACACGCTCACCCGCGGATGCTTTATCGCATGAGGCGCCCCTCGAATATTGATTGGGTGCATAAGACACTTGGAAAAATGCGCGCCGCGATTGCCGATCTTGCCATCCGCACGACTTTTATCGTGGGTTATCCCGGCGAGACCGAGGATGAGTTCCAGGCCCTGCTTGATTTTGTGACTGAGATCCGCTTTGACCGCGTTGGGGCTTTCCAATTCTCTTTCGAACCAGGGACAACCTCTGAACCGCTGGGTGATACAGTTTCATCTGAAGTAAAGCAAGAACGATACGAGCGTCTGATGGAACGCCAGCAGAACATCTCGCTGCAGATCAATCAATCCTATGTCGGTAAAAAGCTGGATGTTTTGATCGAAGGCTGCGATAACGGGCTCGCGATCGGCCGTTCTTATCGCGACGCGCCGGAGATCGATGGGTTGGTTGTTATCGAAGCTGACGCCCGAGTAGGGGAGATCGTACCTGTAAGAATATCGGGTGCGATGGCGTATGATTTGACAGGGATTCCAATTCAATTCGATTCAATGCCAAACCTGACCAAATTAGAAGATCTTTCTATAATGAAAAAATAATCCCCACATTTTAACTGTATGATCATCATTGCGGACACATTCACCGGTGAAATTAATCGGGTGCATTTTATAAAAGTGCACCCGATTTTTTATGCCGCTCTTGCGAAAGCGGTAGCCAGCAAGATGAAAACCACGAGAACCAGACTGGCGCGCAGTAGGATTTTCTCACGGCGTTGCAGAGTTGCCAATTCTTCCTGGTCGATTTTATCTTTTCTCATGAGCGTGCGGCGAATGGCAGGCAAAACTTCCCAGGTATAGATAGCGCTGACAACGATCAGGATGACAACCAATACTTGTTTGGTTAGGATCGCCAGGGACCATTGATTGCTTGTCGAGAGAAATCCGTTGTAATGGATATTGACGCTCATCTGAAATAAGCCGGTTACGACCAATAAACTAATACTGAACCAGGCAATCGGCTCAAGCCGCCTATGAATGACTTCAATGAAGGCTAGCTGGTCGATCGGCTTAAGGGTGCGTGTAGCCGCCGGAAGGATCAACAAAGAAATCGATACAAGGCTGCCGATCCAGGTTACTACGGCCAGCATGTGGAGCCAGAAGGTCAATGCAATGACCCAGGAGGGGACGGTTGGCATTTTTTATGGTGCTACTGTGTCGGCAGGTGCTACAGTAGGTGCCTCTGCCGTCGGTGCTTCAGCAGTATCTGCTGCTGTAGGAACTTCGGTCGCAGGATAGCATGTCTGGTGAGCCTGATTTGCGCCCTTGGCGGCGGCATCATCAAGATTACCGATGGCCTCCGCAGCTGTGTATTGCTGATCGGCTTCGCAATATTGGCCCTGTTTCAGTAATTGGTCACCGTAGCGCATCAGTGAAATATGATAACGCTGGGAGGCATTCATTGTTCCATCACATAAAGCCGGATAGCCGCCGGCGACCTGCGCCCAGGAAGCCACCGATTGCTGCCAATTGACGCCGAAGAAACTGGCAGCATTGATGTACGCCCGGGCGCCTTCACGCAGGATAATGGAATCCCGGTCGAGGGGCGCGAAGCGCTCCGCCAGGGTCAATTCATAAATGCCGCCTTCAAGGTTACATTGTTGCTGGATCAGATTCACACCGTAATTTCGGAGTGTGTAGTAATACATCCCGTCCACTTGTGGGGTATTGAAATGCGGATCTTCTTTTCGAAGTTGATCAAGTTCGGTCAAGGCGTTGGCCCAATCGCCGGCCGCGACCAATTGTTGGGCAGTAGCGAAAAGGCTTTGTTCGCCACGCAGATCGGGTGTCGAAGTAGGAGCCGGTGTCGGTGTCGCGGTTGGGATGGCCATCTGAACCAGTAATTTTGCCAATTCGTTCTGTACACCTGGAAATGAAGGGTCATTCTGGATAATATAATCCAGACGTGTTTTGGCCGCATCAAAGCGACCGAACTGTTCATCCACGAGCGCGTACTGATATTGCTCAGTGAGTTGCTGGCTTTTAAGCTGAGATTCCGTGTTGGTTCGGTTTTTGATTCCGCTCTCGTATCCCCCCAGCCCGCCAAGAAAGAGCAAAATACCCACTCCCAGGATGCTGAATAGGAGGGATCGCCAACGTGGAGCTTTCTTCACAGGTTTGATGGGTTGAGTATCATCTTCTTTGATCGGTTGAATCGGTTGTGGATTGCCGGTGTTTTCAGACATGGTCGCAATTATACCGCTTCATCACATGTTAAAAAGCATGCGGATTTCGCGGCCGATGAGGGGAATGGAGGCTGCGCCGCCCATCAAGATCCCGGCGAATGTTTTTGCCACGCCAGGCACGGGCAGGTATTTAAACACGACCAAAGTAACAACACCCGCTATCACGGCAGATGCGAATGCCCGGATGGCAGTATTTCCAACTTGAATTATCCCCGAAAAACGGTGGTTCAAAATGGCGAGAAGCACGATAGCCTGGGTCGTAAATGTCAACGCAGCAGACAATGGTATCCCTGCCAGGCCAATGATCCTTGAAAAGATCAAAGACAACAAAACAAAGGCTATGGTTTGAATAAATGCGGCTACCAGTGGTGTTCGTGTATTCTGATTTGCATAAAATGAGCGCACTGCAACTTCCAGCCAGGTATCCCCGACCAGTCCTATCAGAAAGGCCCAGGTACATGCGGTCAAAAGGTCCAAACGGGAACTGTCATATCCAAAAAAACTCTGTGCTAAAGGCCGGACAGATAATGCCAGCAAAACCGCTGCCGGCAGGCAGAGGGCCAACATCACCTGCAAAGCACGGTTGACGGTTTTTGTAAAGTCATCTATTTGGCCGCGGTTAATAAACTCTGCCAGTGAAGGCAGCAGCGCCACAGCCAGGGCTGTGCCAATAATGGTTTCGGGGACCTGTTCGATCGTCCAACCCAAATTGAGCGCACCCACACCGACCGTATTAAAGTGGGAAGCCAGGTTGTCTCGAGCTACAAAATATGCCTGTATGCAGGCCATGGTAAGGACTCTCGGCCCGAGCAGGATCAATACTCGCTGGACGCCCGCGCTTTTCCATTCGAGTACCGGAACCCAATGGAACTGATATCGGATCAAACCCGGTACCTGAATCAATAAATGAAAAACTGAACCGATGATCACGCCGTAAACCAATCCATATAAACCGAACCCAAAAGCCGGGAGCTGGATAGGCCCAAGGTGCAATCCGACAGTTGGGCTAAGGATCATGACGCCAAAAATTTGCCCCAGATTATATAAAATAGGTGCCAGAGCGGGGAGGAAAAAATGTTGATTTGCCTGCAGACTTGCCATTACCAATCCGCTGATCGAGAAAATAAGTATGGCGACCAGATCCAGGCGCATTAAGGAGGCGGTCAAGATCTGGTTCGCAGGTGTGAAACCCGGAGCGATTACATAGTGCACCAACGGTTGTGTTAATGGGATGATGATCAATGAAAACCCACCGGTGATTACAAATGCCAGGTTGATGATCCTCGAGAACAGATCCCATGCTTCGCGGCGGCCCTGTTTGTCGAGATATTCCGTCAAAACCGGGATGAAGGCCATTCCTAATGCACCTCCAGAGAGCAGCGCTGAAAGATAATCAGGGATGTTGTTTGCCGCGCCGAAAATACCCATCCCATCAAGGCCAACGATCCTGTTGAATAGTAGGGTCTTGCCGAAGGCTAATAATTTATCCAGAGCAAAGAAGAAACTGAGCAAAAGAGAGGTGCGAGTGAGAAATGATAATTTATTCATCTATGCTATTTAACCACAATTTATACGCATGAAATTAACCTTTACTCAGGATATGTAAAGGCGTCTGATAAAAGAAATTCACAAGATACGCTGTCCCGTTGGATTTTCTAGAAAGTGCCTTTGTATTGACCGCCATCTATCACCATCATCGTCCCGGTGATATATGAAGCCGCAGGTGAGAGAAGGAAGACTGCTGCGTTGGCAAATTCTTCCGGGCGGCCAATCCTCCCAAAGACGCTGTTTTTGGCGTCCTTCGCATGTTCTTCTTCAACGGTTGTTCCGTTCTTTTCTGCGCGGAATTTATGAAGTTCCCGAATGCGGTCTGTATCGATCGTGGCGGGCAGGATGGAATTGAACCGGATGCCTTCTCCGCCCAGTTCCAATGCCAGACTCTTCGTCAGTCCGATTGTTGCAAGACGGATGCTGTTGGATAGAACCAGGTTGGACAGCGGCTGTTTGACCGAATACGAGGTCATGGTCAAAACGCTGGCAGCGGTTGACTTTCTTAAATGCGGCAGGGCAGCGCGGATCATTCGGACGTGGCTGAGGAAGGATAAATTAACCGCCTTTTCCCATGTGGCATCATCAAATGAATCGAAAGCTCCTGCCGGTGGTCCGCCGGCATTCGTAACCAGAAGGTCAAGTCCGCCCAAAACTTTAGCCGCCTGGTTAACCAATAAATCCGGCACTGTTGGATCGCTCACATCTCCTGCCAAAGGCGTGACCGATGCTCCGGTTTCTTTGGCAATCGTCTCCGCCGCATCTTTGACCTTTTTCTGATCGCGGCTGTTGATCGCAACCCTGCAGCCTTCCCTTGCAAGAACCAATGCGGTTGCATAAGCCAGCCCTCGAGATGCCCCGAGCACGAGGGCGCGTTTGTCGTTGAGTCCTAAGTCCATTCATTCTCCTTTTTTATAACGAAGGAATTCCGCGCATTAATTTATAAACCAATTTGCAAGTTTAGTCTCTTGTGCTTAAATTATTTCGATCTTTTCATCGATCACTTGACCATTTTCCCAATTCGCTACCACCCATTTTGCCACACTTTGGAGAGACCGTTGAACAGTCGGGCCATCTGAGTTGACCATGGCACAGGCAATGACCGCCTCCTGCCACATGTCCTGCCGGTCCATTTCTGCCACAGAGATGTTAAACTCGCGGTGGAGACGGCTCAGCAGAGGCTTGAGCCGACCGCGCTTTTCTTTTAATGAAGTACAGGCGGGAAGATGGAGATGTATGGTAATAAGACCGAGCATTGAAACACCCATTTCGATTTACTAATAACGAATTCCGTTTTAGAATCCCTCATATGTCTGATATCGAAACCGCCTACAACCTCGCCCTCGACTATTTATATTCGTTCGTCGATTATAGCCTGAAACATTCCTCCGAGCTTGCCAAAGCCGACTTCAACCTTGACCGGATGCGGGAGTTGATGTTTGAACTTGGAAATCCACAGGAACAATATCCGATCATCCATGTAGCTGGAACGAAGGGGAAAGGCTCCGTCAGTGCGTTGTGTGCCTCCGCACTCGAAGCGGCTGGATTTCGCGTCGGCTTATATACTTCTCCTCATCTTTTGGATTACTGCGAGCGGGTCCAAACCAACGGCAGGCCCATCTCGCACGCAGGGTTGGTCGAGCTGGTCGAACAAATGAGACCGGTCGTAGCAAGAATCCCGAAACTGACGACATTTGAAATAACGACGGCGCTTGGATTTTTGTACTTTGCTCAACAAAAAGCCGATGCAGCCGTTGTTGAGGTTGGCCTCGGAGGTCGGTTGGACGCCACGAATGTGGTTACCCCTAAAGTTTCCGTTATCGCATCATTATCTTATGACCACATGGCCGTCTTAGGGAATACCCTCACACTTATTGCGGGGGAGAAGGCCGGCATTATCAAGCCGGGGATACCCGTCGTCTCCGCACCACAGAAAGATGAAGCGCTTGAAGTTTTAGTGCGGATTGCGAATGAACGAAAAGCATCCTTCACATTAATCGGCCGTGATGTGACGTTTAAACCATTGGATCATTCCCTCAATGGACAGACCATGGAAATTTCAACTTATAACATTAAGCCTTTAAATTTAAGGTTGAGCCTGCCATTATTGGGAATCCATCAAGTGGTAAATGCCGCCACAGCCTTTACAGCATTAAAAATCAGCGGTTTGACTATTTCGGATAAAGCCATCCAAAAAGGCTTTGCGAGAGTAAAATGGCCTGCTCGCTTTGAAATCGTCCGTCGTAAACCACCAGTGATATTCGACTCGGCTCACAACCAGGATTCTTTTTCTTACCTGCGACAGGCACTGGACGATTATTTTCCAAACAAGCTGGTCTACCTCATATTTGGAGCCTCAGAAGATAAAAATATCCCGGGTATGTTCCTGGAATTAAAACCCAAGATCAGGCGGATGTTTGTGACAAAGTCTGTTCATCCCCGTGCTCTGGAACCGGAGAAAATCCAGGAGTTGGCACGGCAGGCCAATATTCCGAATGAAGTAGTGAAAACAGTCGAAGCTGCCCTGGCACTGGCGTTGGAGATGTCAGGAAAAGATGGTAGCATTGTATTATCTGCAGGCAGCATGTTTGTGACTGCTGAAGTAATGGCAGCGTGGAAAAAAAGATCAGATGACAGAGAGTAGATATTAGTGGATGAATCACCAGACTGATTGGAACGAAGAAGAAGATAATTTCAACCTGGCACTTTCACAACGCACCGAAGAACTTTACCGTGTGCCAAATCAAGAACCAGACGAAGACGGCCTGATCGAAGCCGCGGTCCTCCCGTTACGCGATCTGGTTGTATTCCCGCGCATGGTCTCGCCAATCTTTGTGGGACGTGAGGCCTCGCTGCTGGCAGTGCAGGAAGCACAGGTGAAAAATCAAACCGTCATCGGACTTGTGCAAAAGGATCCCGAACTTGAAGACCCGAAACCGGCAGATTTTTTACCCGTCGGGATCGAGATGGCAGTCGGACGCTTGCTCTCGATGCCTGATGGTTCATCCAGTGCACTCGTGCAAGGACGCCGACGTGTCGAAATTGTAGACTTCATCAGAACGCGGCCTTTTATGAAGGTGCGTGCCCGTCCGATCTTTGAAACACAGACCGCTGACCGGCAAACCCAGGCATTGATGCGTTCTGTCCTTGACCTCTTCGACCGCTGCGTTCAATTGGATCGATCGATCCCTGAAGAAGCGCATCTGTTTGCGATGAACATCTCTGAACCAGGCTGGCTTTCAGACATGATCGCCACGTCGCTTTCACTCAAATATGAAGCCAAGCTAAGCCTGCTGACGTTACTCGACCCGCGCGGACGCTTACAGGCTGTCAACAAGATCCTGGCACAGGAACTGGACGTGCTGGAGCTTGAGGATGAAATCCATTCGCGAGTACAGAACGAAGTAGATAAAAGTCAGCGTGAGTTCTATCTCCGCGAGCAGATGCGCCAGATCCAGAACGAATTGGGTGAAGGCGACATTTTCACACGCGATGCAACCGAGTTGAAACAAAAGATCCTGGCAGCCAATTTGCCTGAGGAGCCGAAAGCCGTTGCCATGAAAGAACTAGAACGACTCAATCAGATGCCGCCGATGGCACCTGAAGTCGGGATCATCCGCACTTACATTGATTGGATCCTTGACCTGCCATGGGTAAACTCCACGCCCGATAATCTGGATGTCAAACATGCAGCCAGAACCCTGGACCGCGACCATTACGGATTAAAGAAAGCCAAGGAACGGATCCTTGAATATATCGCAGTCCGTTCCCTTAAGCCCAAGAAAGAACGACAGCCTATTTTATGTTTTGTTGGTCCGCCAGGTACCGGAAAGACTTCTTTGGGGCGTTCGATCGCAGAAGCGCTAGGTCGCAAGTTCGTGCGCGTTTCGCTGGGCGGCATCCGGGACGAAGCAGAAATCCGCGGCCACAGGCGCACATACATCGGCGCGCTGCCCGGCCGTGTTCTGCAGACCATGAAGCGAGCAGGAACGGCTAATCCACTCTTCATGCTGGATGAGATTGACAAACTCTATTCTGATTTCCGGGGCGATCCAGCCTCTGCCATGCTGGAGGTCCTTGACCCTGAGCAAAATAATGCTTTCAGCGATCATTATCTGGAAATGCCCTTCGATCTCTCCAAGGTCATGTTCGTTACGACGGCAAATTATCTTGGTCCGATCCCTCCCGCTTTGCTTGATCGTATGGAGGTGATCGAGTTTCCCGGTTACATCGAGGAAGAGAAACTCGAGATTGCCAACCGTTATCTGATTCCACGCCAGATTGAAGAGAATGGTATCTCCGATATCGGCCTGACGTTCGAGCCAGCCGCTTTGCAGCGAATAATCAGGGAGTATACGTTCGAAGCTGGTGTCCGTAATTTCGAGCGCGAAATAGGGCGGATCAGTCGCAAAGTAGCGAGACTTAAAGCTGAAGACAAGAAATATCCGGCAACCGTTACGGCGGATATCATCGAAAAGTTTCTCGACCCGCCTCAATATATCCCTCCGGAGATGGAAAAGCAGGATGAAGTTGGAGTGGTACAGTCACTCGCCTGGACGGAAAACGGCGGCGAGATCATGGCTGTGGAAGTTGCTGTATTGGAGGGTAAAGGCTCCTTGCAAATGACCGGTCAGCTTGGGGAGGTCATGCAAGAATCAGGCCAGGCTGCCCTGACGTATATTAAATCGCGTGCTTCGGCTCTCGGCATTGATTTGGAAGTCTTTGAGCGAATGGACATTCACCTGCATATGCCCGAAGG
>Ga0182027_10008284_pt1 | contig 15157 bp, 11 predicted proteins | sample 712E1DmetaG_FD_121300 | JGI IMG/M metagenome (GOLD analysis project Ga0182027, IMG submission 121300) | Permafrost microbial communities from Stordalen Mire, Sweden - 712E1D metaG (Illumina Assembly) | ecosystem: Environmental > Terrestrial > Soil > Wetlands > Permafrost | place: Sweden... | reverse complement strand
TCCGCTCGCGGTTGACGAAGACCCAGCCTTCGCTCCCCTCAAAGCGCACCCCGTTCTCAAACTTGCTCGAGGTAACCATGTGCACGCCGTCGGCGTACAGGCACTCGAACTTGTAATCGACCGCGACGTTAAAGAAACCGTCGCGCGGAAAGTCGCCCTGACCCCAGATCTCGAGCGGGCCGCTGTGTTCCATGCCCATGCCCCAGTGGGCGATGTCGTGGTGGTGCGCGCCCCAGTCGGTGACGTGGCCGCCGGAGTAATCGAGGTTGTAACGGAAATTCCAGTGGCAGCGCGCCTTGTTGTAAGGCGCGTACGGCGCCGGGCCGAGCCACATGTTGTAATTGAAGGTGGGCGGGATGGGCTGCTCGGGCTGCGGCGGCAGGGCAAAGGCCGCCGGCAGGCCGACCTTGACCGTGTGCAGTTTGCCGATGCGCCCGTTGCGCACCAGTTCGCAGGCATAACGGAACGTGCGCTGCGAACGCTGCCAACTGCCGGTCTGGAAGATGCGCCCGGTGCGCTTCATCGTGTCGCTGATGACGCGCCCCTGCTGGAGGGTCAGCGCCAGTGGCTTCTCGGCATACATGTCCTTGCCGGCCTTGGCCGCGGCGCAGACGATCAGGGCGTGCCAGTGATCGGGCGTGGCCGTCGTGATCACGTCGATGTCAGGCCGGGCGAGCAGTTCGCGAAAATCGCCGTACGTGGCGCAACCCTTGGTGCTGTTGCCCGCTTTTTTGGTGTAAAAATCGTCGACGATCTTTTGGGCGTCGTTCAGGTGCTCCTGATCCACGTCACAGACCGCCACGAGCTGGATTGCGGGCCGATCCAGGAAGCATCTCGTATTGCCCGTGCCCATGCCGCCCACGCCGATCGCGCCCATGGTCAGCCGGTTGCTCGGCGCGACCCAGCCGTCCGCGCCGCGAGCCGAGGCGGGGATGATCCAGGGGGCGGCCATCGCCGCGCCGGTCACGGCCGCGGCCCGCTTCAGAAACTGGCGCCGGGAGAGTTCGTCTTGATCGTGCTTGGGCACTGCGGCCGCTCCTTTTCGCGGTTCTTTGCGTAACCGTCTTTTCTTATTCCGCACTCCGCGCTCCGCGCTTCGCAATTCTTACGCAACCCACGCCAAGGGAGACCGGCGCGGCGAGCGCAAGGTTTGGTCGCTAGACCAATTGCCACGCTCCGCGCATCGGCCGGGTCAGCAAGCGGTCCGCTTCGGGATCGTCCACAAACCGTTCGATTTGCGGATTCCAATGCAGTTTGCGCCCGAGGCGCATCGCGATGTTGCCCAGGTGGGCGATCGAGATCGAGCGGTGCGCGATCTCGGCCGGCGTGGCCGTCATGGCGCGCGTGCGCACGCATTCGAGGAAATTGCCGTAATGGTCCTCGCTCTTGTAGAGGTTAATTTCCTCGGGCCGGATCACCGACTCCAGCACCGCGCGCGGATGGGCGTCCCAGCGTTCGCGGCTGATGTAAATCCACCCCTCGCTCCCCTCGAAGCGGACCCCGTATTCATGCTCGTTCGTCGTGATCATCCGCGCGCCGTCGGCGTAGGTGCAGGTAAACTCATATTGGGTGGCGGTGTCGAAGATCCCCTCCTTGGGGAACTCGCCACGACCCTCGATTTGGGTCGGGCCGCTCGTGTCGGTGCCCAGCGCCCACTGCGCGATGTCGTGGTGATGCGCGCCCCAGTCGGTCGGTTTGCCGCCGGAATAATCGAATTGGTAACGGAAATTGTAATGGCAGCGGGCCTTGATGTAGGGCGCGCGAGGGGCCGGGCCGAGCCACATGTCGTAATCGAAGCCCTTGGGGACCGGCACTTCGGGCTGGTTCTCAATCGCGGCGCCCGGCGGCAGGCCGACCCTCACCGTGTGAATCTTGCCGATGCGCCCGTTGCGGACCAGTTCGCAGACGTGACGCCAATTATATTGCGAGCGCTGCCAACTGCCGGTCTGGAAGACCCGCCCGTGGCGCGTCATCGTGTCGCTCAGGATCCGCCCCTGCCCGATGGTCAGCCCGACCGGCTTCTCGCAATACGTGTCGATGCCGGCGCGCGCCGCGGCGCAGGCGATCAGAGCGTGCCAGTGGTCGGGGGTGGCGATCATCACCGCATCCAGGTCGCCGCGCGCGAGCACCTCGCGAAAATCGTTAGTCGCGGCGCAGCCCTGGTATGAGCCGGAGCGCTCTTTGCTGTAATAGGCGTCCACCATCCGGCGGGCGGTCTCGCGATGCGCGCGGTCCACGTCGCAGACGGCCACGACCTGAACTTGGGGGTATCCCAGGAAAGCTTTGAGGTTGTGGGTGCCCATCCCGCCGACGCCGATCAGGCCCATGGCGATGCGATTGGAGGGGGCCACCTTGCCCTTGACGCCGCGCGCGAACGCGGGGATCAGACTGGGACCCACCACCGTGGCGCCGACGGTCAGCGCGGCACGCATGATAAACTGCCGCCGGGAAAACCGATCGTTCATGTCCATGACTCACTGACCTTATATGACGATGGTGACGTCTCATCATCAAGGGGCGGGGGAGTGGGCCAGACGGTGGCGATCAACCTGAACCCGCCTCCCGCTGGCTGGCGAAGAATCTCGTACTAATGGTGTCGTGATTGTGTCACGTTCGTCTCTAGTACAGTTACGGCTTCATTTTTTATGCTTTCGCCCCCCCTGTTGTCAAGGTTATTTCCTCCCGCGGCGCCTCCACAGTAGGAAATCAAAGGTTAAAGAGCCTCTTGCAAAAGTCGGTTTGTTATCACCGGCGAGGGCGCCGGTGCCACAAAAATCCCAATCAATGTGGCACAGCCGCCCCCGGCGGTGATGGCTTTGGAGACTTTTGCAAGAGGCTCTCCGGGAGAAGCCCGATCGAGGTGCTTGGGAATTGAGACGGAGCGTGCGGGAAGGGCCCCTGAACCATGGAAAGAAACACGCGGCGACGGCGGCCAGGCACGCGGAATTCTTGCGTCCACCCGGTCTGTCCACTCGCGGCCGGGAGTCGGCTTGACTTCCGACCGCGAGCGAACGGCTGTTCTGCTTGCAAAACCTTGTATAGATCCCAAACGCTGAAACGACTCGGCTTTTTTCGGCGCCGAGCGCAAAAAAAATCACTTCCCGCCGGCCGCCTTGGCGCTGGGGGTGGCGTTGGCCTTGAGATCGCCCAGAGCATATTGAATCCCGCCCAGGTAGTACTTGAGCAGCGCGGGCGTCCAGTAGATCTCGGCATTATGGCCCAGCGAGCAGTAAAAAACCCGCCCTTGGCCATACGTGCGGATCCAACTGATCGGGAAATCGCCGTCCTTGCGGTTAATGCCCTTGAGGGTCATGTCGGTTTTGCTCGTGTCCAGCGCCAGGAGCTCGTGCACCTTGGCGCGCGAATAGGGATCCTTCATCTGGTAGATTTCATCGGAAAGCTTGAAGCTGGACCGTTTGGGCATCGGGCGCGCAAGCGGGCTCAGCGGGTCGATAACCTTAACATATTCAATCTTATCGGCCGTCCACGGATGGCCATCGAAGTATCCGCCGATCAGCTCCCCGTAGGCCGGCCAACTGCCGTAGCAGTCGGTGGCGGCGTGGATGCCGACGATGCCTTTGCCGCTGGCGACAAAGTCGAGCAGGCTTTTCTTGAGCCGCTCTTCGGTCTGGGTCGCGGCTTTTTGCTGCTCGGGCGTCATCTTGGCAAAATCGTAGGGGGTGAACATGTCGCCGGTGGTGCTGTCGAAGCAGATCGCGTCGAACTGTTTAAGATTGGCGGGCTCGATCATCGTCAGGTCGTCGCTGACCTCCGCGCTGAACGCGCCGGTCTTCTCGCCCATGATCTTGAGCGCCTCGGCGGCGTAGGGGATCGAGCCGTGGATAAACCCGCGCGCGTGGGTGAAAACGAGCAGTTTACGCGCTTTTGGGGGCTTAAGGGCCTTGGCCGGCATGGCCTTGGTCATCGAGGTGATGGCATCCCGCGGCACGGGCGGCAATTGGGCCACGGTCTGGGCCGCGGCGGGGCGGACCAGGGCGCAGAGGGCCAGGGCCGCCAGGATTTTGAGCAACCGCTGATAACATTGCATCGGAGGGCTCCCCTTTCTTTAAAAGTGAGGGTTTTAAGGGTCAATAGGGATCAATGAGGGTGTGACGCAAACCCATTGGTCATGAACGCTAGGATCATACCCAGCGCTCTGGGCATTGGCAAGCAGATTAAATAAACGGCGCCGCCTCTCCTAGGAAATCCGAAAGGTCCCATGGGAAGGGGCATACCGGTCAAGAATGACAGCCGAGGGCGGCTGTCCCACAACAATAAACCTGGAATCCTCTAAACTTGAAATCCTTTGTGGCCCAGCCGCCCTCGGCTGGGTCTGGCATGGGCCCGGCGTATCTTTAGGATTTCCTGCCGCCTCTCCGCGTCTCCGCCTCTCCGCCTCTCCGCGTCTTCCTCCCGTGGCCTAGGTCCAATATTCTCAATTTGAGAAAAATTTTGCAAAAAGTGATTGCCAAAAGGATGGCCATGGTATACACATAATCGCATGTAAATAGAATTCGTTCAGCGCTGCGAGGATTCGGACGGGGGGGCGTGGCAAAAAGGAGGGGGTGAAAAAAGAGCTTGACAAAAAGATCCCGTGGCCTTATGAAATAATACCGTAACAGTTACACGAAATGGATTTTTTGAGAATTTTCAGAATCTTTAGAGTTGATTTGACCGGATCGGTCTGGGTGATGATTACACGGCGGCGTTGGGGCGCACCCTTCACCGAGGTCCTTCGCGATCAGCCAGATTGGGCCGGTTTTGGCCGGTTTGGGATTGTTTTCGGGAATTGAGCAGTGGCAGCCAATGGGTAAGAATATCCAGGAAATCGCTCGGGTTTGTGGCGTCAGCACCGCCACCGTCTCGCGCGTGCTCAACAACAAGCCCGATGTGAGCGACGGCGTCCGCCAGCGCGTCCTGGACACCCTTCGCGAATTCAACTTCACCCCCAAACTCACCGTCAACCGCACCAACATCCTCGGCGTGACCATCGAATATCGTCACGCGCTGTCCAGCCCCTACATCAGCACGATCCTGGAAGCCGTCGAGGACACCGCCTACGAGGCCGGATACGACGTGCTGATCCTGCGCAACGAACGGCTGCGCCAGGTCAAGAGCCATTTCGGCCAGTTTCTGCGCCGGAAGATGATCTCGGGCCTGATCGTGATCCTGTCTCGGATCAACGACTCCTTTTTGGCGGAGATCGCGCAGGACGATTTTCCGCACGTGGTCGTGGGCAATCGCCCCGCCGAGACCGACCATTATATCGATTCGGACTGGTATGGCGGCGTCAAGGAGGCGACGCGCCACCTGGTTTCGCTGGGCCACAGCGCCATCGCCTTCATCCAGCCGGGCCTCAACGCCTACTTCGACCACCGCGAGCGCCTGCGCGGATACCTGGACGGTCTGAAAGAGGCGGGCATCGTGCCGCGCCACGAGATGATCGTCGACGGCGACCGCGGGACGTCCTCGCCGCTGGAATTCGGTTACGAGGCGGCCAACACCCTGCTGGGCCAGTTCCTGGACGTGACGGCGGTGATGACCGTCAACGAGGCGGTCGGCGGGGTGATCGAAGCCCTGCGCGCGCACAATCTGAGCGTTCCCGAGGACATGTCGATCATCACCTTCGACGACTCGGTCGAACGCGCCCATTTTTATCCGACGCTGTCCGTGATCGCACAGGACGCGAGCACTCTTGGCCGGCTGGCCGCGAAGGAGGTAATCAGCCGCATCGAAACGCCGGAAGCCAACGTCGTGCCGATCAAAATGATCTTGCCCACCAAGCTCATTATTCGGCAGACAACCGATTTGAACAAACTTGTGAAAGGATTGATGTGATTATGAAGAAATTAGCTGTTCTACTTGCAATCTTTTGCATGAGCGCGGTCCTGAGCCAGGCCGCCACGACCATCGTGCTGACCCACAGCAGCACCCCGACCACGTATAGCGATTTGGACTCGGTCTGGGCGGTTGTTGCCCCCGGCGACACGGTGGACATTCAGGACTTCGACGGCCCGTTGACCTGGACCAAGACCTTCTCGGTTCTCCCCTCTTGGACCACCCTCGAATGCACGAAGGCTGGCGCGCAGGCCACGCTTTTGGTTCCCGGTGGCAATGGTGGCAATAATAGCATCGGCGCCCTGGATCACACCACGCTGCTAAACCTTATCATTGACGGCCAGGGCACCAGTGCCAATGCCTTCAATGGCGGTTCCTCCTCGACGGTCACCAATTGCACGATCAAGAACTTCACGTGGAATAATATTTTTATCGCCAATGGCTCCATGACGGGTGGCGTGCAGGATCCCGGCGTGACGTTTACCGATTGCTATATGTATTCCACCGCCTGTTGCCTTGCTTTTACGGGTGGGTATGTCTCCGCCCCGGCCACGATCCCGAACAAGACGATCCTCAATCACTGCACGATGGTCAATCCGGGTGGGTTTATCATCAATCTTGATGCTAATTTAGACGGAAAAGACTTGAAAAGCGTCTATTCAATCCGGAACTCCATCCTTTCCAGCCGCGACAGCGGCGTGTGTGTTGTTTATGCCGGCGCTGGGCTGACCGACGCCGCCACCCAGGTCGATGAAGACTACAACCTGTTCGATTGCACGTGGAATATTTTTTACGGGCAAGGCGGGGGCACTTCCTCTGGGATGACCGTGGTTGGCGCGCACAGCTTCACGTTTAATAAAAACGACATTCCCGCCACCCATCCGGATTACTTCCGGGATTATGCGGCCAAAGACTTTAGGCTCGGTGGCGTGGGTGCCTTCGGTAACTGGGTGCCCGGCGGCAACATCTGCATCGACAAGGCCTCGGACGGCGGAAACATCGGCGCCGACATTACGACGGTTCCGGTGGAACTTTCGAACTTCTCGGCGGAGTAAACAAAACGGCTTAGACGGGAGGAGGCGCCTGGGGCTTGTCAACGAGTCCCAGGCTCCCCTCCCCTTCAGCCACTAAAACAAAACAATTCGATCTTAGGGATGGATTGCGACCCATTTTAGTTCATACAGGAGTAAGATTCATGAAAAGCTTAAGAGGCATTTTAGCGTTCTTGCTAATCCTCGTTCTTTCGGCCAGCACGGCCCTCGCCGCGAACACCATCGTGCTCCGGCACGGCGCGACCAACACGACCGAGGCGACCCTGGCGGCGGCCATTGCGGCGGCCGTTTCGGGTGACACCGTTGACATTACCGCTTACGACACGCCGATCAACGGCGGCGCCGGCTTCCAGTTGATCGGCGTCAGCCTGATCTGCTCGGCGGCGGGCCCGGCGGAGATCGATTTCCCCGTTCCCCAGACCACTTACTACAATTACACTTATATCCTGGCGCAGGGCGCCGTCACGCTGAGCAACATCAAATTCGTGGGATCGAACCAAGACGGCGGCAGCGCCGTGATTGCGTTCGACGCGATCACGATTGACAAGTGCTCGTTCTTCAACTTCGCCGCCTCGGCCGTCTGGATCCTCAACGTGGATTCCTTTGACGCGGGCGGCACGGGCTTTCACTCCACCACGCTCAATGCCCACATTACCAACACTTACGCCTCGAGTACTGCCGGCTCGGCCATCCAGATCAGCTCGTTGGCCGTGGGCGGTGGAGCGGTTCTTCCCGGCACGATCACGCTTGACCACGACACGCTGGCCGCTACATGGTCGGTGATCGAGTTTGATACCACCTATCTCGATGGCGAACCGACCCATGATTTCAGCCCGATGCATGTGACCAACACGCTTTTCTATTCCGCTCCAATACACGGGTCGGCCTTCTTCGTCCAGGATGTCGGGACGTATACCGGGGCCAGTATCGCCGGGGTTAACTGGCACGAGGATCATAATGCCTTCATTGCCGTGGGTGGCGATGCCGCCGACATCATCGGCTACCAGGTCTCTTCTCTCACGGATAAAGAACCCACGCTCGCCAGTTCCGATATCTTCCAGGATTACCTGACCGCCGATCCGTTCGTGGATGACGCCACTGGCAACTTCAAGCTGGCTTTGAGCAGCACGCTGTTTGGCAAAGGCTCGGCTGGCACCAACATCGGCGCCGACCAGACCGCGGGACCGGTGGTGCCCCATGGCCAGACGTCGATCGTGATTACGCACAATGGCGGGACCATCCGTTATAGCGACATGCCCACGGCCGCCGCGGCCATGCTGACCGGCGACACGATGGACATTCAGAACTTCACGGGTCCGCTGCTTTGGGGCCCCAACAATACCGCCGTCCCCGGTTGCCCCGCCTGGTGCACGGTCAAGTGTACGTCAACCACCCAGGCCACGATCCTGATCCCTTCAGGGAACAGTGGCAATAATATGTTTTGCAGCCTGGATCACATGACGCTGCAAAACCTGATCGTTGACGGCCAGTGCGTCGGCAGCACCCATAACGCGCCTGACGGGCATGCGGGCTCTGCCTGCATGATAAATGGCGGCGACGTTTCGACGGTCACCAATTGCACGTTCAAGGGCTGCTGGTGGAATACGATTATGCTCGCCAATGGCAATATGAGCGGCGGCGTGCAGGAAGCCGGCACGACGTTCACCGATTGCTATATCGAAGGCTACGGCTGTGCCCTTGCTTTTACGGATAATTATGTGACAGCCCCGGCCACGATCACGGACAAGGCGATCTTCAATCATTGCACGATTGTCAACCCCAGTGGTTTCCCAATCAATCTTGATGCTGATTATGACGGAAAAGACTACAAAGATGTCTTTTCGATGCGGAACTCGATCGTTTCGGGCCGCGGTTCCGGAGTGTGTATTGTTTACGCCGGCGCCGGCATGACCGACCCCGCAACCCAGGTCGATGAAGACTACAATGTTTTCGATACCAATTGGAATCCGCTTTACGGCCAAGGCGGTGGTTACCAAGGCCCGCCGGTGAGCGCGCACAGCGTGAAGGTTAATATCCTTGGTGGTGATCCGGAGTTCTTCACCAACTTTACCGCCGGCGACTATTCGCTCAATAACGCGTCCGGCAATCCTTGCGTTGGAACGGCCTCGGATCACACGAACATCGGCGCGTTCCAGTTCTCCGGTCCGCCGAATGCGGCCAAGAGCTGGACGTTCTTCAATTAAGAAGAGCGCGTCTTTGAATTGAATGGCATGGGTTTTGGGGACATACGACGGGTGCGGTACACGCCGTCCGGCGTATGTCCCCTTTTTTCAATGACTCGATCGCACGGATCCGCCCCCCAGGCGCCCGGTCCCTTTCGAACGCCACCATATTATCTTTCCCTGACGACGTTTTGCCGCGTGGGACGGATTCCTGGTGGCGGTGGGTTTGAAGCGCTCGCAAGTCGGTTGAAAAGGCCTGGAGTCAATGGGCCGAATTCCCGATTCATCGGGATGATCAAATGACAAACTTGAAAATGAGGGAGTAGCCATCATGAATAAGAAAAGAGGGTTCACTTTAATTGAGTTGTTGATCGTGGTGGCGATCATCGCGATTCTGGCGGCCATCGCCGTGCCCAACTTCCTGGAGGCGCAGACGCGCGCCAAGGTCAGCCGGGTCAAAGCCGATATGCGGAGCATGCTCATTGCGGTCAGTGCCTTCCAGATCGACCACAACTGGCTTCCGCCGATGCCGATTACGCCCAGCGGGCCGATGGCTCAGGTTTATGCGGATACGATTAATGGCGAGCTCAACGTGGCGCCCTGGTTCCTTAAGGATATCTGGGATCCAAATTTCAAGGGACCCAATATGTGGGTGGTCAAGGGTCTGATCATCCTGACGACCCCGCTCGCCTACACGACCTTTCTGCCCGATGATCCCTTTAACGTGCAGCAGACGGACCCGACCTTTAAGGGAATGTACTGGGGGAACGAGATCAATAACCGCAAGTTCCACATCAACGACACCGACGGGACCATCGCCGACCCCAGCTTCGAAGGGTGCAATTCGGTGGACGGGAAGACCCGTTGGGATTGGATGCTCCTCAGTTTCGGTCCGGATCTGTGCCTCAATTGGGATACTAGCAGATATCCCAATTGGGCGAATCAGCATATGCACATGATCGAATACGATCCGACCAATGGCACGGTGAGCGCGGGCGACATCCACCGGGTCGGACCGTGAGCAAGGACAAGCGTGGCTTCCATATTATGTTTAATGTTTTAATAAGGAGAGGTTCAATGAGAAGAATAAAAGGGTTTACGTTAATTGAGTTGCTGATCGTGGTGGCGATTATCGCCATCCTGGCGGCGATCGCCGTCCCCAACTTCCTGGAGGCGCAGACGCGCGCCAAGGTCACCCGGGTCATCGCCGACATGCGCTCGGAGGCCATCGCCGTCAACTCATTCCAAATCGACCACAATTGGATTCCCCCGGACGCGATAGATGCGTCTTTTGCGAAAGATCCCACCGCGTATGCCGCCAAGGTGAACGGCGAATGCGGGCAAGCGCCTTGGTTCGTGACGAACTTTTGGGTGCCAAACTATTCCCCTCCGGGCCCGAATTTGTGGGATATGCGTGGCATGATTTTCTTCACCACGCCGATTGCATACATGAGCTCGATTCCCATTGATCCGTTCAGCAGGATACCCAATTACGAGGGCAGTTATTGGGCGAATTGCATCAATGAACGCGACTTTGGCATGAATCCCGCCTTTGGGATCATCAATCCGGCGGGCGACGGGACGGCCAGTGTGATGGGACACACGCGCTTCGATTGGTATATTTACAGTAACGGTCCGGACCTGTACGTCAACTGCTCAGGTGCGAACGGCCAGCGCCTGGCGCCGGATTTTGTTAGCTACGATCCGACCAACGGCACGATCAGCATCGGTGACATCTTCCGGGTTGGGCCGTGAGCAAGGGCAAAAGTGGCTGGCCGGCCCCTGAGGAAGGCAACCCAGGGGCCGGCCGGTTTTCCAAACGTGGCTTCTATATATGTTTATTGTTTTAATTTGGAGAGGTTCAATGAGAAGAATAAGAGGGTTCACTTTAATTGAGCTCCTGATCGTGGTGGCGATTATCGCCATCCTGGCGGCGATCGCCCTGCCCAACTTCCTGCAGGCGCAAATGCGGGCGAAGATCGCCCGGGTCGTCTCCGACATGCGCTCGGAAGCCATCGCCGTCAACTCATTCCAAATCGACCACAATTGGATTCCCCCGGACGGGATCGATCCGACATGGGCGCCAGGAACGTATAAGGACGCGTATATCGCCAAGGTTGACGGCCAATGTGGGCAGCCGCCTTGGAATATAAAGGATTGGTGGACGTGGGTCTGGCCGACGCCGATCGGGACGCCTCCGTATCCGGGTCCGAATCTCTGGACGATGCCCGGCCAGATTTTCTTGACCACCCCCATTGCTTACCTGACCTCGATACCCGGCGATCCGTTCGGCGTTCAGAGTCCCTCGTGGTCGGGCAGTTGGTGGTTTAATGCCGTCAATCGTCGGAACTATAACATGGATCCCAACTCGGGGATCATCACGCCGGGCGACAAGGTGAAGAGTGTGGATGGAAAGACGCGCTTCGACTGGTATATTTACAGCTTCGGTCCGGACCTGGGCACCAACAACTGGTTCAATGCCGACGGCTCGCGCATGTCGCCGAGCCAAACACAGCCGACGGGGGGCGGGATTCCAACCTATTTGGCCTACGATCCCACCAACGGCACGGTCAGCATCGGCGACATCTTCAGGGCTGGGCCGTGAGCAAGCTCAAAAGGCGCGGGCCTGTCCCTAAGGAAGGCAACCCAGGGGCCGGCCGGTTTTCCAAACGTGGCTTCTATATATGTTTATTGTTATATATAATAAGGAGAGAGCGTGAGATGAAAAGAGCGAAAGGTTTTACGTTGATTGAGTTACTGATCGTGGTGGCGATTATCGCCATCCTGGCGGCGATCGCCGTGCCCAACTTCCTGGAGGCGCAGACGCGCGCCAAGGTCAGCCGGGTCAAGGCCGACATGCGCAGCGTGTCCCTTGCCGTCGGCGCCTTTCAGATCGACCGTAACTGGATTCCGCCCGACGGGTCTGGTTTTGCCACCTCGGATTACATCACTTACACCGCCAGTACGATTGGCCAGAAACCTTGGAATATTGTCCTTGACGGAAGTGGTTCACCGGTTTACCCCGATAACTGGTGCCTGGCGGGTCAGATCTTCTTGACGACGCCGATTGCCTATATGTCCAGCTTGCCGCCCGATCCGTTTGCCACTCAGGACCCGAATTGGAAAGGGATGTGGTGGGAAAATGACGCCAATCGGCGCAGATTTATTCCTGATACCGAAGGGATCGATCTAGGGACGCCGGGGGATATTGGCTATTATGGAGGGCTAACGGTGAACGGCCATAGTCGTTGGGATTGGGCGCTGATCAGCTACGGTCCGGACATGAAGACCAATAACAACCTCCCCGGTTCCCAACCGTTCTTTATGGAGTATGACCCAACCAATGGTACGGTGAGTTGGGGCGACATCCACCGGGTCGGGCCGTGAGTCGAGCCAACCATGCTATCGATCCGCGCCCGGCGCCAGAACCAAACCGCGCGACCGGGCGCGGGTTGCAATTGGGTTTACCTGTTTTATATGTCATGGTGATGGTGTGAATGGAGAGAGTCCGATGAAAAGAGTGAAAGCTTTTACCTTGATCGAATTGCTGATCGTGGTGGCGATTATCGCCATCCTGGCGGCGATCGCCGTGCCCAACTTCCTGGAGGCGCAGACGCGGGCGAAAGTGACGCGTTGCAAGGCCGACATGCGGAGTGTCACGCTAGCCCTGGGCGCATTTAGTATCGATTATAATTTCTATCCGCCCGATGGTTTTTGGCAGAGTAGTTATCGCAGTGCCTATCCGGACGTGTTTAAAAAGTGGGATAAGCGGTATGCCCAGTTTGGCTATCCCAACGGTTCGCCATCAGGAATTCCGGATCCTCCAGGCCCCAACTTCTGGCGGATTAACTGTTCGACGTTCCTGACCACCCCGATGTCCTATATGACGATGCTGCCGCAGGAGCCTTTCAGCATCGATTCCCGGGATCTATATGGGGCCTCCTACATTTGGGAGAATTTGAAGGACCGGAATGAGACTTACGGAGGCTGGATCTTCACTGTGGATCCCACCCAGGGGTTTCCCACGGTGGATGGCCAGAGACAGCCGTTATGGATGCTGCGCAGCGGCGGCCCCGATCGCCACAAGGGGGCCTATGATGGGCATTATTACGTGCCTTATGATCCGACCAATGGGACGGTCAGCGAAGGCGATATTTTCCGCGCCGGGCCGTGAGCGACGCGGGTTAGAATAGGTTTTTTTCGCCTTATTTGCCATGTTATTGTGAGGGGGGGGAGTCCGATGAAAAAAGTGAAAGGATTTACCCTGATCGAGTTGTTGATCGTGGTGGCGATTATTGCCATCCTGGCGGCGATCGCCCTGCCCAACTTCCTGGAGGCCCAGACGCGGGCGAAGGTCAGCCGGGTCAAAGCGGACATGCGCGCTCTGGTCTTGGCGGTCGATTCCTTCCAGATCGACCACAACTGGGTTCCCCCGGATGGAATCGATACGAGTTGGATTAGACTACCATCAAAACCGTCAGATTATACGGACAAGCTGAAAACTGAAATGGACGTGGCGCCCTGGTTCTTTACGGATGCTCAAGATGCATACACGAGGGGGGGATTAAATCTTTGGACCATGTCAGGCCAAGTCTTCCTGACCACTCCGATCGCTTACATGAGCTCTATTCCCAAGGATCCCTTTAATGTTCAGGATAAGTATTTTTCCACCATGTGGTGGATTAATTTTATTAATCGCCGACAGTTCAACATGGATGTCAACGCCGGCTACGTTAATCCGAACGGTTCGGATGGCGCCCGTCAGGTGGATAACCATACCCGTATGGATTGGATGATTTACAGCTATGGCCCGGACCTGACCGTGAACTGGTACCTGGTTCCACCGATTCCGCAGTATACCGAGTACGATCCGACCAATGGGACGATCAGCCTGGGCGATCTTCATCGCGCCGGGCCGTGAATCCGAGGTGGAGCAATATTATGCGCTGCCAGTGAACCGGATCCGGACCGGATGAGCTGAACGAATCGCCGGGGAGGCTTGCCGATCGCAGGATCGGACGGGTCTCCCCGGCCCGAGCTTAGTCTTGTTTGAATGAGGCCGACCCGGCCGGGACGATCCCCGGCCGGACGGCCCGAAACCCCAAAGCCTGTGGTTGATTGGTCTTGTGAGACTGGCCTGATTCCTCCCCTAGTTGGATCCTCCGCTCGCACCTTACTCTCCCAGGTTTGACGCCAAGCGCGACCTCTCGAAAATTTCGCAACGTTCGTGTTGTATGACTGAAAGGGACTCGATGAGCAAGAGCAGACGATCCGGCGCCAGTTTCCTCATGGGGATGGGACTTTTAATGTTGTGGGGCGCCCGGGCGGCGCCGGCCGGGGAGATTCAACTCAAGCCCCTGGAGCAGTGGCACCAATCGCTCTGGACGCAGCACTCGGACAAAGGGCCGGGCGATCACGACCATTTTTACACGCTGCCGTGCCCCAAGTTCGGCACCGACTCGATCATGATCGACAGCTCGTCCTCGGTCACTGTCGGGCAAGAGGAGAAATTCTCGACGATGGACCTCACATTCGAGCCGGTCGCGCCGGGCGACGTTTACGCTTTTTCGTGCTGGGTCAAGGGCGAGGACGTGCGCGGCGGGACGGGGGCCTACGTGGCGCTGGGCGCCTTCAATTCGAAGGACGGCGGACGGCGCCTGTCGGACAACGACTCGGCGAAGCTGGCCGGGACGCAGGACTGGACCCCAATGGAGTGCGTGCTGGTCGTGCCGCCGGGCGCGGATAAGCTCGTGCTTTACGCGCTGCTCGCCGGCAACGGCCGGGTCTCGTTCAACAAGCCGCGCCTCGCGCTGGTCAGCCGCAACGCGCCGATCGGCGGCAAAACGGTCGAGGTCGACGTCAGCCGCAAGCCGATTCGCGACGATTTCCTGGGGTTCGGTTTTGAAGACGATCCCTTTTTCTTCACCTCGTTCAACTACCGCAACGACGTCGACGAGGCCGACGCCGTGATCCGCGAGCGCCGCATTCACGCGCTGCACCCCGCCGTCGTGCGCGCCTTCCTGTTTTGGGATGCGTTCAACCCCGGCCACAACCTGACCACGATCACCTACCGCACCGAGCTGA
>Ga0182027_10008283_pt1 | contig 15161 bp, 13 predicted proteins | sample 712E1DmetaG_FD_121300 | JGI IMG/M metagenome (GOLD analysis project Ga0182027, IMG submission 121300) | Permafrost microbial communities from Stordalen Mire, Sweden - 712E1D metaG (Illumina Assembly) | ecosystem: Environmental > Terrestrial > Soil > Wetlands > Permafrost | place: Sweden... | reverse complement strand
GGATCAGTAAAATACAATTCGAACCATGGACCGCGTACGTCATATCCCACCTGCATGGGCAGCTCTGTCAATGTTTTTTTTACATTGGCAGAATCGTTGATTGACGTTGCCTGCATCGTTGTTACAAAGTTATTATTATTAGGAAAGGGTTGATGACCGGGTAATGTTGAAGGAAATGGCAAGCCGTCACAGCCAGCCGATAAGAAACAAATCATAAATACCAATGCACTTAATCTTTTCATGGTCCCTCCAATTTGAAATTATAGCCATTATTCGATAATATAATAACAATCCCATCCTTACTGCAGATGATATAATCTGCGCGCCTCCATGACAGACACCGCAACCCAACCTTCTGCGAATCGTCAAATCGCCCGTGCCGCCGGGACGATCATGTTGGCTTTTGCATTGAGCAATTTGATCGGTCTGGCACGGCAAATCCTGATCTCACATGCCTTTGGCACCGATCGTTCCATCGATGCATTTTATGCCGCCTCCACATATCCTAATTTGATCTTCAACCTTGTCGCAGGCGGAGCTTTATCTTCGGCATTTATCCCCACTTTCACGGGTCTCCTTGCAAAAAACGAGCGGGCCTCGGCCTGGAAACTTGCTTCTTCAATCAGCAATCTCATCCTTCTCGTCCTGAGCATCTTAAGTATTGTTTCTGAATTTCTTGCTCCACAGATCATCAAATACATACTTGCTCCCAATTTTCAACCCGACCAGCAGCAATTAGCTGCCTCTTTATTGCGTATCCTTTTGATCTCCCCGGCTATTTTTGGCGTAAGCGGGCTGTTGATGGGTATTTTGAACGCACATCAACGTTTCCTTTTACCGGCATTGGCACCCAGTATGTACTGGATCGGGATGATATTCGGGTTGATATTTCTCGTCCCCTCCATGGGAGTCTATGGTCTAGCCTGGGGCGCGGCATTGGGTTCGATACTACATCTGGCTGTTCAATTTCCCGACCTGTTGAAATTACCTTACCGTCACTACCTCCCCACGCTCGGCCTCGATAGTCCAATGGTCCGTGAAGTGGGCAGGTTGATGATTCCCCGTATCCTGGGTGTCGCGATCGTGCAGTTAAACTTTGTGATTAATGTAATCATCGCCTCCGGACTCCCGGAGGGTTCAATTTCCGCCATCAATTATGCCTGGCAGGTCATGACTATGCCACAAGTCGTTATAGCACAGGCTATTGCGATTGCCGCCCTGCCCACCTTCTCGGCCCAGATCGCACGCGGAGACCCTCAAGGAATGCGCGGCTCTCTCGCCGCGACTTTACGAGGCGTGGTTTTCCTCTCACTACCAGCTTCGCTTGGTCTTATCCTGCTGCGCGAACCCCTGATCACGATTCTCTTCAAGCGCGGAAGCTTTGATGCCCAATCAGTAAATCTCGTTTCGTGGGCTTTGTTGTGGTACGCGGCCGGCCTGATCGGTCATAATGTCGTCGAGATTCTATCGCGTGCGTTCTATGCATTCCACGACACGAAGACGCCTGTCTTCGTCGGCACGGCGGCGATGACATTGAATATTGCCTTCAGCTTTACCTTCTCCTTTTTATTTTCACGGGTTGGCTGGATGCCTCACGGCGGTTTAGCCCTTGCCAATTCGCTGGCGACGGCATTGGAAATGACCACGCTGTACCTATTCATGCGTAATAAATTAAAAGGATTGGAGGGAAGGAACATTTGGCGGGGTTTCATTCAAGCTGCACTTGGCACTCTGGTGATGAGCCTAGTTGTGTTGATTTGGTCACACTTTATGGGATCAATCTGGATAATTGGATTGGGGGGAGTTATGATTGGCGGTTTATGCTACGGAATTTCACTCTGGGTCATGAAAGTCCCTGAATTTACCACCGCACTTTCCGGAATTGCCCGAAGACTTAAACGTGATCATTAAACGAAGCCATAGGGTACATTGAAAGTAAGAATTAACTGCATTTACGACTCGGTGGCCAAGTAAGAGCGTGCCTGCCAGAGTATCCACATCCCTTCCAATTCATTAAGCCCGTATTTCCAATACTCCGGGATGCTACTGTGATGGGCTTATTTCCAAATCAGCCACAGTACCGTAGTGATTACAATACCCCACAAGATTCCACCAGTCACTTCCAAAGGCGTATGACCGAGTACTTCACGCAATTCTTTCTCATCCCACATATGGCCTTTCAGTAATTCCTCGAACAGGATGTTTATACGTTCAGCGTGCATTCCAGCCTGGCGACGTATACCTGCTGCATCGTAAGTTACGATCATCGTAATGGCCACACCGAGGGCGAATAACGGACTACCATATCCAATATATAATCCAATCGCATTGGTTACGCCTACTATCAGGGCGGAATGCGAACTGGGCATGCCGCCGGTCGTAAGAAGAATAGCCCACAACCAGCGGCGTGTACGTAAATATTCGAGTGGTACTTTCAGCAATTGTGCCGTACCCCACGCCACCAAAGCTGAGATCAATACACGATTATCAAGCATTCCTGCCAGATTCATATTATTCCTCGACAATATCAGTCAGGTCATTGCCTGACAATTGCTTAACTTTTAACTCAGCCTGATCAAGCAGCTCTGCACAGCGTTTCACCAAGGCTTGACCACGTTCAAAAAGGGACATTGATTCTTCGAGAGAGCGCTGTTCGTTTTCCAATGCATCCACGATTGACTCTAATTCAGAAAAGGCAGCTTCATAATTTAATGTTTCGACAGGTTTGGGAGACGATGATTTCGGCATAATAACTCCAGTTGATTTATGATTTATGAGCCAAGTTTTCAACATTTGCTTCGAATTCGCCATCCGAAACTCGCACACGGATCCCGCCGCGCGCTTGCTTTACTTTATGAACAATTACGCCATCTTCCATTCGAGTCACGACCGCATACCCCCTGGCTAAAACCTGGAGTGGGTTTAAGGATTCAAGACGTTTACCCATTCCTTCCAGCCGGCTGACTTCGAGTAGCCGACCATGAAAAACTCCAGCCTGGGCGCGGCGAGCAAGATCATCCAGATGTTGTCGATCAGACTGAATACGGCGATAGGGGGAAAAAAAACGCAAGCCATCAACCAAATTGGCGATGCCGCTTCGCTTTTCATCCACAATTGTCAATATAAAGCCAGAAAGTTTTTGCTCGAAAACACGAAGATTTTCCACAAGATTCATTAGAGTCATTTGTGTTGCCAGTTCTGCCGCGGCCGTCGGAGTCGGTGCACGCAGATCAGCCGCAAAATCAGATAAAGTGAAATCGGTTTCATGCCCTACTCCACAAATGATCGGAACCTGCGAGGCTGCCACTGCACGAACAACGCGTTCATCGTTGAAAGCCCAAAGGTCTTCAATGGAACCTCCGCCTCGAGCTAGCAATATTACATCGGGATGAGGGTCAAGATTATTGAGAGAATCGATCGCTTCAACCAATTTATCAGGTGCTTCCTGCCCTTGAACCGGTGAGGGCGCAAAAATCACTTCGGCCAGCGGCATCCGCCGCTTTAAAGTATTAATCATATCTTTTATAGCCGCACCCGTAGGAGAGGAGACGATGCCGATGCGTTTTGGCAATTCCGGGATAGGCCGCTTCCGATCGACGGCAAATAGTCCCTCGGACTCGAGCAAGGCTTTTAGTTGTAAAAATTCCTGATACAACACACCTTCGCCAACAGGCTGGATTTGGTCAACGTAAAGTTGGTATTGTCCCCCGACTTCATAAACACCGATCTTGCCGTGTATTACCACCGCCATCCCATCCTGCAGCGAGAGTTTCAAACGCGCTACGCCCGCCTTCCACATCACACTACGCAGGGAGGCTCCTGCATCTTTCAATGTGAAATAAATGTGACCGGAAGCTGGATGCGACAGGTTGGAAATTTCGCCTTCAACCCAAACGTCCTGAAGCGGGATGTCCGTTTCGAGCAGATTGCGTATATATTTCGTCAGAGCCGAAACCGTCCATTGAACGGATGCAAAAAGCGAAGGTTGCATTAAAGAAGAGCATACTCAATTGGCGATGGAATGTCAACAATTCTTTCACATTTCGTCGCCTTGAAATCAGCCACCTGCAAACAAAAGGCGGCCTATAAAAACCAACCAGATGATATGATTACATACTAATTGATGGATTCTCTGCTAAAATCCGTTTATCCATGAAGCATATTTGGTCCCCCTGGCGCATGACATACATTGAAAACCATGGCAAGGAAGATGGCTGTGTATTCTGCAAAGCAGTTGTCCGGGAAGACAATGCCGACAATCTGATCATAAAGCGTGGCGATTTGGCCTTTGTAATCTTAAATCGTTATCCATATACCAGCGGCCATGTAATGGTTGTGCCTTTCAAACACAAGCCAAACCTTGAAGAATTGGACGCTCCAACGAGAGCCGAAATGATCGAATGGACTTCCCGTGCCACGACTGTATTGCGCAATATTTACAATACAACCGCATTTAATATCGGCGTGAACATCGGTGAGGCGGCCGGCGCCGGTGTGAAGGAACATGTTCACCTCCATATCGTTCCACGCTGGAATGGCGATACTAATTTCATGTCGACCCTGGCTGAAACGAGAGTCCTGCCTGAAGCCCTGGAGGATACATGGGTGCGGATCAAAAAGGGTTTCGATCATTGACATTTTCCATAATCCGTTGGGGGGATAAATCATCCGGGTTTAGGTGCAAATCATTGTTATAGTATTTTGGAAATGCGCTAAAAGTTAAACGACATCCTTTGCAAGGTATATTTGAGAATCATTGCTCCAGAACTCAGATTAACGTTGGTCGAGGCGTCAATTTTTGGAGGTTTATCAATGGAAAAAACCTGGCCCAGGCGATGGGCCGTCATCTCAATAGCTGTATTTTTCCTAGCCGGATGCAATTCACCTTTTACGGCAGCGTCCGCTTCATCCAAGGGAAACAACAATTCAAATACATCAGTGCCAGTTACGTCGACTATCCCATCCCCAACATTAACCGCCACATCCCAACCCATTGTAAAATCGACTTCTTACGGACCAAATCCCGAGAATTTTCCAACCGGAATTAATCCACTGACAGGCGAACCTGTAGTTGATCCATCATTATTAAAAGTACCGGCTTTGCTCGTTTCCATTTCCAATTTCCCTGCAACCGCCCGTCCCCAAGCAGGTCTATCATTCGCCCCCTATGTTTTTGAATTTTCCATCACCGAGGGCCAGGACCGATTCCTAGCCACTTTTTACGGTCAATATCCTGAACCAGAAACGCCATTTACAGGCGATTGTGAGGTTCGAACAGGCGCTTTCAAACCGACCGAAACGCTGTTAGGCAACCGGGTATGGCTTGATTCAAATAAAAACGGCCTACAGGACCCAGGTGAAAATGGGATAGGAGGAATTTGTGTTAATTTATATGACGAACAGGGTAATCTCCTCCAAACAACCACCACCGACACAAATGGTTATTATGGATTCAATCTGGAAAAAGGTCAAATATATAGTCTTGAATTCGTCAAACCTGCAAACCTGGCTTTCACAGATCGGAACACAGGTAATGACAATCTTGACAGTGATGCCGATCCCGTAACCGGAAAGACAACGCCAATAACCATTGATAAAGACACATTGTCATGGGATGCCGGTTTGTACCCCAATGATTCATTTGTTTCGCCAACTCCTGACATCAAAAATGGTCCTAAACCGCAGGTTGGCCCAGTGCGGTCAGGTCGTTTGCTCTATGCGTATATCGATGGATTCTTCCAAAATAGCTGTCTCATCGATGCATTCGCTTCTCCGGAGGTTCTGGTAAAAATACCGCACTGTTCCTTTGTCTCCCATGAAGATTCGGGCGGTGGATCCATGCTGGAAATTGACCGCTTGAAAGCGATTGCCGAAGACAATATGAGACACATGACCAGCCGTCCCTTCAATTACACCAGCAACGTTTTCTCGGATGAAGTTCCAACCGGCGGCCTTCCAGCCTCCCAAATTAATGTTTTCTTTGCGAACCTGAATCAATCCGGTTGGAGTTACGATCCCTTATACCAAGCTTATCTGCGTTATGTTGATACTGCGGACAAAAATAATCCGGGTGTATTACACGCGGATACCGATCGTCTCACCGGCCGGCAACTTCACTTCGAAAATGTAATTGTTGTGATGGCAGATACCGATGTCGTTTCACCGACCAATTTAGACATCCACCTCGATGAGGGCGACGGCGGTTATGCCTATCTTTTCCGTGACGGCCAGATGATCCCGATCAAATGGAGCACGAAGGCGGGTGAGTATGAAAAGCTGACCGGCCTACGACGTCCCATACAGTTCTTGAATAATGACGGTTCTCCTGCAGTCCTGCGACCGGGTCATACCTGGGTATTGATCGTGACACCATTTAGTCTGGTCCAGGTACAACAGCCGGGAGTTTATTTGATCCGATATGCAGCTCCAGAAGGTGAATCCCGATAAAAATAAGGTTTTGCTAAATCATGAATCTCCATGAATCAATTAATTCCAGCGACAATGCATGATCTTATTAATCGATCACCTCAAATAACCATGCTTCATTGCACCCATATAAAGGTCTGTGTGAGCTTAATAATTTAAAAAGTGAAAAAGTCATTCGTATATATCTGCCTCCTGCTCTTAACCGCCTGTCAATCAACCCAACTGGAAACGCAGGTACCCACTCTTGTTACCCAGCCTGTCGCAGCCAGCTCAACACCTCTACCGCGGATCATTATTCCCAAGGGAATTAATCCTCTCACGGGCCTACCCGTTACGGACCCAGCCCTATTAAAGATTCCGGCTTTGCTCGTCTCCATTTCGCATTTTCCAGCGACAGGACGCCCACAAGCGGGTCTTTCATTTGCGCCGTTTGTCTACGAATTCTATATCACGGAAGGCGCGACCCGCTTTCTGGCCGTCTTTTATGGCGCGTTCCCTTCGCCAGAAATTCTCCCAACCGGGGGCTGTAAAATTCGCAGTGATCCATTCGTCAAAACCCAAACCATCCTTGGCGATCGAGTCTGGCTGGACGCTAACAACAACGGCTTATTTGATACCGATGAAGCAGGCTTACCAGGTGTTTGTTTAAATTTATTTGATGTTCGAGGAAATTTGCTTCAACAAACCACCACCGATACAAATGGTTATTATGGATTTAACATCCAGCCCGGAAAATATATAGTCGAATTCGTCAAGCCGACAGGCATGCAATTTACACAAAATAAACCGGGAAGTGTTCATCAAGATAACGCTCCGGATCCGTCCACAGGTAGGGTGGAGGCCGATATAACAAGCGATACACTATCATTGGACGCAGGTTTGATCCCAACCACGAACTCACCTCCTTCAGCAAATCCAACCACTAATCCGCCCTTTCCTCAAATCGGACCCATCCGCTCCGGGCGGCTGATCTACGGTTATATAGGGAATTACTTTCAAAACAGTTGTCTTATTTACGCTTTTGCCTCGCCTGAAGAGCAAGTCCGCATCCCACAGTGTTATATGGTATTTCATCAACTTGCCGGAGGCGGATATATGCTTGACATCAGCGAGATGGTCAAAGTTGCTCAAGCCAACCAAAAGGATAAAGGCTCCGACTTCGATTACACAAGTAATCTCTATACCGATACTCCTCCGACAGGAGGCGTGCCTGCATCAAACCTAAATGTTTATATCGCCTATCAAAATCAATCAGGATGGGTGTACGACCCCCTCTATCAAGCATATCTGCGTTATGTGGATACATCCGACTATGACCAGGCGGGAATTTTACATGCCGATATTGACAGATTAACGGGACGGCAATTGCACTTCGAGAACGTTATTATCCTCTTTGCAAAACATAAAGTGATCTCGCCCACAAATCTTGATATCCACCTCGACCCGGGCAAAACCGGAAATGCCATATTGCTCCGTGACGGACAAATGTTCAATATCAAATGGAGCACAGTTCCCAATTCGTATGAAGAGTCGTCCGGATTGCGCAGCCCCATTCAATTCTTGAATTCGGATGACAGTCCGGCCGCCCTCAAACCCGGGCATACATGGATCCTTGTGGTCACTCCCGATTCAACGGTTGAAGAAAAGTCAGCGGCTTCATGGACTCTGACATTTTCGCAGCCGCCTGGTGCAAAGTGACCAGAGTAAAAAAACTTCAAACAACAATCGAATGAGTTGAGCACCGCTTCTGTCCCCAAGGATACAAGGCTATAATTACTTAAGATCCCATCCGCCAAGGAGAGATAGTGAGCAAAGAGACCGAAGCCGTGATTTTGAGCGCCGCTCGTACGCCCATAGGAAAATTCCAAGGCTCACTGAGCAGTATTCCTGCGACCAAGCTTGGGGCGATGGCTGTCGAAGCGGCCGTAAAACGTGCCGGGATAAATGCTGAAGACATCGAAGAAGTCATACTTGGTAATGTCGTGCAAGCCGGCGAGGGACAAGCACCTGCCCGGCAAGCGGGTGTCTGGGCTGGTATCCCGACCACCGTCGGGGCGACAACGATCAATAAAGTTTGTGGTTCGGGCTTGAAAGCCGCCATGCTCGCTGCGCAGGCAATCCGAGCCGGCGAGGCGGACTTATTTGTTGCCGGTGGATTTGAATCCATGAGCCGTGCACCTTATCTGGTTTCAGGCCGGTCTGGTGAATTGAAATTCGGCGACAAAATATTAACCGACGCACTACTGCATGACGGCCTATGGGATCCTTTCGAAAATTGGGACATGGGCAACGCAGCTGAGTTCATCGCTGAAGAATATAAAGTGACGCGCGAGGCCATGGACCGCCTAGCACTGGAAAGTCATCAGAAAGCGGTTGCCGCGCAAACAGCCGGAAAATTCAAAGCCGAGATCGTCCCTGTTGAAACCCCGGGACCCAAGGGCGAACCAAATATTGTCGACACCGACGAAGGGCCACGCAGAGACGCTTCGCTCGATTCTCTATCCAAGCTCAAATCATCATTCAAAGCTGATGGCAGAGTAACAGCAGGTAATTCATCGAGCATGAACGACGGTGCTTCAGCGACCGTAATCTCATCCCAATCCTATGCCGATAAAAACAAACTCAAGCCCCTGGCGAGAGTGATCGGATATACACAAGTCGCTGTGAATCCAAAATATTTATTTGCCGCACCAGCACAAGCTATTCCCAAGCTTTTAAAAAGGATCAATTGGAAATTATCCAATGTTGACCTGATCGAAATTAACGAAGCCTTTGCTGCACAGGTCCTCGCAGATGGCTATGCTCTCGTTGATCAAGGGTGGGACTGGAGCAAAGTCAATGTAAACGGTGGTGCCATCGCTCTGGGCCATCCACTTGGTGCCAGTGGAGCACGCCTACTCACAACGTTGATTTATGCGCTTAAAGACCGAAATTTAAAGCGCGGAATAGCCAGCTTGTGCCTAGGTGGAGGTGAAGCTGTTGCAATGGCCATTGAATTAGAGAGTTAATCTTAAATAAGTCATCTTCCTTTTCAAAACCTGGAGGCACCATGGAAAAAAATGAACGGAACGATAAGATCGAACTATACGGTCGCGGATTCGACCTTCTAACAGCCGCACTTGCTTACGTCCCCAAGAAAGCATGGGAGTTCAAGCCTTCGTCCACAGATTGGTCGGTTCACGAGATCATCGTCCACATAAGCGATAGCGAATCAATGGCCGCCCTGCGTCTTCGCAAGTTGATTGTTGAGCCAGGCAGTATCTTGATGGGTTATGAAGAAGCCAAATGGGCCGGCGCCCTTGATTATCAAAATCAGGACCCCGAGGATTCCTTACAAGTCATCAAATATGCGCGACTAACGACTTATCACCTGCTTAAAACCTTAACCGACGAGGTCTTCACACACGCCGTGACCCACCCGGAACACAACGAACCTTTCACCTTCGATGGCTGGTTGAATATTTATTCAAAACATATTCCTGATCACATTGTGCAGATCAAGAATAGCGTGGAGGCCTGGAAAAAAAGTAAATAAGGGAAGGCAGAACTGGCAGACTTAATCTACTAATTGACCAGCCCACTGCTATCCGAAATTCTTATAATAATTGTTGTGCAAAGCCGGAGAAATTCATGGACATTAAACACATCCTGATCGTGGGCGCCGGGACGATGGGCAACGGTATCGCACAAGTGGCTGCGACATCGGGATATCGAGTCACCTGCCTGGATGTGTTGCCCAGTGCGTTGGAGAAAGCTAAAACCACAATTGCCATATCCACAACAAAACTTGTCGAAAAGGGTTCTCTGACATCCAACCAAAAAGCAGCTGCCGATAATATTGACTTTGTCTCCTCCTATGAAGCTGTCCCGAGAGCAGACTTCGTCATAGAGGCTGCCGCCGAAAACCCCGACCTGAAATTCAAGATTTTCAATGAGCTTGATAAAGCAGCGCGCGAAGGCGTCATCCTCGCAAGTAATACTTCCTCGATCAGCATCACCAAGATCGCGGCGAAAACACAACGGCCGGATAAAGTCATCGGTATGCATTTCATGAATCCCGTGCCGATGATGGCCCTGGTGGAGGTCATAAAAGGCCTTGCGACAAGCGACGAAACCTTGAAATCCGCATTGGATGTTTGCAAAAGAATGGCCAAGACGCCCGTGGAGACCAACGACTCTCCCGGATTTATCTCCAACCGGATTCTGTGCCCGATGATCAACGAAGCCATCTTCGCCCTACAGGAGAACGTTGGCACACCGGAAGCCATAGACACCGTCATGAGGCTGGGCATGAATCATCCCATGGGACCGCTCACTTTGGCCGACCTTATCGGACTCGATGTTGTCTTATTTGTAATGGAAGTTTTGCAACGGGACCTGGGAGAGGACAAGTATCGTCCCGCGCCACTCCTGAGAAAGATGGTCGATGCCGGATATCTGGGAAGAAAATCCGGAAAAGGGTTTTATGAATATCCGAACCCATCCCAGCAAAAAGAAATATAAAAATGCCAAATAAAATGGTCACCTACGATTACGTCATCATCGGTTCAGGCTTCGGCGGGAGTGTCTCTGCCATGCGACTCGCTGAAAAGGGTTATTCTGTATTAGTTTTAGAAAAAGGGAAGCGCTTCAACGATGACGACTTTGCGAGAACCAACTGGCAATTCTGGAAATATGTGTGGCTGCCCATTGTCCGCGCCTTTGGTATTTTACAGATCAGCATCCTCAAGGGTGTAATGGTCTTACACGGTGTGGGCGTAGGCGGTGGCAGCCTTGGCTATGCAAACGTACTGGAAATACCATCCAACGAGACTTTTGAAACTCCGGCATGGAATCAATACCTGGCATGGGGTGAGGTATTGAAGCCGCATTATGAATCCGCCAGACAAATGCTCGGTGTTGCACGGAATCCAAAACTATGGAAAGCAGACAATATTCTGCAGAATATGGCAGATCAGAGCGGCATGGGCCATACATTCCGCGCAACAGATGTCGGCTTATATTTCGGTGAACCTGGCGTTTCTGTTCCAGATCCTTATTTCAACGGAGCAGGGCCTGATCGGTCAGGATGTAAATTCTGCGGCGGGTGCATGGTCGGTTGCCGGTACAATGCCAAGAATACACTCACGAAAAACTATTTGTATTTTGCGGAGAAGAACGGTGCCAAGATAATCTCAGAAGCAGAAGTAATCGATATAAAACAACAAAAATCCACCGACAACCCACCCAATTACGAGATCAGCTATCAGAACAGTACGGCCTTTATAAAAGGAGATATCCAACGGGTTCAGGCTGGACAGGTCATATTATCCGGCGGTGTCATGGGGACCATCAAATTACTGCTTAACCTTCGTGACGTTAAAAATTCATTGCCCGATATCTCAGCGCGCCTCGGCCATATGGTCCGAACCAACTCCGAGGCCCTGCTTGGTTCGGTGGCTCGAAAATCGGATATCAATTATTCAGAAGGGGTCTCGATCTCGTCCATTTACAACCTCGACCCGATCACTCGCATCGAGCCTGTGCGATATCCAGATGGCTCGTCATTGATGCGGTATCTGGCCGCGCCGCTGATCGACACCGATGTTTCAGTGCCTATACGCATCTTAAAATTCATGGGGTGGGCGATCTCACATCCTCTGGATTTTTTAAAAGCCCTGATTTTACCCGGCTGGGCACATAACGTGACGATCATTCTTGTTATGCAGCATGCAGATAATCGCATGCGTTTCCGGTTGGGACGGAGCTTCTTCACCCTTTTCCGCCGCGGAATGCTAGCTGAACGCGAGCCGGGCTTTGAAATCCACGCACAGGTAAACGGCTCACATGAGTTGACGCGTGATTTTGCTAAAAGGACAAACGGGATCGCCCTCGGATCGCTCGGCGAGAACCTCTTGAACCTGCCAACCACTGCACATATTTTGGGCGGGGTACCGATCGGGAGAAATCCTTCCGAAGGCGTAGTCGATGAAAACCTTGAAGTACATAATTATCCCGGTCTGTATGTCATCGACGGGTCGATCATGCCGGCGAACCCAGGCGTCAATCCAAGTCTCACCATCGCGGCTTTAGCCGAGTATGCGATGAGCAAGATCAAAACCAACGAGAAAAAAAGCTAATGAAAATATTTCGCAACGAAGAATTGATCGAAAAAGAGTTTCATGTATCCGTTTATATTCTTGTTTATAAATTTATGCTGGGAATCATCGAATTTCTGGTAGGTCTGGCGATTGCACTTTTTGGTACCAAGATTTATACGGTATATCAAACAAGCCTGATCAAAGAATTGTCCGAGGATCCTCATGATCTACTTGCCCGTATTAGTGAAAACTTCGTTCCCAACGTTCTTACCCATAGTACATATATCGTTGTTTATTTAATAGTCCTCGGTTTGGCAAAAATACTGGGGGCCATCGGATTAATTTATAAACAAAATTGGGGTGTTGACTTACTCGTCGGATTAACGATACTCATGGCTCCATTTCAGATCGTTAATTTAATAATGCATCCGAACTTGTTTGATTTGATTTATTTAATCATTGGACTTCTTATCGCCCTTTACCTTATCGAATTCAGGCCAAAAGCATGGATTTCCAGAGTATTAAAATTCATCTAATGGAGAACTCAAAAATCAACCTGATCTAGTGAAGGACGAGACAGCCTGGGAAGGGAGAAAAAAAATGGATCCATCACCCGAATCCAAACAAGGGAAAGACGAAGATTTGAGCAAGATAGATCTAAAATACAGCTCCAGATCCTTCCTTGCCATCCTGATCGGATTTATATTGGCTGTTTTGCTAATCACTCTATCATTTTTAACATTATTTACTGGAGGTGGCGATGTTATGGATCCCGTGGCTCCTTTATTCGCGGTCTTAAGTATAATAATTTCGGGCATCGTTGCATTTGCCACGAGTTTGTCAGGGATCATGAAATGCGGCAGGTTATTATACGAATATCCTGCCTTGAAAAAAGATATTGTTAATGAAATTTATGCAAATCTCAGCGTAATACTTGGGATTGTTTTTGTAGTTTTATTATTTGCCAAATATATAAAGAGAGGCTTCTTTTTCTTCTTTTAATAAAAGGGCAGCTGAATCAGCCGCCCTTTCAAAATCATTTCTTCTCCGCCAGTTCCGGGATCGGTAAGGCTGTAATCAGATCACGTGCACGGAATTTTTCGATATATTCGCGCGTTTCCCAGTAATCCAAACCCAGCTCATCTACAATATCGAACACGCTTTGTTTGCCCTCGAAGCGCATCATTATCTTCTCAATGGCACGGTTTAACTTCCAATTGACCTGCCAATCCACAAACAAGCCATATCCAGATAGAAACACAGGTCCGCGGAATTTGCGCTTAGGCATGTAATTAGTGGCATAGATGCGGATAATCTGCTCGATCACATCCGCCGCCTCTTGTAATTTTTCTTCATGCATAATATCAAGGTTGTCGTCTGTTGTATGGTATTCGGGATACGGGAAGCGGCTAATCGACAGGCAAGGCACGTTAACCCCTGGTCCGTTGAGCACGCGTTCGTCATTGGCAATAATATCTGCAAAGGTTCCTTCACGGAATTCCACTCCACGCTGTTTAAGGACATATTGTCCCACATGGTCCAGCATGTGATCATTCTGACGTGTATGCTGCAGACCAATGGTATTATCGTTGCCGGTCATTTCGATAAAGATTCCGCCTCTGAAGCGAGGTATCAAATCTTCATGATGAGCGAGATAGGCTATGGTACCGATCGTCTCAGGCCCGAACAAAAACCGGACGCTCATCGAACCCACCGGCAGCGGATCGACCGCCAGCCGCCGGGCCACTTCCAATGCCGTCACAACCCCCGCCGCGTCGTCATTCGCCTGGTTCGGATGGCAAATATGCGCCATGATGAACATCTCGCCCGCCGCCGGATTGGCGCCACCGAGTGGATGAGCAATGGAGGTCGCTACTTTGAACCCCTGCGCAGGATCGGTATTAAATTCGGACTTAATAACAGCGTGATATTTTTTATCATGCGGTAACTTGTCGAATTGATCCTTGGTAAGGCAGAAACCCCAATTGCGGTCATAATATTTAAAAATCCAGGGTACAGCGTGCGGACGTTTTTCGCTGTAATATAAATGCGGCACAAGTTCATCCCAGGTCAATATCAAATCTGTAGGCAAAGAATATGAAACGATATGGAGCGGATTGTCCTTGAACTCAACGATCCTCTGACCCTCTTCGGTTTCCAGAAAAGCTTCATGAACAATGTAACGTTCGGGAACATACCACGTCCACACCTTTTTCAGAGGTTCATAGGTATCGATCTTATATTCAGCGTTCTCCGGCATATAAGATCCTACAATATCGAGAGCCTTGTCAAGCCCCTCAGAAGCCAAAGTACGGTGAAGCGGCATAATCTCACCGAGTACGGCCTTCAACCCGGTGATAGGCTTCATTTGTGGAATCCAATCTTTCGCCTTATCAGGTGTATCGATCACATAAGTCAATCCTGGACCCTTGTGGTCCCGCATGGCTTTGACCGCCACACGAAAAACATCCCTGCATTTCATCAAGCGCACATCGCCCAACCCGATCTTTGTCTTCCTGACCACCTGACTGTCAAGGAGTGCCCCGATCGGCTCGAAGTCTAATACCACACCGCGATCCACATCACGGACTAACATGGTGTAACTTTCTTCATGGGGTTTGCCTTCGTGGTCAATGGCTGTACCTTTAAATTCCT
>Ga0182027_10008282_pt1 | contig 15162 bp, 15 predicted proteins | sample 712E1DmetaG_FD_121300 | JGI IMG/M metagenome (GOLD analysis project Ga0182027, IMG submission 121300) | Permafrost microbial communities from Stordalen Mire, Sweden - 712E1D metaG (Illumina Assembly) | ecosystem: Environmental > Terrestrial > Soil > Wetlands > Permafrost | place: Sweden... | reverse complement strand
GGCCAGGTACTCGATTCGAATGTTTTGGTGGGTATCGTAGATACGCTTGATATGGACCTGAAAAAGAGCCAGGCACGTGAGCAGCAACTTGCCACTTCCACAAGAAAGGCCGACCTGGAAGCCCAGATTGCAGTACAGGAACAGAATAAAACCAATATTTTAGTGGAAAAGGCACGGGTTGAAAGGCTGCTTAAAGATGGTGCGGCTACAACCAAACAACTTGACGACATCAAAGCCAGCCTCAACCTCGCCGACAAACAGATCGCTTCTGTAAAATCACAATATGCCAGCCTGGATGCGCAGGTCTCCACATTTAACAAACAGATCGACCAGATCAACAATTCAATCGTGGATGCACATATTATCAATCCGATCAGGGGAACCGTTCTCACAAAATATGCAGAACCTGATGAAGTGACTACATTTGGAAAGCCCGTATACAAGATTGCTGACCTCACCAGTCTGGATCTTCGGGTATATGTAAGCGGAGCCCAGTTGCCGTATATCAAGATCGGCCAGAAAGTGGAAGTCCGTTATGACAAAGACGAAAAAACCAACAATTCTGTTGAAGGAATAGTTACCTGGATCTCGGAAACGGCTGAATTCACGCCTAAAACGATCCAGACCAAGGAGGAAAGGGTTAACCTCGTTTATGCTGTAAAGGTGAGGGTAAAGAATGATGGAACGCTTAAAATCGGGATGCCGGGTGAGATCCGGTTTATGCCTGTAAAATAAAATTGTATTAACCAAAACAAATCATCATGAGAAAGACCGGAACATTCACATTTGCACTTATTGTGCTATTCGCATTATTGGGCGGTAAAACATTCGCCCAGAAACACAAGGCCGGCGATATCATCGGCATCTGGTACAACGAGGAAAAATCCAGCAAACTCCAGATTTACCAGGAAGCAGATAAATTTTTCGCCAAGATCGTCTGGCTGAAAGACCCGATCGACCCTGAAACGGGTAAACCAAAAACGGACAAGCTGAATCCCGATCAGAAGCTCAGGAATGTTCCAAGATTGGGGCTGATTGTGGTAAAAAACATGGTCTTTAATGGTTCTGATGAATGGAAAGACGGTACCATCTACGACCCGAACAACGGAAAGACCTACAGCAGCCATATCCAGTTTGGTGATTCACCCAACCTTCTGAAATTACGCGGGTATATTGGAATTTCATTACTGGGAAGGACCACTTACTGGACGAAAACGATACTTATGCCCTGACGGGCAAATGCAGGTATTAAGAAAGCAGAATGCGGGAATGCAAGATCTTTAGTGGTAGTGAATGGTGAGTAATAAATAGTGAGTGCATGGATAATCCTTCTATCACCGTTAGAAATATCAGCCGAAGTTACGGTATGGTGAAAGCACTCGATCATGTTTCGTTCGAGGTGCCGAAAGGAGAATTGTTTGGCTTCATCGGCCCGGATGGCGCCGGAAAGACCACGCTGTTCCGTATTCTCGCCACCATTGTGCTGCCTGACGAAGGAACGGCTTCTGTTGAAGGATTGGATGTAGTGAAAGATTTTAAGAAGATCCGGAAAATCCTGGGGTATATGCCGGGACGGTTTTCCCTATATATGGATCTTAGCGTTGAGGAGAACCTGTCGTTTTATGCAACCATCTTCGGAACAACAATTGAACAAAATTACGACCTGATCAAAGACATCTACAGGCAGATTGAGCCATTCAAAACCCGGAGGGCCGGGAAGCTGTCGGGCGGGATGAAGCAAAAACTGGCACTTTGCTGTGCCCTGATTCACAAACCGGCTGTCATTTTCCTGGATGAACCCACCACCGGCGTGGATGCAGTCTCACGGATGGAATTCTGGGAGATGCTCCGAAGGCTGAAGGAAAGCAACATAACCATCATGGTATCCACGCCTTATATGGATGAAGCCAGCCTGTGCGACCGCGTAGCACTCATCCAGGACGGGAAGATCATGAAGATCAGCCGGCCGGAGGAGATTGTTGCAGGTTATAGTCTTGAACTCCTGGCCGTCAGGTCGGATAAGTTCTTTGAATTGCTGAAGGATCTCCATGCATACCCGGGAATACATAGTGTGCATGCATTCGGTCAGGCTGCCCATGTTTCTTTCGATAGATCCGGTTTTTCCAGGGAAGATCTTAATAAGTATCTTATCAACAAACAGCATACTGATATTGCTATAGAAGAGATCAAGCCGACGATAGAGGATTGCTTTATGGAATTAATGAATGCAGGAATTTAGAATGCAGAATGCGGGAGTGCAGGAATGCTGAGGATGGAAGATAGAGGTCGGACCCCGGTGGGGTCGCATATTTGTAGAATGAGGGAATACCAATAAATTTCCCTCTCTCCTGCAGGAGAGGGGGTTGGGGGGTGAGGTTAATATTGATCAACGATTTGTGAAATTCGAATGCAACCAGCGAACAGCGAACGGCAAATGGCCAATAACGAAAATATCATAATCGTAAAGGATCTCGTAAAGAAATTCGGGCATTTCGTGGCGAATGATCGTTTGAATTTCGAGGTCAGGAAAGGCGAGATCTTCGGGTTTCTGGGGGCCAACGGCGCAGGGAAAACCACGGCGATCCGTATTCTGTGCGGGTTATCGTATCCCACATCGGGAGAGGTGAATGTGGGTGGCTTTGATATCTATACCCAGCGCAATCAGATAAAGCGGAACATCGGCTATATGAGCCAGAAATTTTCGTTGTATGATGACCTCACGGTGTATGAGAACATTCGTTTTTATGCAGGGATTTATGGGCTTGGAAGGAATGAAATCGCAACCAAGGCTATGATTCTGATGAAACGGCTCGACCTGGAAGCAGCTAAGGATAAGCTGATCCGGGACATTCCGCAGGGATGGAAACAAAAACTGGCGTTCTCCGTGGCAATCATTCATGATCCCAAGATCGTGTTTCTTGATGAGCCCACCGGGGGCGTTGACCCTATCACACGCCGGCAGTTCTGGAACCTGATCTATGAAGCGGCAAGAGACGGCATCACGGTATTTGTCACCACCCATTACATGGATGAAGCGGAATACTGCGACCGCGTTACCATCATGGTTGACGGTAAGATCGCTGCACTGGATACCCCTTCGATTTTAAAGAAAACCTATGACGCAGCCAATATGAATGAGGTTTTTTTGAAGCTGGCCAGGGCAAAATGAAGAATGAACAATGAAGAATTAAGAATATGGGAATAATGAAATTTCTTGAGCGGATCAAGCCGGGAGTGCCGAGGCGGTCACTCCTTCTGATCGCCGGGTGTGCCTGGAGCATCGCCGGCGGGATCCTGATAACCCGTTCACTTATCTATCTGGTAGGTGCAAATCATTATTTGGCGTTGGAGATCGTTCTCGGTATCGTGTTCGGGATCGCGTTTTACCTTGTCCTGTTCACAAGGATCTCCAAAAAACACATCACAAGGATCAACCTGATCGAAATCGACAATCCCTGCTTCTTTTCCTTTTTCAACTTCCGGAGTTACCTGCTGATGGCCATTATGATCACGGGGGGGATCACGCTTCGTCTATCCGGATTGGTGAATCCGGAGATTATTTACACTTTTTTTCTCTGCATGGGAATCCCGCTTCTGGTTTCAGCCTGGCGGTTCTTCTATAGTTACTCGAAAAACAAGCAAAGTTCATGAAGCGATTTACCGGGTTTGTCATCAAGGAGTTTTTCCATATCTTCAGGGATTACCGTACCCTGCTGATCCTTTTTGGGATGCCCGCTGTGCAACTGCTGTTGTTTGGATATGTGATCACCAATGAAATCAAAGATGCCAGGATTGCCATCTACGATGCTTCGAAAGATGAAGTGACCCGGAAGATATCGGAGAAGATCCTTTCTTCGGGATATTTTATCCTGGAAAAAAATCTTAAAAACTATGCAGAAATCGGTCCAACTTTCAGGGAAGGAAAAACCAAGCTGGTCCTGGTTTTTGGCAGCAACTTCGCAGAAAAGCTGCAGCGGGAAGGGAAGGCAGAACTCCAGATCCTGGGGGATGCTTCCGACCCGAATACTGCAAACATCCTCGTTAACTATGCCACCGGCATTATCAGCAATTATCTGATCTCCATCAATTCTGAACAGGTGCCGATGCGCATCATTCCTGAAGTGCGGATGCAATACAACCCCGGCCTCAAAGGAGTTTTCATGTTCGTTCCCGGCATTATGGCCATGCTGCTGATGCTGATCTCTGCACTGATGACCTCACTCTCCATCACCCGTGAAAAAGAGCTCGGCACCATGGAACTGCTGCTGGTTTCGCCGCTTCGCCCGATCCAGATCATCATCGGCAAAGTCATTCCCTATGTCCTTCTTGCCTTTATCGACTCCTGCATCATCCTTGGAATGGGAAAATTTGTTTTCGGCGTACCGATCGAAGGAAATATTGTATTGCTGCTGGTGGAAAGCCTGCTCTATATCACCATGGCGCTCTCGCTGGGAATCCTCATCTCTAGCATCACCAATAGCCAGCAGGTTGCCATGACGCTTTCGCTGGTGGCTCTGATGCTTCCAACAATTCTCCTTTCGGGATTTATCTTCCCGGTCGAGAATATGCCGGTTATCCTGCAGGTGCTCTGCTACCTGATGCCACCGAAATATTTCATCACGATCATCAAGGACATTATGCTGAAAGGAAATGGGTTTGTGTATGTCTGGAAAGAAACACTCATCCTGGTATTGTTTACTGTGACCTTTATTATAATGAGCATTAAAAAATTCAAGATCCGTTTAGCCTAAGGCAACATGAATACGATCCTTTTCATCATCCAGAAAGAATTCATACAGGTTTTCCGTAACCGGATGATGCTGCCGATTATTTTCGTGGTACCACTGGTCCAGTTAATCATTCTCGTGCATGCCGCCACCTTTGAGATGAAGAACATCAAGATATCGGTCATCGATCTGGATATGTCATCATCATCACGAAAAATGATCAGCAAATTTCAGGGAAGTCCGTTTTTCATCGTGAAACACACCTCCTTTTCCGATAAAGAGGCCCAGAATGAAATGAAAAAAGGTAATGTCGATATGATTCTGCATATTCCGTATGGTTTTGAGCGGCGGCTGGTGAAAGAAAATACGGCCAAAGTGCAGGTTGTTATCAATGCTATAAACGGCGCCAGCGCAGGACTGATCTATGCCTATACTACTATGATCATTCTCGATTTCAACCGTGAACTCCTTATCGACTTTCTGAGTCCTGCAATGCTTGCTTCCACACACAACATCAATGTCACCTCCAGCTACTGGTACAATCCGAAACTGAACTACAAAACCTATATGGTTCCCGGTATCCTTTGCTTGCTGGTTACGATCATTGCTTTTCTTTTATCGGGGATGAACATTGTACGGGAAAAAGAGATCGGCACCATCGAGCAGATCAATGTAACACCGATCCGCAAGGTACAGTTCATCGCCGGGAAACTGCTGCCTTTCTGGATCATCGCCTTATTCGAACTGGCATTCGGCCTGGTGATCGGGAAGCTGCTCTTCAGCATTCCTATTATCGGAAGTCTCTGGCTGATATTTCTTTCTGCGGCTGTTTATATATTTGTAATTTTGGGATTCGGGTTGCTGATTTCCACGATGACGAATACCCAGCAGCAATCGATGCTGGTTTCATTTTTCTTCATGGTGATCTTTATCCTGATGAGTGGCCTTTTCACGTCGATCGAAAGCATGCCGGTATGGGCCCAGAACCTCGACCGGATCAATCCCATCGCTTATTTTATCCGGATCATGCGGATGGTGATGCTGAAAGGGTCAGACTTCCACGATATCAGGGACTCCTTGTATTCCCTGGTGGTTTATGCCCTGGCAATTATAAGTTTCGCTGTGTGGCGTTACCGAAAAGTGAGTTGAGATTCATGCAACGCTGGAAAAATATCCGTATCCGGAAACGCCACAGGTGGCTGCTTATTCCCTTGCTGGTGATCGTTATCGGGCTGGCTGTCGTGCAGCAGTTTTATTATCTGAAGGACGAGAATCCTGCGAAGGATGCCTTCCTGAAGATCAGGGAAAGAGGATACATGATAGCCCTTACGGATAAGAATTCGCTGGATTATTTCATTTACCGGGGGGAACCGATGGGATTCCAGCTAAGCCTTCTTCGTTCCTTTGCCGAATACCTGAATGTCCCGCTGAAGATCATCGCCACGAACGATATCTCCAAACTCTATTATTACCTGGATATGAATGTAGGCGATGTCATTGCCTGCAATCTGCCAGTGACGGGAGAAGGAAAACGGATGGTCCATTTTTCGGAGACCCTGCTGGAGACACGGCTGGTGCTGATCCAGCGAATACCTTCCGCCAATAAAAAAACAGCCTCAAAGCTGATCACGTCGCCTTCCGATTTTTCGGGCGATACCCTTTACCTACAGCGTAATCTTTTTGAAAAGCCTTTGCTGGCACGTTTTCTTCGGAGGGCAGGGCGGAACCTTACCGTCATCGAAGAACCCGGAAAAACTGCCGAACAGCTTATCGGCATGGTTTCGGAGGGGAAGATCGACTATACCATCTGCGAAGAAAATGTTGCCATGATCGTAAAACGGGCCTACCCCAACCTGAATACTGAATATTCCATTTCCGGGTTCCATGATTATGGCTGGGCCGTGGCTCATTCGTCTGATACCCTGCTGATGAAGATCAACGAGTGGGTCACGAAAATCAAGAAGTCGAAGGAACTGAAGCAGGCTTACCTTACCTATTATGACAACCCCGGTGTTCCCAATTATTTCAGGAATGATTTTTTCTCTGTTAAAGGGAATAAATTATCTCCTTTCGATGATGTGATCCGTAAGTTGAGCAGGAATATTTCCTGGGACTGGCGCCTGCTGGCTTCGCTGATCTATGAAGAATCGAATTTCCACCTGGGCGTTGTCTCCTCGCGTAATGCCAGCGGGCTCATGCAGCTGATGCCGCAGACAGCCAGCAAGTTCGGGATGGACAGTGTGGCAACCCCGGCCCAGCAACTGACGGCAGGCGTCAGGTTCCTGAAATGGCTCGACAACCAGTTATCCGCTGAGATCCCCGATCCCCGGGATCGGATCAATTTCATTCTTGCGGCATACAATGTCGGGCTTGGCAAGGTGCTTTCGGCCCGCGAGCGGGCTCTAAAATACGGGAAGAATCCCAATAAATGGAGTGGCAACATCGGCTATTACCTTACACGCCGTTCCCTGAAAGGCTCAATTTCTTCGTCCGATTCAAGCATCGATCTTTCCATTTATGGCGGTGCCGGACGGTTTGTGGATGATATCCTGGAGCGGTATCAGCACTATAGGAACAATATACCGAAGTAGTTGGCGAGCTGGTGAGCTGGTGAGTTTTTTTACTTTGTGACTCTGTGACTTTGTGACTCTGTGACTTTTTCGCCTCTTTCCTGTAAATAAATCCCGCAGATCTCCCTGATTGACTGCTCCAGCGGCGTAAATTCAAAACCGAGTGTTTTCCGGAGTTTTTCATTTGTATAGGAATACTTCTGCCGCATGGTATATGCCATTTCTTTTGTCAGGACAGGTGCTGACCGGGTGATGAAGGTCCGCGTGGCATCTATTCTCCAAACCATATCGGTCATGAAATCCGGTATTTTAACAGCAGGTGCAGGTTTGCCCAAGTATTTCGCCATCATCCCGAAAAGCTGCTGGTAGGAGATATTATCGGCTGAAAGGATGAACCGTTCATTAAAGATATTCCGGTCCATAAGCTGAATCATGGCTTTTACAATATCCCTGGCATCCACATACCCGTTGATGCCATCGGTGTAACATTTCAAGCCTTCCCACACAAGCCTGAAAAGGCCCGAGTTATCAGCCCAGAAGCCCGGACCCAGTATGAATGACGGATTCACGATCACTGCATTCAGCCCTTCTTCCATGCCACGCCATACTTCCCGTTCCGCTCCATATTTGCTGATGCCATAGATCGTATTCTTCCGTGAGGTCACCCAGTAATCTTCTTCACTCGTCAGGTTGCCGTTCAGACCACGGCCTAGTGTTGCTACCGAACTGACGTAACAGAATTTCTTAACCCCTTTATCCATGGACAGGTTCACCAGGTTGGCCGTGCCTTCGATGTTTACCTTCAGCATGGCTTTGTGATCGGCCGGATAGAATGAGACCACAGCACCCATATGGTAAACCTCAGAGATCCCTTCCAACGCATCCCCGATGGCGGCGAAATCCATAAGGTCGGCATCAAACCATTCGATGTTTTTCAGCAGTTCATCAGGTTCATCTGAATAATAGGAAAACACCTTTCGCACCATGGCGGTGTTGCTGCTTTCCCGTTTGATTGCCCGCACTTTTCTTCCCTGCCGCGCAAGTTCATATAAAACATGTGAACCCAGTAACCCTGTGCCTCCGGTAACCATTATCATGTCTGGATATTTAGTTGTGCAAAGATAGCGAAACAGGCGGACAAGCGGACAAGTCAAATAGCGGAATGGCGAGATGGCGAAACAGCGAAATAATTGTCAGTTACCTAATACCTGATACCCAATACCAAATACCACGTTATTGTACTATATTTGTGACATCAACCTTAAAACACAAAGCGTATGAAATGGAAACTGATCTTTTTGCTCTCCCTTTTTGGGCTGGCAATGGCTTTCGCCACCGTATTCTGGATTCCTGCAAAAATTGAACCTGCCTTCTGGCTGGTCATCTTTATTATCTGTGCTTACCTCATTGCAAAGTATTGCACCAGTCAGTACTTCCTGCATGGCTTCCTGGTTGGCCTGGTAAACTGCGTCTGGATCATTGTCATCCATGCATTCTATTTTCACACATATATGGCCAATCACCCGGGAATGGCACAAAGGATGGCAGATATGCCGATGGCAAATCATCCCCTTCGGATGATGACCCTGTGGGGAATCGTTATCGGAATCGTTTCAGGACTCGTGCTGGGATTGTTTGCATTCATTGCTACAAAACTGGTAAAGAAAACAACTGCCTGATGAATCCGTGATAGAACGGTCATTTCAGGATAAGGCTTCTTCATCCTGAAGAAAAATTTTTGTTTGATGAAATCTTTAACCATCATCTTTATGTCGATACTTTCCATTTTTTCAGGACCAATCACTACCAGTGTCAAAGTGGTCGGGTATGTCGACCTGAACCGTTACACCGGCACCTGGTATGAGATCGCCCGGTTTCCGAATTCATTCGAAAGGGGGCTGAAATGCGTTACTGCTACATATACCCTGCGCAATGACGGAAGGATCACTGTACTTAACAAAGGCCATAAGGTTGAAAATCCCGCTGTGGAAAAACAGTCCCAGGGTGTTGCCTGGGTTCCGGATAAAACTTACCCCGCGAAACTGAAGGTCAGGTTTTTCTGGCCCTTTTCCGGAGACTACTGGATCCTCGCGCTGGATCCTTCTTACCGCTTTGTGCTGGTGGGAGATCCCTCACTGAAATATTTGTGGGTACTCAGCCGTACAAAGACAATTGAAGATACCGATTACAGGCACCTTCTCGATATTGCAAAGGAAAACGGGTTTGAAATTTCAAAGCTGATGCTTGTGGAACAGAACTGCCGGTAATTCTAATTTCCCAGGAATGAAAATTAACATTATCGGGGCAGGAGTAGCCGGTTTGTCAGCCGGTTGTTATCTGCAGATGAATGGCTTTGAAACAGAGATCTTCGAAAAACATTCCAGTCCCGGCGGCCTCTGCACCAGTTGGAAGAAAGGGGAATATACGTTCGACGGCTGCATTTCCTGGCTGCTGGGATCCAATCCAAGCAATCCGTTTTACCTGCTCTGGTCGGAACTGATCGACATGTCGTCCATCGAATTCCGGAATCATGACGTAAGGATGGATATTGAATTGAAGGATCATAAGGATCGTCATGGGAACTGTGTTTTTCATCTTTATACCAATCTCGGTAAACTTTCGGACTACCTGAACGATCTTGCTCCTGAGGATAATGATGTCATAAAAAAGCTGATCCGTTCGATGCGTAAGATCCAGGGTTATGAGATCCCGCCGATGATCCGGTTGGTACCGGATTTGCTTCCGTTCTGGCAGAAGATCCGGTATGTAAAATATCTTCCTCTATTATTCTTTCTGATGAGATGGAAGAAACAAACGAATTTCAGCTTTGCCCGGAAACTGAAAAATCCTTTCCTGAAAGAAGCTTTTCATCTCCTGTTCGACGGCCATGAAATACCTCTCCTGGTCATCACCCTGCCCCTTGCTTATAATGATAAGATGGGTGTCGGATATCCTGTTGGAGGATCGCTGAACTTTGTGAAAAAGATTGAAGAAAGATATCTTGCCCTTGGCGGAAAGATCCGTTATAACTCCGGAGTCGGGGAAATCATAACGAAAAACGGGTGTGCAACCGGAGTCGTACTGTCGGAAGGCACAACGGTGCCTTCAGCAATCACCATTTCTGCTGCTGATTGGAATTATACATTGTTTACCGCACTGAAGGGAAAATATACAGACAAAAAAATCCTTGCACTGAAGGAGCACCGGAACCTGGAAGTATATTACTCCGTTTTCCTTCTTTCCCTGGGAGTTTCCCGTTCCTTCAGTGAACTTCCGCATATGCTGCGCTTCCCTGTTGCCAGAGAACTTGTTTCACCCGATGGCACAAAGTATTCGCGGATAGAAGTGAATTTTTACAATTATGATCCTACATTGGCACCGAAAGGTAAATGCGTCCTAACTGTAAAATTTTATTCAAAGAACGGAGACTACTGGATTGGCCTGAGGAGTTCGGATCCTGAAGAATACAGAAGGCAGAAAACCGCATTTGCAGAGGAGATTATTGGAATCCTGGAAGAGAAATTCGGCGGTATTCGTAATGCAATCGAAGAAACGGATATTGCCACTCCTTCCACCTATCAACGCTATACGAACAACTGGCAGGGAAGCACACAGGGATGGTTACCCGGCAAAAATATTATTGCACCTTCGCCTGTAGATGTCATTCTTCCCGGGCTTCAGAATTTTTACCTGGCCGGGCAGTGGACCCAGCCGGGAGGAGGATTGCCGGTTGCCATCAAATCGGCCCGGACGGTTGCCCAGATGATCTGCCATAAATATCATAAACCATTTGTTGTAAGATAATAATTCCGTCCCCGTAAAATCAATTTTTCATTTCGCCGTTCTTTTTAATAGATTTGTACCCCTACTTAAATAAAAGGAAAAAATGAAAAAAATACTCTTATCCGGGATGTTCGCCCTGATCATGGCGTTAAACCTGTTTGCCCAGCAGCCCGACAGGAAACCATTGCCTTCTGCCGACAGGGCCAAAAACGCAGTCGAAAGGATCTCACAAACGGTAACCTTCACGAAGCAGCAGAAAGAGGATGTTATTGCCATTTACACGAAATTTTATGATGATGTACGTGCCCAGCAGGCATTTCGCGACCCATCAAAGATGGATCCCCTGGAGAAAGCAAGGGACGCTAAAGTCGAGAAACTGCTCAAAAACCCAAAACTTTACAAGCAATACCAGGATGCCGTGAAAGAGATGAAGGCACAATTCCAGGAACACCAGCACCAGATAAGAAAACCCTGAACCACCGGTTTCCTGATCTTCAACAACCTGGATAATGAAAGAGAAAATATACAGTCTTGATCTTATTTATGCAGGTGCACCGGCTTCTTTCGTGATGCGCACCATGGAAGAGATCGAGCGCGAACAGGGAGGATCTGCCGATGAGCCGCACCGGCATAATTTTTATTCCATCATCTGGTCATTCACGGCTACAGGAAAGCATATCATTGATTTTCATGAGTATTCTATTGAACCGGGGTCAATTTTCTTTGTGAGTCCCTGGCAAGTACACCAGGTCATCACCGATCCGGGCTCCAAAGGCCTTGTGATTCTCTTTACTTCGGAATTTCTTCAAACTAACAGTATCCGGGAAGACTTCATCTCCAACCTGAAATTATTCCGCGACAGCGACGAAACACCTCCCCTGACCCTGAACGAAACGGTTTCATCACGGTTGATGGGATTTGCCGATGAGATGAACAGGGCATTTGAATCCTCAGAGGAAATGAAATTCGAGACCATCGGCGCTTATCTGAAGTTGTTCCTCATCGCGTGTAATGGGCTCTGTTCTTTATTCCCCGATAACAATACCCAGAGTATCGAGGTCGGACGTTCGCTTGTTCAGCGTTTCAAGGGGCTGGTGGAACAGCATTTTACTGAATGGCACCAGGTTCAGGATTATGCCAAGGAACTGAATGTTTCACCGGGGTACCTCAATGAAGTGATCAATTCATCCATTCATAAGCCGGCTAAAGAGTATATCCAGAACCGGCTGATCCTTGAAACCAAACGCCTGTCGCTTTTTACCCGGAAAAGCATTAAGGAAATCGGTTATGAACTTGGATTCGATGACCCCTCGCATTTCAGCAAATTCTTTAAAACTTCCACCGGGAATTCTATTCTCGGGTTCCGGGAAGCGCATCATTTGTAAGCTATCCACGATTTATACCATATATACCTGTGTTTTGCCATTGTCCCGATTTCTGCGGCGGTGTAATTTTGTGTCATAATCAAAACACAAAAACACCATGAATCAGTCAGAAAAAACAAAGTGGGTCATCGATCCCGCACATAGTGAAATTCAATTTAAAGTAAAACATCTCGTAATATCAAATGTTACCGGAGGTTTTGACAAGTTCAGCGGAACCGTATACTCTACCGGTAATGATTTTACCGATGCACAGATCGATTTCAAAGCTGATATCAACAGCATCAATACGAACCAGCCTGACCGCGATAATCATCTTAAATCACCCGATTTCTTTGATGCAGCCAATCATCCTGAGCTTTCTTTCGTTTCAAAAGGCCTCCGGAAAAAAGGAAATTCCGGTTTTGTGCTTTCCGGTGATCTTACGATCCGCGGGATGTCAAAACAAATCGAACTGGAAGGCGAATTCGGCGGGATTGTAAAAGATCCTTATGGAAATACAAAGGCCGGGTTTGAACTGACCGGTAAGATCAACCGCAAGGAATTCGGATTGCATTGGAATGCCATCACCGAAGCAGGCGGAATGGTCGTTGCTGATGAAATAAAACTGATGATGAACGTTGAACTGGTAAAGAACTGATCTTTACCCGTTTTTCAAAACACCAAGAACGATGCAGACGATTATTCATAAGGCAGGAACACGCGGCCATGCTGATTATGGCTGGCTGAAGACCAACTATACCTTCAGTTTTGCAAATTACTACGATCCGGAAAGGGTTCATTTCGGTGCATTGCGGGTATTAAATGATGATTTCATCGATGCCGGAATGGGCTTTGACCGCCATCCGCATGATAACATGGAAATCGTAACCATTCCTCTGGAAGGAAAGCTGGAACACAAGGACAGCATGGGAAATACGATGCTGATCCTTAGCGGTGATGTACAGATCATGTCATCCGGAACAGGGATCTTTCATTCAGAGTATAATCCTGATCCCGATCATCCCTTGAGGCTTCTGCAGATTTGGGTCTTACCGAAACTGAAAAACATCACCCCCCGTTACGATCAGAAAACCTATGACCCTGCCGGCAGGAAAAACCGCTGGCAACGTGTTGTATCGCCAACAGAAAGCGAAGCGGTATGGATCAACCAGGATGCATGGTTTTCGTTGATTTCACTGGAAAAGGGAAATTCGGCAGATTATTCATTTCAGAAACCCGGAAGCGGGGCTTATGTTTTTATGATGGAAGGATCGGCCATGATCTCCGGTGTACAACTTGACCGGCGCGACGGAGGCGGTTTCCGGGATACTACTTCCCTTTCGCTGACTGCCCTGGAAAACTCCGAGATCCTGCTGATGGAAATACCCATGCAGGTATAAGCCCGGGAGAACCTTTTTTTACCTGTGAATGCTTTGAGATCACTCCATCCGGCACCATTGCCGGTGGGTTAATTTAATTATTTATAAAACATCGTTGCCGGATCGGAAAATCCCGAGCCTTTCTTATTGAAGAATCAGTTTCATTACCTGGTTAACGCCGCTTCCCGTAATCTTTCCTAAGTAAAGTCCTTTGGGCTGGTTCGACAGATCAAGGGTTGATTGTTTCCCGGTAACCGGGATCTTTAAAACTTGTTGGCCGGTCAGGGATATGACTTCAAGACAAAGGCCTGGATCGGGTTGACCGCACTCAATATGAATGATACCATCACTGGGAACAGGATAAATGCTGATGAAGTTTTCACTGGGCAACGGAACAATGATGGCGGGATTATATACGGTAACGGCAAGTGAATCGGATGCCCCGTTCCCGCAATTATTATGGCCCTTCACTTTTACATATAAGAGCCCGGTAAATGTGTTGTCGAGGTTTAGTGTACCGGTTGTTCCATTTGAAACGATCAAACCGGCATAAGAGGGATTGATTTCCCAGATGTAACTGGTTGCATTGGTAAGGGTTACTGTTGTATAATTTACCGAAGTGCTTCCTTTGGTAACCAACAGGGGGCCGGACATGGATAATACAGGGTAAGGCCTAGGAGAAGGGGTAGTAATATCATTGGTATGGGTCCAGGTATGATCCGGATTGCTAACCACCCAATCGTAATCTGAAATTGTCAATCCTTCGCCGAACCATGGATTCATATAATACATATCCATATTAACCAAACCATGTCCGACAAGGAAATGACCTCCTCCTGTTGTCCATCCCCAACGGAAAATGAAAGGCTCGTTCCCGTGGATACGGGTATGGATCTGGGAAGTATCCAGGTATGTCGATATTCCTGTATTATCAATGCTCGCAAAATGGACCAGTATATCCTGGATGCTGCCTGCAAAACCCCAGTTATAATTCCAGTAATTGCAGCCAAGATCCGGATTTACACAACAATTGGTTGATCCGAAATTGTGCCAGGTTGCTACTTCCCGGGTATATTCTGCTATCACACATTGCTCAGTAGGTACGCAAAAGTAATCCAGAACACAGGCACTGGATCCAGCCCAGCACCATTGATCCTGCTCCTGTATAAATTCGCCGGCATTGAGAACCTGGGCTTGCAAACCGGAACTGTATCCAAAGAAAAGGATTATTCCGGTCAGGGTCAGACTTTTTTTCATCCGCAAATAATTTTTAACCTTAAAGCCGGATAATACCCGGATGAAATCGTTTTCAATTTTATTTATGTTTTTAAAATATGTT
>Ga0182027_10008281_pt1 | contig 15164 bp, 13 predicted proteins | sample 712E1DmetaG_FD_121300 | JGI IMG/M metagenome (GOLD analysis project Ga0182027, IMG submission 121300) | Permafrost microbial communities from Stordalen Mire, Sweden - 712E1D metaG (Illumina Assembly) | ecosystem: Environmental > Terrestrial > Soil > Wetlands > Permafrost | place: Sweden... | reverse complement strand
CGCGACATTGGCGGCCCTGATAATGCCCGCTGCTGGCGCGATTGGAGCAGCTTGTGGGCATTCACAGAACAATAAAGAAGCGGAATGTCTGAAACGCCGTTGGATGCGTCCCGCCGGCATTTACGACGGTTCAGGTCGATTTGCAGTTTGCGCGGTTTGCGCGGTTTGGCCGGTTTGGTTTTCGGTTCTGGTGGCGCTTTAATAGTGTTGTGTGGAACGGCTGGGAGGATGAGATATGAAATGCGGATGGCTGGTTGCGTTGGGGCTGGCGATACTGGCGGCGGCCACTGCCGCGGGGCCCGCGCCGCGTTTCGACAAGTGGAAGATCATCGGCCCGGGCGGGGGCGGAACCATGCTCGGGCCCACGATCAGCCCGCACGATCCCAACGTGGTGGTGGAGCATTGCGACATGACTGGCGCTTACATCACGCTCGACGGTGCACAATCGTGGCGCCTGTTCAACCTGCGCACCGTCGTCGAGACGTTCGCTTTCGACCCGAACGACCCGGGAGCAATCTATGCGGGCAACGCCGCGCTGTGGCGGAGCGATGACCGGGGCCGGTCCTGGCGCATGCTTTTCCCGAATCCCGCCAAAAACACCGTTGAGCACCAGAGTGGAGACCATGCCGACTACGGCCTGACCTCGGATGACAAAGAGTACCCGGGGGGGCAGAGCATCACTGCAATCGCCGTGGATCCGGCGGACTCGAAGCGGATCCATGTGGCATTCGGGGCTCGGCAAACCGGTGGATCGGCGCTGCTGGGGTCGACCGACCGGGGCGTGTCGTTCCAGCGTGAGCACGAATTTCAGGGCGACCGGATTCTGCTGCTGCACCACACGCCGCGCAGTCTGCTCGCCGTCGGCGTAAAAGGCGTGTACTCGGGGCGGGAGGGCGCCTGGGATACGCGCCCCGGGCCCGGTGAGGCGATCGTCGACGCCAGCGCCGGCGAGACGGAGGGGAACACGCTCATTTACGCGACGACGCGCAGCGGATCGCTGTTCGTCTCCGCGGACGAGGGCCGCACCTGGCAATCGCGGACCCCGGCGCTGGGCCAGCAGTCAGGGCGTTTCGAGACGGTGGCGGCTTCGGAACGCCAGGCGCAGATCGCCTACGCGGGCTTTCGCGGTCTCAAACTGGGCGGACGCCGCGAGGATCGCTACAACGGCATCGCGAAGACCACGGATGGCGGGCGGCAGTGGGCGATCGTGTTCCGTGAGTCGACGCAAGCCGCAACGAACCTGGACGCCTCGTGGATCGAGGAGCGTGCGGCCAACGGCGGACAGGACATCTGGTTCGACGCGCCAGCCGGCCTCGGAGTGGCGCCGGGCAACCCCGATGTCTGTTACGCGACCGACCTGTTCCGCACGTACCGAACTCTGGATGGCGGAAAGACCTGGGCGCAGGTGAACTCCGTGCGCGCGGGAGATGACCGCTGGACCACGCGCGGGCTGGACGTCACGACCAACTACGGCGTCCACTTCGACCCGTTCGACTCGCGGCACATGTTCATCGATTACACCGACATCGGCGCGTTTCACAGCTTCGATGGCGGCCGGTCGTGGGAAAGCGCGACCAACGGCGTGCCGCAGCGTTGGAGAAACACGACGTACTGGATGGCGCTCGATCCCGATGTGAAGGGCCTGGTGTGGGGCGCATTCAGCGGCGTGCACGACCTGCCGCGGCCGAAGATGTGGCGTGACCGCGATCCGCTGAAATACGTGGGCGGCGTCGGCATCTCCACCGACGGCGGCCGTCATTGGAGCGCCTCGAACAGCGGCATGGCGGAGACGTCGGTCACGCACGTGCTTCTCGATCCGGCGAGTCCCGCCGGCCAGCGCACGCTGTATGCGTGCGGGTTCGGGCGCGGCGTCTACAAATCGACCGATAACGGAAAAACGTGGCGGCTCAAGAACGAGGGCATCAGCGAGCCAAAGCCGTTCGCGTGGCGCATCGTTCGAGCCAGCCAGGGGACGCTGTACCTGATTCTGGCGCGCAACAATGAGGGCCGGGCCGGGGAAGCGGGAGGCGGCGCGCTGTACTCCTCAGTCGATGGAGCCGAACACTGGACGCGGATGAAGCTGCCGGAGGGCTGCAACGGGCCGAATGGTCTGGCGCTCGATCCGCGCGAGAGCCGGCGCATGTATCTGGCCGCGTGGGGCCAGGAGCGCACGGCTGTGGACACGGGAGGAGGCGTGTACGTTTCGAGCGATGGCGGCGCAACGTGGCGGCGGGTATTGCACGAGTCGCAGCACGTCTACGACGTGACAATCGATCCGCGACAGCCGGACATCCTATACGCGTGCGGCTTCGATGCGGCCGCGTACCGCTCCACCGACGCCGGGCGTCACTGGACGCGCATCCGGGGCTACAACTTCAAATGGGGCCACCGGGTGATCATGGACCCCAGCGACGCGGCGAGTATTTACATCACCACATACGGCGGCAGCGTCTGGCATGGACCGGCGGCCGGCGACGCGAGTGCGCCCGAGGATATCGCGACGCCGGTCCCGGTGGCGCAGTAGCGGCGCGCGGGGAGAGCGCTTCGCGCCGCGTGAGCTACATTCTCAAACCGGCCGCTGCGCCGCCAGCCAGGACACCAGCCGCGGATCGGTGAAGTCGGCGATGGCGAGCGCGGCTTCGGGGTACTCCTTCTCGGTCGTCAACAACGCCACGACGCGGCCGCCCGCGCTGAGTGCCGCCTGCACGCCGCCCGGCGAGTCTTCGAAGACGATGCAGTTCGCCGGCGCGACGCCCAGGCGGGCCGCGGCGGTCAGGAAGATCTCCGGATGCGGCTTCGCGTGCTCCACCTGGTGCCCATCGACGATCGCCGCAAACAGGGGCCGCAGATTCGAGCCGTCCAGAACAAAATCGACGTTCAGCGGTTCGGCGTTCGACGCCAGCGCCAGCGGAATGCCTCGCCCGTGGGCCGCACGCAGCAATTCGCGGGCGCCGGCAACGTAGTGCCGCTCCAGCACCGGCGCCATCAACTCGCGGTACAGCCGCTCCTTGGCCGCGCCGTGTTCCCGCAGCGCCTGTTCGGGCAGATCATGACCGAAGATGTCGCGGACGATCTCGTCGTTGCGCTTGCCGAGCATGCGGTAGATCACGCTGGTGTCGGCGATGCCATTGCGCTCGAGGTACATCACCCAGGCGCGCATGTGCATGCGGGTGGAATCGAGCAGCACGCCGTCCATATCGAAGATCAGCGCCAGTCCGCGGGCGAGTGTAAGTTCTTCAAACACAAACCGGGATGATAGCATGTGGGCGCCGGGCGCATCCGCATGGAGAGCGGGAACGATTCTAGCAAATTGCCTACTCCATCGGGACGCCTTTGCGGGCAGCTCTGGCGTTATACTCCGCTCAGGAGAAGTTTATGTTCAAAATCGTATTCGCTTCGCTTGCCACGGCCGCGATGCTGACCCTGCTGAGCTGCGGCGGATCGCAGCACTCAGTGGACGAGAAGTACTACCTCGTCGCGACGAATGTCAAAATTCCCTACTGGCAGCAGGCTAACGCCGGGCTGAGCAAAGCCGCGGTTCAGTTGCAGGTGAAATCCGAGATGGTGGGGCCGGACTCCTACGATCCGAAGGCGGAACGCGACGAGTTCAAGCGCATCATGGGCAAGAAGCCGACGGGCATCCTGGTCTCGGTGAGCGATCCCGCCGTGCTGGGAGCGGACATTGACGCCGCCATCGCGCAGGGCATTCCCGTGATCACCGTCGACTCGGACGCGCCCGACGCCAAGCGGCTGCTGTTCATCGGAACGGACAACAACAAGGCCGGCGTCATGGGCGCCAAGGTGCTGGTCGAGAAGCTGCAGGGCAAGGGCAACGTCGTGGTCTTCACGATCGCGGGACAGAGTAATCTGACCGAGCGCCTGCACGGCTACAAGAACACCCTGGAAGCCCATCCGCAGATCAAGATCACGGAAGTCATCGACATGCAAGGCGATCCGCGCATCGCGTTCGACAAGACCAAGGAGATCCTTGCCAAGGGCAGCAAAGTCGATGCCTTCGTCTGTCTCGAAGCCATCGCGTGCCCCGAGGTCGCCGACGTGCTGGAACGGCAGAAGGCTACCGACAAAGTGGTCGTGGCCATGGACACGGATCAGCGCACGATCGAGGCCATCCAGAAGGGACTCATCAGCGCGACCATCGGCCAGAAGCCGTTCACCATGGCCTTTACGGGGTTGAAGATGCTCGACGACCTGCATCACCACCCGCTGACTCCGCTGGCCTCGAACTGGCTGCAGGATTCCTTCTCGCCGATCCCGACGTTTGTCGACACCGGAGCGACACTGATCGACAAAAGCAACGTCGCGCAATTCATCCAGCAGCGCGACTCGGAGACAGCCAAATAGAGCGGGCTCCGGCGGAGCGCGGCGCGTGCAGTGCCGGCCACCGCGGCGCGGCCAGCGGGTTGGCGTAGGAACGCCGCATCCAGCGTCTGCGTCAGCCGGGCCGGCAAAGGCGCGGGCTCGAGCGGGTGCGAAGCTGCCCCTGATGGGAGGCCGCCGGCCGCGGCGGGCTATAATTCATCTCAGACATGGATGTGCTTGAGGAACTGGTGCGCCTGCGGCGCTCCGGCGAGCGTTGCGCGCTGGCCACGATCGTCGAAGTGGACGGTTCAGCTCCCAGTTTCGAGAGCGCGAAAATGCTGGTTCGCCAGGACGGCACGATCGTCGGCACGGTCGGCGGAGGTTGTGTCGAAGGCGAAGTCAGGACCGTCGCGCGAGCGGTCATGGAAACCGGCAAACCGCGCCTGCTGAGCTTCAACCTGAGCCAGGACGCGGCCTACCAGGAAGGGCTGATCTGCGGAGGCCGTCTGGAGATCTTCGTCGAACCCGTCGAACCGCAGCTCCGCGCGTTCCTGTTCGGCGCGGGGCACATCTCGCAAAGCCTGGCCCAGGTCACGCGCCTGCTCGGTTTCCACACCACCGTCATCGACAACCGCCAGTCCTTCGCCAACCGCGAGCGTTTTCCCGAGGCCGAAGAGATCGTCGCCGCCGGGTTCGAGGAAGTCTTCCCGCAACTCCAGATCAACTCCTCGTCGTATCTCATCATCGTCACTCGCGGCCATCGCGACGACATGCTGGTGTTGCGCTGGGCGGTCACGACGGGGGCGCGCTATATCGCCCTGATCGGCTCGAAGCGCAAGGTCATCAGTGTCGTGGCGGAACTCGAGAAGGAAGGCGTTCCGCGCGAGCGCCTCGAGCGCATCTACGGCCCCATGGGCCTGGCCATCGGCGCGCTCACGCCCGAGGAGATCGCCGTCAGCGTCGCCGCCGAAATGGTGGCCGTGCGCCGCCAGCCCAAATCCGACTGGCGGGCGCTCTCCATGTCGGTCTTCCGGCACGACGGATCGAAAGCGCTGCCGAAGTGAGGCTCGCCACGCCGGAATTCGCCGCTGTCATCCTCGCCGCCGGATCTTCCTCCCGCATGGGAACGCCGAAAGCGCTCCTCGACGCCGGTGCGGACGCGACGTTCCTGGATCGGCTGGCCGACGTTTTCCTGGACTGCGGCTGCGCCGTTTACGCCGTGCTCGGCGCTGAGGCGGAGCGCATCGCGGCCGCGACCCGCCGGGCCTCTGAAATCGTCTTCGTCCTCAATCCGAATCCTGCCCGCGGCCAGATCAGCTCGCTGCAGTGCGGCTTGCGTGCGGCCGCGCGCGGCGCACAGGGCGTCTTCTTCACACCCGTCGATGCGCCCGGTGTCTCGCGCGCCACCGTGCTCGCATTGAAGAACGCCTTCGGCGCAGCGGATTACGTCGTGCCGGCGTTCCACGGCCGGCGCGGGCATCCGGTGCTGCTGCGCGCCTCCTGCGCCGGGGAGTTCATGGCTCTCGCCGCAGGCGCCACGGCGCGCGACGTGCTGCAAGGCCGCCGCGCCGCGACTCGCCTCGTGGACGTGCCGGACAGCGCCATTCTGGACGACATCGACGATCCCGCCGCCTACGAGCAGTGGCGTGAGAAGGCTTTGCCTCGGGCCAAGAGCCTCGCGGAGAGCGCCGGCAGCGACGACTCGGATGGCAGGCCACCGCGATGAGCCAACCTGTCGCGGCCACGATCGAGCCCGCCGGGCGACGCAGGTTCAAATGGGGACGCGCGCTGCTGTTCGTATTGGCGCTGGCGCTGCTCTACGGCGCGGGCATCGCGCTCGCCCCGCACGTCCCGGCCACGCGGTTTGAAGCCCCGTTGAAGCTGGCGCTCGAGCGCACGCTGGACCGCACGGTCGAGCTGAGCGACGTGCGCTACAGCCTCTATCCGTCGCCCGGGCTGTCCGCAAAAAACCTGGTGATCCACGACGCCCCGGCCTTCGGCATCGAGCCGCTGGCCTACGTCAGTGAGATCCAGGTGGGTCTGCGCTGGGCCAGCCTCCTGCGGGGCCGGTTCGAATGTTCTTCCGTGCGCCTGGATGAGGCCAGCTTGAACATCGCCCGTACCGAGGAAAGCGGCTGGAACTTCGCCATCTTTCTTGCGCGGATGACCGGCGGCCTGCAACGCGACCGGCCAGCCCCCAGAATGCGGGTCCGCAACAGCCGCATCAACTTTCGCGACGGGCTACGAAAGTCGGCGTATTTTCTCAACTCAGTGGATCTGGATCTCGATGCGCCATCCTCGCCTGACGGGGACTACGCCTGGAGTTATGAGGCTTCGCCCGCGCGAACGGACCGTTCGGCGGAGGGGTTTGGCCAATTGTCAGGGTCCGGGCGCTGGCGGCCCGCCGGTGGGAACAAGGGCATTCTGGACCTCGACCTCGAACTCGAACGCAGCGTCATTTCCGAAGTCGCCGTTCTGCTCACCGGCCGGGATCCCGGCGTGCAGGGGCGGCTCTCGTCGCAGGCCCACATCTCCGGGCCGCCGGACAACCTGCAGGTGCGGGGCACGTTGCGGCTCGGCGACCTGCAGAAACCCTCGCTTTTCGGAGTTCGAGGCCGCAACTGGTCGATTCCCTACGCCGGCGTTCTAAACCTCAACCAGCAGACCGTCGCAGTCGGCACGGCTCCGCCGAAAGATGGCGCCGGTTTGCCACTCAGCTTCCGTTTGACGGTCGAGGGGCTGTTCACGCGGATCGCCTGGCAGGCGCGATTCCTTTTCGACGGCCTTCCCGCCGCCACGCTGCTCGACGTCGCCGCGCGGCTGGGCGCGCCGGTTCCGCCTGGGCTCAACGTGGAGGGGACTCTCAGCGGCCCCCTCGACTTTGCCTCCGCCGCCCCGGCGCACGGTTCGATTGAACTCCACAACGGCGTCTTGCGCCTCGGTGATGCCACTCCGTATCACATCGAATCGGCAAAATTTCTGGTCGATGGCGCGCGCCTCTCGCTCGCCACCGCGACGCTCGCCGGCGCAACTTCGGGATCGGCCGAGCTGAGTGCCGATTGGGATATTCCCGCCGGCTCCCTGGCCATCGAATCCACGATCAAGGGCGCCAGTTGGAAAGACCTGCGAGCCGCCCTCTCCGCGTTTCCCGATCTGCCACTGCCCCCGGCGCTGGCCGCTTGCGAAGACGGCCAATTAGACGGCGATCTGCGATTGGAGTGGGCGGCAGCGCGAGCGGAACGGGCCGCGGTGGCTGGCACCCTGGCCCAAGCGCCTGGGCCGGAAACCCGCTGGGCCGGGACTTTGCGGCTCGCCAGTGTCAAATGCGCGTTGGAAGGAACGGCGGAGGACCTGCGCCTCGAGCGCGGCCTGCTCACCATCGCCGGTCCGGCCTGGCGCTTACGCCGCGCCGCCGGCCAATGGGGGTCTATCGCCTGGACTGGAGAAGCTTCCTGGCAACCCCCGGCGGCCCAACCGCTGCGCTTCAGCGTGGCCGTGGACACGCTCCCGGCGCCGGAACTGGAGCGCATCTTCCGGCCTGTGCTGGGGCTGCGCGCCAGCTTGCTCGAGCGCACCCTCGCTTTCCGCAAAACGCCGCTGCCCGCCTGGCTCGCCGGGCGGCACTGGGACGGCCGCGTCACGGCTGGGGCGCTCACCCTGGCGGGATACCGCTTTTCAAAGCTCGCCGCCCATATTCTGTGGACCGGCGATTCGATCGACGTGGCGCAGGTGGAGGCCGGCCAGTTGGGCGGGCGAATCCTCGGCCGCGCTTCCATTTACCTGGGTGGATCCGAGCCCCGCTACCGCCTGCGCGGCGTGGTCGATTCGCTCGAATGGGAAGGGCAGGGGAGTGTCGATGGGGAGTTTGACCTCTTCGCCGCCGGCTTCGGCGACGACTTGCGCGATTCGATCCGCTGCAACGGCCAGTTGAGCGCACGGCGCCTCGAGCTGTCCGGGGAAACGCTGGAACAGGTCGCCCTCGGATTCGACTACGATGCCGGGCGCCCCGAGCAGCGGCTGCGTTTGTCGGGCGTCGAAGCGGAGGACGCGGGTACGCCATTGCTGGGCTCCGGCGGCTCCTCGGGCGAGGGCCGCTGGCACGCCGATCTCGCCGCCGGCACCCGTAATCTGAAGCTCTCCGGCACTTTTCTGCCGTTTCGTTTGGATTCAGAGGGCGGAAATCAGCCTCATGAGCGCTAGAATTCAAATGAAGGTCTCCCTTCGCGGGGAGTATTGAGTAAATTACTATGGAACAGGTCCCGCTCTTAAAAAACGATTTTGTCGTGCAGCAGGAGGAATTGCTCCACGAGCAACTCGCTGCCGCCTGGCAGCTCCACATCGAACGCGTGGAAGAGCAACTGCGCCAGGATTGGCAGTCGCAACTCGGCCGCATCGTCGAGGAACGATTCGTCGAGTTCGACGACCGTTTCTGGAACGAGGTCCGCGTCGTCTGCGATCGGCGGACGGCCGAGCAGGACGAGCTTGCGGCTTCGAGCGCCCGGTTGAAGTGGAGCGAGCAGATTAGTCAGATTGCGCGCCGGCTCGACCTGGCGGAGGATCTGGCGGCGTGGACCGCGGCGGTGCTCGATGGCGCGCTGGCCGTTGCTCCGCGCGCGTTCCTCTTCAGCCTGCTGTCCGGCGAAGTCGTCTTCGAGGGCTTTCGCGCCCCGGAGGGTGAGGAGTTCCCCGCTCTCGCCGGGCTGAAGATACCGCTCGAATCCGCGCCGGCCATCAAGGGCGCCACGGATTCGATGGACACCGTCATCGCCCTGGCCAACCCCGGTGAGCTCTCCGAGACCCTGGTCGCGGCGCTCTCTCTGGATGAGGCCTGCCGTGTGTCTCTGCTGCCGATTGTGACTCAGCGCACGGGCAAGGAACGCAAGGTTTCGGCGGTCCTGGCGATTCCCGGCTATGAGGTGCCGGCCAACGTCTCGGTCCTGGAACTGCTGGCCACGATCGCCGGCTTGTCGCTGGAGGTGCGGCAGGCGGAACAGAAGGTGGCCAAGGGCGGAGTCGGCCATTTGCTGGGCATCGCACCGGACTCTGAACCGAAGGTGCCCGTCAACGTCGTGCCGGACCTCGCCAAGTTGCCCCGGGACGAGCAGGAGACTCACGCCCGGGCCCAGCGTTTCGCCCGCGTCCGTGTCGCGGAGATGCGCCTGTACCGGGCTCAGGCGGTCAAGGAAGGCCGCGACAACCACAATCTTTTCGAGGCGCTTCGGAAGGAGATCGAGCAGGGGCGCGAGCAGTTCCGGAACGACTTCCTGTCCACCCCGACCATGATCGATTACTTCCACGTGGAGCTGGTGCGGACGCTGGCGAATGACGATCCATCGCTGCTGGGCCCGGATTATCCCGGTCCTTTGGTTTAGCGCGTCTCTGGCCGCGCCAACCTCGCCGGCACCGCCTTCGAGCACGGGACTGCGTCTGCTCGCCGAAGGCTCCCGGGCGCTCGAGGAAGGCCATCTGCCGCAAGCGATTCGGGCCCTGACGGAGGCCCGCTCCGCCATGCCGGCTGTGCGCGACTACGCGTCCTTTTTCCTCGCTAAGGCCCAGTTCCAGGCGCATCGCTACACCCAAGCGGCGGCGGCAGCCGAGCAGGTGGCCGCGTTCCAGCCGCCCTCGCCGCTGGCCGCCCGGGCGGCTGTCGTCGGCGCCCGCGCCTATCTCGAAGACAATGAGCCGCGTAAAGCGCTTACCTTGCTGGCCCGCGCCGATGAGAGTGCCCTGCCGCTTCCGGAAGCCGCCATGGTCCGCGCGCACGCCCTGGAATCGGCCGGTTCGGCGCGCGATGCCGCTCTGAATTATCAGCTCGTCTACTGCCGTTACCCGCGCTCGCCCGAAGCGCAGGACGCCGCGGCGGCGCTCGAGCGCCTGCGCTCCGCGCTCGGCGCCGGATACCCTGAAACGTCCGTGGCGCTGCGTTTTGAACGCGTGGACAAGGTCCGCGACGCGGGCGACGTGGCGGCGACGCGTCAGGAGTACGCCGCCATTGCCGTCGATTTCCCAGGCGCCGGCCGCGACCTCGCGCACGTGCGCGCCGCCGCGGCACCCTACTATTCCGGCAACTCCGTCAACGCGAGTTCGGCGCTGTCGGCCCTGGCGGCGCTGGGCCCGCAGGCCGGCGAGGTCGAGGCCGAGCGCCTCTATTCCATCGCCCTGTGTGAGCGCCGGTTGGATCGCGTCGACAGTCTGGACGCCGCTCTGGCGGCCTTGTCCGCTGCCGCGCCCGGTTCGCTGTGGCGTCTGCGCGCTTTGACCAGCGCCTCCAACCTGTTCCTCGTCCAGGACGACCCGCGGCAGGAGACCGTCTTCACGGCCTGCGCCGAGTCGTTTCCCAATGCTCCCGAGGCTCCGATGTGTCATTGGCGTGCTGCCTGGTGGGCCTATCGTCATCGCGACGCCGGCGCCGCCCAACTCCTGCGGCAGCACCTGCAGCTCTATCCCACCTCGGAGAAGGCCGGAGCCGCGGTTTTCTACCTCGGCCGGTTGGCGGAAAAGTCCGGCGACGGCGCGGCTGAGCTGGCCTGGTACCGCTTCCTGGCCCGCCGCTATCCGAACTACTACTACACGTTTGTCGCGCGGCCCGTTCTGCAGCGGCTGGAGTCGCAGCGGCTTCAGCCTTCCAAAACCGTCGAGGCGTTCCTCGCCGGCGTCGCCTTCCCCGAGCGGCCTCGCCAGGCCGACTTCAATTCCGACGCCGCCACGGCCCGCCGCATCGAACGCGCGCGGCTGCTCGACCAGGCCGGCCTCGGCACCTGGGCCGAAAGCGAACTCCGCTTTGCCGCCCGGACGGACGCTCAGCCCTGGCCCGTGGCTCTCGAACTGGCCGAATTGGCCACCCGCAACGGCGCGCCCGACCGGGCCATGCGCCACATCAAGGGCGTGCTCCCCAACTACCTGTTTCTCCCGCGCGAGGGGGCGCCGCTGCGTTTCTGGCGTCTGGCCTTCCCGCTGCCCTATCGCGCGCTGCTCGAAAAGTACACCCGGGCGAACGGCCTCGACCCCTTCCTGGTCGCCGCGCTCATCCGCCAGGAGTCGGAGTTCAATCCCCAGGCCATTTCCTCCTCCAAAGCCGTCGGGCTGATGCAAATTCTGCCTTCCTCCGCGCGTGAACTCGCGCGCAAGACGAAACTGCGCGGATTCCGCAGCGCGATGCTGACGCAGCCCGAGACTAACATGCGTCTGGGCACGTTCTACTTTCGGCGCTTGCTCGACTCCTGCGACGGGCGGGTCGAGGACGCCCTCGCGTCCTACAATGCCGGGCACAGCCGGGTTGTTCTGTGGCGCGGTTGGGGGCATTTTGAGGAGGCCAGCGAGTTCGTCGAGACGATTCCCTTCGCCCAGACCCGCGATTATGTGCAGATCGTCCTGCGAAACGCCGAACTCTACCGTTGGCTATACGCCTCTGAAACGGCCGGCGCCACTGCGGGCAAGACCGGTTCGCAGGGCTCATCGAGCCAGCAGAAGACGCCCGCGCGGCGTTCATCCTGAGGGCGCGGAACCGGACTTGTGTGTGATAATCAGTCAAGAAATAAAACTTCTTTAATCTTGTATCGGTTCAATCTACCCGAAACCGGACATTCTTGTTTTTTCGTTTGAAATGCAACAGATTATTCGCTTAATTTTATTACCAGGTGTGAGAACCTTGGACGAGTGGGCACTATATCGGCGGTGGGCACGGAACAGTTCAAGTTGCCCACGTGAAGAATGGGCTTGGGGTCGGAGGTGAAGGAAAAGATGCTGCCGACTTTTCTGCTGGAAGAGCAGGTGGTCCGGCAAAACAGTGCCGGACCAGTGATTGACCTCGGAGAGAATGCCCCGGCGTTGCTGAGCGTGACGCTCGGGATCACTCGAATTATCGAGCAGGAGAGCCTGGATCTGTCAATTTGGGCCTCCGCGGATGGCAATGATTGGGGCGATAAACCGGTCTTTGCATTCCCGCAGAAGTTTTACTGCGGCGTGTACACAATTCTGGTGGATTTGGCCGCGCACGGCGAGGCGCGGTATGTGCGCACTCAGTGGAAAGTGAGCCGCTGGGGCCGCGGGGCGCCGACCCCCTTGTTTGAGTTCTACTTATTTGCCAAACCGGTCGAGATGCGGCTGCGCGTATTGGCCGCCACGGCCTGAATCCCGGCCGGCCGCTACAGCCGGTTGATCAGGCTGGCCACGTAACCGCCCCCGAACCCGTTGTCGATGTTGACCACGGAGACGTTGCTGGCGCAACTGTTCAGCATGCTGAGCAGCGAGGCCAAGCCGTGGAAGTGCGCCCCGTAGCCGACGCTGGTCGGCACGGCGATCACCGGGCAGCTCACCATGCCGCCGACCGCGCTCGGCAGCGCGCCCTCCATGCCGGCGCAAACCACGATCACGCGCGCCTGCTTGAGTGTGTCGAAGTGGCCGAATAGCCGATGGATGCCCGCCACTCCGACGTCCTGAACCAGTTCCACCTCGTTGCCCATGATCTCGGCGGTCACTACCGCTTCCTCGGCCACCGGCAGGTCGGTCGTGCCGGCGCTGATCACCACCAGTCTGCCCTTGCCGTGGATGGTCCGGTCGCGGAAGACCCGCAGTGCGCCCGAACGGGGGAAGTATTCGGCCTCCGGAAACTGCGCCTTGATCACGGCAAAGGCCGCGGCGGTCGTTCGCGTGGCCAGTACGTTCGAACTTCTGGCCAGCAGGCTGGACGCAATGGCAGCCACTTCTTCGGTCGTCTTGCCTGGACCGAAAATCACTTCCGGCAGGCCCGTCCGGATCGCGCGGTGGTGGTCGAGCGTCGCAAAGCCCAGATTCTCGAACGGCATGTGCCGCAGCCGCTCGATGGCCGCCTCGACCTCGATGCCACCCGCCCGCACCTCTTCCAGCAGCGATTTAAGATGATCTCTGTCCATCATTTCTCCCGGCCTGGCTCAAGCCGCTTCGGTCCCGGCTCTACCCATAAAATCGTTAGAATTCAATCGCTTGGCCATTTTTCAGCCCATGCCGCGCCGCCTGGCCCGCGGCCAATTCGAGCACGAACATCGCCGGCTCGTGCCCGCCATAGTTCGGGCATTGCTCCGGCGGCCCCGGAGGGCACGGGGGCACATTCGCCGCGATCTCCACGATCCGCCGCTGGCGGTCCATCCAGATCATGTCCAGCGAAATCTTGCAATGGTACATCCAGTATGGATACTGCCCTTCCGCATTGTGGACGAACAGCATACCCCGATCCGGCGCCAACGACTCGCGAAACATCAAGCCACGCTGGAGTTCCGCGGGATCGAGCGCCATCTCGGCCTGGATGAGCTGGCCGTCCGGCAGCTTCACCTCGCGCCGGTTCAGCGCTTTCAAGCTCACGCTCGACCCGCCGCCGCAGCCATTCAAAGCCACCGCGGCGCCAATCGCCAGCCAGAGCGCCGATCCGCACATCCGAGGAAGGTTCCAGGCCATCGAATAAGATGGTAGCTGGAACCTGGCGCCGATGCACCGGGTCCGGCCGTTTCAACGGGCTTCATGGCAACAGCACCCGCCTCCACCCTCTGGCGCCGGTTCGTCCTGACGCTGGAGATGATCAAGTTCGAGCACTCGGTGTTCGCGCTGCCCTTCGCGCTCACCGGCGCGCTGCTGGCGTGGCGCGACTCGGGCTATCAAACCGCGGGCCTCGCCGCCCGGCTGGGTTGCATCGTGCTGGCCATGGTCGGCGCTCGCTCGGCGGCAATGACCTTCAACCGCCTGCTGGACGCCGATATCGACGCCCGCAATCCGCGCACGAAGATGCGCCACCTTCCGGCGGGCATTCTCAGCCGCGGCTTCGCTTTCGCCTTTCTGTTCGCGAGCTGCGCCGTCTTTGTCCTCGCCGCCGCCCTGCTCGGGCCGCTGTGCCTGAAGCTCTCTCCGCTGGCCCTCGGCGTGGTCCTTATTTACTCCTGGACCAAGCGTTTCACGTCGCTGTCGCATCTTGTTCTGGGGCTGGCCCTCGGCATCGCGCCCGCGGCGGCCTGGATCGCCGTCAGCGGCGCGCTGGACTGGCGCATCGTCTGGCTCACACTCGCGGTCATGTTCTGGACGGCCGGATTCGACATCATCTACGCCTGCCAGGATTACGCATTCGACTGCGGCGAGGGGCTGTTCTCACTCCCCGCGCGATTGGGCATCAGCGGCGCGCTGTGGGTGGCACGCGCCTTCCACCTGGCGATGATCGCCTGCCTGGCGGTGCTGGCGCTGGCGCTCGGCCTGGGGGTCGCGGCCTGGCTCGGCATCGCCGTTGTCGCGGCGCTCATCGTGTGGGAGCATCGCCTGGTCCACGCGGATGACCTGTCGCGCATCGACGCCGCCTTTTTCACCATGAACGGCAACATCAGCGTGCTATTCTTCGCTTTCTGGGCCGTGGATATCCTGCTGCAATGGAGGGGCCTATGATTGATCTCCAGCCGCAGTTCGAGGACCGCGGCCTGCTGCCGGTGCTCGACAAAGTGCAGGCCGGCCAGCGTCTCGGCTATGACGACGGCCTGGCTCTATACCGTTCCTCGGACCTGCTCGCCATCGGTTACATGGCCAACCTCGTGCGCCAGCGCCTGCACGGCAACGTGACCTACTTCAACGTCAACCGCCACATCAACCCGACCGACGTCTGCGTCGCCTCCTGCAAGCTGTGCGCCTTCGGCAAGCGCGCCAAGGATCCTACTGCTTACACGATGTCGCTCGAAGAAGTGTGGCATCGCGCCGGCCTGGGCTTTGCCGAAGGCGCCACCGAGTTCCACATCGTCGGCGGGCTGCATCCTTAGCTGACCGTGGACTGGTACTGCGACCTGCTGCGCGGCTTGAAACAGCGTTTCTCGAGCGTTCACGTCAAGGCCTTCACGATG
>Ga0182027_10008280_pt1 | contig 15165 bp, 13 predicted proteins | sample 712E1DmetaG_FD_121300 | JGI IMG/M metagenome (GOLD analysis project Ga0182027, IMG submission 121300) | Permafrost microbial communities from Stordalen Mire, Sweden - 712E1D metaG (Illumina Assembly) | ecosystem: Environmental > Terrestrial > Soil > Wetlands > Permafrost | place: Sweden... | reverse complement strand
GAGCAGTGGCGGAAAGAGTCCGCGCCGGTACTCGAACCCGGTCCCTATGGAAGCTGGGACGAGTGCGGCGTGGCCGATCCCTATGCCATCCGCCTGGGAGCGTATTTCTATCTCTACTACCTGGGCCAGGACCGCGCGCGCCCCACCCGGCAGCGCATCGGCGTGGCGCGCTCCGCCGACGGCCTGAATTGGGAAAAGTTGCGCGCCAATCCCGTACTCGATCTGGACGGCGAGCGAGGGCTGGGCGAGCCGGCGGTGTGGACTTCCCACGGTTTCTACTGGATGCTCTATACCATCCGCGACTTCGCCGAAAACCGGCGCCTCGGCATGGCGCGCTCCACCGACGGCGTCCACTGGAAGAAGCTGCCGGCCGAGTTCGCCGGGTCCGCCGCGTGGGATTCCAAAGTGCTCTGCGATGCCACGGTGCTGGTGGAGGGTAGTGAGGTCCGCGTCTGGTTCGGCGGGGGCGACGTCGCCTCGCCCGACGAGAACCTGCATGGCCAGATCGGGGCGGGCCGGCTGGTACACTGACAACTGGATGAACGTCGGCATCACCTGCTATCCCACCTACGGCGGCAGCGGCATCGTCGCCACGGAACTCGGCCTGGAACTCGCCATCCGTGGCCACGAGGTGCATTTCATCACCTACGCCAACCCCATCCGGCTGGATGGCGACACACCGCGGATTCATTACCACGAAGTGGAAGTCTCCAATTACCCGCTGTTTCAATATCCGCCCTACTGCCTGGCCCTGGCCTCGCGCATGTTCGAAGTGGCGGAATCCTACGGCCTGGACGTGCTGCACGTGCACTATGCCGTTCCCCACTCCATCTCCGCCATGCTGGCGCAGCAGATGCTGGCGCCCACGCGCCGCCTGCCGTTCATCACCACGCTGCACGGCACCGACATCACCCTGGTAGGCGCGGACCGGTCCTATTTCCCCATCACCAAGTTCTCCATGGAGCACTCCAACGGCATCACCGCCGTCAGCGACTACCTGCGCCGCGAGACCGTCGAGGTGTTCGGCATTACCAACGAAATCCGCGCCATCACGAACTTCGTGAACTGCGAGCGATACCATCCGGACAACGTCAAGACGGGCGCGGCCAACTACGCGCCGCCGGGCGAGAAGCTGCTCCTGCACCTTTCCAATTTCCGGCCCGTGAAGCGCGTCATGGATTGCGTGCGCATCCTGGCCGAAGTGCGCAAGAGCGTGCCGGCGCACCTGCTGATGGCCGGCGACGGCCCCGACCGCGGTCCAGCCGAACACCTGGCGCGGGAGTTGCGCGTGGACAAGCACGTCACGTTTCTGGGGAAGCAGGACCACGTGGAGCGGCTGATTCCCCTGGCCCACGTGATGCTCATGCCGAGCGAGCAGGAATCCTTCGGCCTGGCGGCGCTGGAAGCCATGGCCTGCGGCGTGGTGCCCGTATCGACGCGCGTGGGCGGCGTTCCCGAGTTGATCACCCACGGCGAGGATGGATTCCTGGAAGCCGTGGGCGACATCCCGGCCCATGCCGCGCGCGTCGTCGAACTGCTGACCGACGACGCTCTGCACTACCGCATGAGCCGCGCCGGAAGATGGAACGCAAGCGAGCGTTTCTGCTCCGACAAGATCATTCCGCAGTACGAAAAATATTATAAGGACGTAGTGGAGGCGGGGTAGGCATACACCGCAAACCGGGGCCAGACATGAATTTCCGGCGCAGTTTGCCGGAAATCCGCTGTCTGTCCCCGGTTTGCCCTGCGGCGCAAGTACCCGGGGTAGCGAACCCTACTTGCCCCGCTTCTCCGCGAACCTCCAGGCATGCTCCACAATCGTCCGCAGGCCGGGGTATCGCGGCTCCCAGCCCAGCGTGGCGCGCAGTTTCCCGGGGGACGCCACCAGCCGCGGCGGGTCGCCTTCGCGGCGCGGCCCCATCGCGTAGGGCACCTTGCGGCCGGTCACTTCCTCCACCACGCGCAGCATCTCCATCACGCTGTGGCCCGTGCCGGTGCCGACGTTGAACTGCTGGCTCGCCCCTCCGCTCAGCAGGTGATCGAGGGCCAGAATGTGGGCCTGGGCCAAGTCGTCCACGTGGATGTAGTCGCGGATGCAGGTGCCGTCGGGGGTGTCGTAATCGCCGCCGAATATGGTGATCGGCTGGCCGGTCAGCACGGCGCGCAGCAGCAGCGGGATCAGGTGGGTTTCGGGCTCGTGCTCCTCGCCAAGCTGCCCTTCCGGGTCGCCGCCGGAGGCGTTGAAATACCGGAGGCAGACGCTGGTGAGGTGGTGAATCTCGTCGAACCAGCGAAGAAACGTCTCCACCATGACCTTCGACTCGCCGTACGGATTCACCGCGTGAATCGGCGCGGTCTCGGGGATCGGCGAGACGGCCGGGTTGCCGTAAACCGCCGCCGTGGACGAGAGGACAATGTGCCCACAGCCGGCTTCCACCATGGCCCGCAGCAGGGATAGCGATCCCGCCACGTTGTTGGTGAAATAGCGGGCCGGTTCGCGCATGGATTCGCCCACGGCGATGAACGCCGCGAAGTGGATGACGGCCTCGGCGCGCCGCTCGAGCATCAGTTCCGTCAGCCTGGCGGTTTCGGCGATGTCGAAAACCGCGAGCCGTTCGGCCGGAACGTTGTGCCGGTAGCCCTTGGAGAGGTTGTCCACCACCGTCACGTCATGGCCCTGTTCGAGAAGCAGGCGCACGGTATGAGAGCCGATGTATCCGGCGCCGCCGGTAACGAGAATTCGTTTGGGAGTCACAGTCGATGGTCCGTAAGACCCGATTGTAGTACGATAGCGCCCCCCATCTGGGCGCGGGCGCCACATCACCCCGCTGGACGGCCGGCGAAGCGAGCGCGGAATAGTGAAGGACGTTCCAATGCGCAAACTCATTTTGGCTGCGTGCCGTCTGCTGCCGGCGTCAGCCCAGTGGCAACACGTGACGGCGCCATCCACCGGTGAAGCGGCTTCCGCCTTTCAAGGGCATGAATCGCTATTGCCGAATGCTACTCTTAGATAGGCCATGCGACTCCTGTTTGCGACCGTTCTGCTGGCGTTCTCCGCCGCTGCCGCCGACCGCCCCTGGCAGCAAATAACCGTGCCGTCCGCGAGCGATGCGGCGGCCAACTTCGCCACGCCCCCCGCCGAGTATGGCATGACGCTGTGGTGGTACTGGAACGGGCAGATGGCGGAAAGCGACATCCTCAGCGACCTGGACGAGCTCCACTCCCACGGCGTCACCAGCGTCATCATCTGGGCTTACAACGGCCTCGGAATCACGTACCTCTCCGACACCTGGTTTGCGCGCGTCCAATATGCCGTCGCGGCTGCCCGCGACCGGGGCATGCGTGTGTGGATAGCGGACGAGGGCAGCTACCCCAGTGGATTCGCCGGCGGCGCATTCACCAACCAGTATCCCCAGGAGTGCATGAAGGCGCTGGTTTCCGTCGCGAGCGGCACTGCCTCGGGTGGCAAGGCCGTGTCGCTCAGCGTCCCCGCGCAGGCGCTGGCCGCCTGGGCGACGCAGAGCGGCTCCGGCACTACCGTCACGCTCACCATCGCCAACGGCCAGATCGTCTGGACGCCGCCCGCCGGCACGTGGCAGATCACGCTCGTCGAGTGGCAGTATCGCACCCCCGCCACCCGCTACGTGGGCAGCCCCGGCTTCGCCAAGAATACCCAGTACTCCCTGTTCGACTTCCTCAATCCCGCCGACACCCAACAATTCCTGGCCATCGTACACCAGAAATACCAGAACGTCATCGGCGGCGAGTTCGGCAAGACGGTGATGGGATTCCGGGGCGACGAGCCCGAGTTTGTCGCCGTCCCCTGGACCGACCAGTCGCTCGCCGATTTCCAATCCAGCAAGGGGTACGACCTGACCCCGCTCCTCGCGAACCTGCTCGCGCCCAATCCTTCCAGCGACGCGCGCCGCGTGCAGGCCGACTACTATGACGTGTGGTCGGCGCTGTTCCGCGACAACTTCTTCAAGATTCAGGCGGATTGGTGCGCCGCCAACGGCATGGAGTACGCCGTCCACCTCGATAACGACGACAACATTCCGTTGCTGGTGCCGACCACCGGCGATTTCTTCCGCGCCTTGCGCTACGCGCAGGTGCCCGGGGTGGACTCCATCTGGCGCCAGATCTGGCCGGGCAACATCGCCGATTTCCCCAAGCGGCCTTCGTCCTCCACCCACCTCAACGGCCACCCGCGCGCCTTTGTCGAGGATTACGCCGTCTACGGCCGCGGCCTCACCCTGGAGCAGGCCAAGTGGGTGATGGACTTCCAATTCGTGCGCGGCATCAACCTGATCGAGAACATGGGCTTCTTCTCCGACACCAGCCAGTTCCGCGAGTACTTCTGTCCGCCCGACTGGCGCACCAGCCCGCAGTGGGACCAATTCCCCCTGTTCGCCCAATATGCCAACCGTGCCAGCTACCTGCTCTCCATCGGCACCCCGTCGGCGAGCATCGCGCTCTTCGAACCCACGGCCAATCTCTGGCTGGGCGACGCCACGGCCGACGCCGCCTCGCTCGCCATCGCGCGCCAACTTCTGGAATCGCAGCGGGACTTCGACTTCATCGACGAGCAGGCGCTGACCGCAACGGCCACGGTCGTGCCGGGCGGCCTGCAAAACCTCAGCGGCCAGGTGTACCGCGCGGTGGTGGTCCCGCCGGGCAGCGTGCTCTCCAGCGCGGCGCTGGCTACGCTGCAGCGGTTCAACGCCGCCGGCGGAACGGTGATCTTCGCCGGAAGCAAGCCGCAATTGACGTACGACCAGACATTCCGCGGCGCCTACGCCCCCCAGATCGGCTGGGGCATCGTCGATCCGGCTACCTCGCTGAACGCGCTCCCCGCCTCGGACGTGCGGTTTTCCGCTCCGGCCCCCTCGATCAAGTACCTGCACCGCCGCTGGCAGGACGCCGACCTCTACTTTTTCTTCAATGAGAGCGCCAACGCGCAGCAGGTTGAAGCGGTCCTCGCCGGTACCGGGAAAATGCAGGAATGGGATCCCCGGACCGGCGCCATCCGGGCGTTCGCGCCGGGCAACACGGCGGGCGCGCTGACCCTGAACCTCGACCCGTATGGGACGAAATTCGTGGTGATCGGGGCAGCGCCAGTGCCTCTCGCTCCGCCGCTGCCCGTGCCGGTGGGACAGACGGCTGTCGCCGCCGTTCCCGGCCCGTGGCAACTGCAGATCGGCCAAAGCCAGTTGACGACGCCGCTCATGACATGGTCGGCGATGGGTATGCCCCAGTTCTGGGGCGCGGCCACTTACACCACCCAGTTCACCAGCAACTTCGAGCCGGGCACTCCCCTGACGCTCGACCTCGGCCAGGTGCTCTACTCGGCGCATGTTTGGGTCAATGGCAACGACCTCGGCGCGCGCGCCTGGCGCCCCTTCACCTGGGATGTTACTGGCTACCTCCAGCCGGGCAGCAACCAGATCGTGGTGGAAGTGCGGAACACCGCCGCCAACGAACTCTCCGGCGACCCCGTCCGCCTGGCGCAAGTGCAAGCGCTAGGGTGGCTGCAGGGCTCCTACTACTCAACCTACAGCCCGTTCGACGTCCAGATGGTGCCCTCCGGCCTGATTGGCCCGGTCGAGATCGAAGCCCCGCGGTACCGCCAGCGGCCGGTTCGCCCACCGGCAAGGAGATGATTTCGGCGGGTCTCCTGCCGCCGGCGAGCGTCGTGATGCGGAAGGAAGGGCGGCCGGTAGAGCCGCAGCCCAAAACAGCGGAGTTCAAGCCCTGAGCGGCAAGCCCCGGGCTACGACGCTTCCCGATCGAGACCGAGTTTCACTTTCCCATCGGGAAATACGGCGTACATTTCCAGCCGTCCGCCCATCGCTTCCACGAAGTTTTCGAGCGTACTGAGATAAACATCCGTGCGCTGCTCCAGTTGCGAAACCGCCGCCTGCGTCATATCGAGGGTCTTGGCGAGCTGTTGCTGCGTCAGGTGGCGGGCGGCGCGCAGTTCGTGCAGCGGCATCTCTCTGAGATCCCGATCGGCGAGGCGCCGGGCTTCGGCCCGGGCTTCCGGCGACATCCTCGCCCGCAGTTCACTGAATTTCGTCGTCTTTGGCATCGTCCTCCTCCTCGATCCCCGCAAGGCGGTCGTCATAAAGCCGGTCCGCCAGCGGCACGTTTCCCGCGTACCGGCGGTCGTCGCCGGTTTTGTCTCCACCCGGCGGCAAAAGTGCCACGCGGCGCGGATCGAAGATGTAGAGCACCCGGTAGGGGCGCCCCTGGTGCTGCACGCGCAGTTCACGCATGGCGAAATGGCGCGAATCGGTTACCCTGCTGGAGTACGGAAATGGGAGATTGGGACCACGCTCCTCCAGTAGCAGAACGGCCCTCTCGACCGAGATGTGCTCGGCTTCGGTGAGTTCGTTCCACCACGCTTTGAACTCATCTGTCACCTCGACGTCCCACGCCACAATCGAATTATAACGTAAAGCTAATATAAGTTCAACATTATAGCCGCGAAAACTGCGACCGATGCGTTGACGGCCACCGTGGTGCCGCTATCGGGCTGCGCGGCGAGTCCGCCGTGCGCGAGAACCAGGTCCCGGGCGGCGCGGATGGTGAGCTTCCGGCCGCGCCGGGGGGTGGGCGGCGCCAGCATCAAGGACTGCGGGCAGACCGGGCACCCGGGGCCGCCCGGCAACGTCTTTCCCTGCCTCGATGTCCCGGAGCTTGCCGGACGATCCGGCGACTCAGATGAACAGGTTCGCCGAGACCTTGAAAAACCCGGCGAGATGCCTGGCATGCACCTTACTGATGGCGCGTTTCCCGTTGACGACGTCGGATACGTAGCCTCTGGATTTGAAGATCGGAAGCAGGTCGGCCTGATGCAGACTCCGTTGTTCCATCAAATACACCAACATTTCGTGCGGACCCGGATCGGGCAGAGGATGGCGCTCCTCCTCGTAGTCCTTGACAAGACGAACCATCAGGTCGAGGGCGGCGTCTTCCTCGGCGGTACGACGATCGCCCTTGTCCATCAGCTTCTCGACTTCCCCCAGGATGCGTTCATGCTCCTCGTCCGTGGCGATCACCCGCGGCAGGACCCTCGCCAACACCCGAGCGTACTTCCTGTTGTCGATGACTAGCGCGCCCATAGTTTCCAGCCTCCCCGCGTGTATTCCTTGTGAGTGAGGAACTCTTTGACCATCAGCAGCTTTGCCCGATAATCAACCTTCACTATCAGACGGTAGTAATTATGCCGGATGTTGAAAATCAACAGCGGCTTGTACTGGCCGGCGTCCGGAAAGTGCATGCGAACCTCATGAATGTCCCGCCAATCGGCGTGGCAGGCTGCCTTGTTCCACCGCATGAGTTCTCCGGCCGCTTCCGGGTGAAGAGCCGCATACCTCTTGATGGCCGCCGAGCTGATCACATTCACGACTTCATGCTCGCATAACGCGAGCATGAAGTCAAGGAGAGTCCGTTGCCGCCGGAAATCCGCCGCGGCAGCCGCTTCCTTCCCTCAATCGTTCCCCCAATCTCCTGCCCCCGTGAGGCGCTGAAAAGCGCCCGCGCTGGCGACGCGTGATAACATATCGTCTGCCGCGGCGCCCCGCCGAAGGCGTGTGTGGAGGATACTCCCAGAATGGGTTCATTTCTGCTTGGGTTGTTCCTGATGTGCGCCGGCACGCTGATGTACGAGGTGGTTCTGACGCGCATCCTGAGCGTGACTTCCTGGTACTACCTCGCCTTCGTGTCGATCTCCATGGCCATGTTCGGCATGACCGCCGGAGCCCTCTCGGTTCAACTGCGTCCCGGCCTGTTCACCCAAGAGCGCATCCGCCGGCGACTGGCTCAGTGCGCCATGGCGGCCGCCATCGCCTTGCCATTGTCGCTGGTGACCATGCTGGCAATCCCCGTGGATGTTTCGTTTGCCCTACAAACTATCTATAGCTTCGTTCTTTTGTCCGCGGTGATCTCGGTGCCGTTCTTCTTCTCCGGCGTGACGGTGTGTCTCTCGCTGACCCGGTCGGGGTATCCGATGGGCCGGGTCTACTTTACCGATCTGGCGGGCGCCGCCCTCGGCTGCCTGGCTTCCGTGCTTCTCTTGAGCCTGGTCGACGCTCCGAGCGCGATCTTCATTATCTCGGCGTTGCTCTTTGTCGGCGCCGCGGCTTATGGAACTTATGCGGGCGAAGCGGCCATTCGCCGGCGCTCGCTGCTTTGCGCCGTCGCGATGTTGTTTTTCGGAATCGCCAATTCGCGTTCCCTGCATGGAATTCAGCCGATCTGGTCCAAAGGCGAAATCGACCGCCGCATCGGGATACTGGCCGAGAAGTGGAATCCTATCTCGAAAGTGCGGGCGCGTGGGCCCGTGGTCGGGCAACTGTTGATGTGGGGTCCCAGCCCGAAGACACCGGCCTTGCCCATGGAACAGATCCAACTGGACATCGACAACGACGCCTCCACGGGGATCACGCGTTTCAATGGCGACCTGAAGCCGCTGGACGCTCTGCAATACGACGTGACCTCCGTGGCCGCCCGGCTCAGGCACGGTGGCACGGCGGCCATTATCGGCGTGGGAGGCGGACGCGACGCTCTGAATTGCGCGGCCCAGGGATTCACGCGGATCGTCGGAATCGAAGTCAACAGCGCGGTGGCGGAAATGGCCAGCCGCCGGTTCGGATGGTTTTCCGGTTTCGATAAGATTCCTGGCTTCGAGCTTCACAATGACGAGGGCCGCAGCTACCTGACCCGCTCCGGAGAACGCTTCGACCTGATACAGGCATCGCTCGTGGATACCTGGGCGGCGACGTCGGCTGGCGCCATGACACTGACGGAGAACTCCCTGTATACCGTCGATGCATGGAAGATTTTCTACGAGCATCTGAAACCGGGCGGCGTGATTGCGTTCAGCCGCTGGTTCGATTTCGGCGAGCGCATGCAGGTCTTTCGCCTGTATTCGGTGGCGCGCGCCACGCTGCTGGCCGAAGGTGCCGCCCATCCCGAATCCCAACTGGCCCTCATTGAGTCCGGTTCGGTGGCGACGCTCATGGCCAGCAACCGGCCGTTTTCCCCGCAGGACATTCAAAAGCTGACCTCCATCGCCGCCGACATGGCGTTCTCGGCGGTCGCGATCCCGGGAGAACCGGTCCAGGTGCCCGAGTTGCGGCGCATCGCCGCCACCCACAGCCTGGACGAAATGGCGGCCCTCCGCGAGGGCAGTTACTTCGACTATTCGCCCACCTACGACTCTTCTCCGTATTTCTTCAACGCGGTCCACCTCAGGAACATCGGTGGGTTGATAGAATCCGGCTGGCAAGGTACTAACTTGCGCGCCATGCTGTTCCTGTTTAGCTTCCTGGTGGCCGCCTTGATTCTGGTGATCGTGACGATCGTTCTGCCGGCGGAAGCACTCAACTCCCGGGCGAATGACGGCCCGCGGCCGCTGTACGGGGCGGTTGCCTATTTCATCGCCATCGGGCTGGGATTCATGTTAGTCGAGATGGCCATGATGCAGCAGCTTTCGATCTTCCTCGGGCATCCCATTTACTCGATGGTGGTGGTTCTGGGCGGTCTGATTCTATCGACCGGAGCCGGCAGCCTTGCGTCGGACAAGTGGCGGCTGAAGGCGAGTTGGCAGAGCCGGGTCCCGGCGCTGGCCAGCGCGCTTGTGGTGGTGGCGTATTCGTTGGCGGTGCTGCCGGTGATGCATGCATTTACGGCGGCCGTGCTGTGGCAGAGAGTCTCGATTTGCCTGGCTCTGGTTTCTCCGTGCGGCTTCCTCATGGGCTTCTGCTTCCCCTCCGGGATGCGCTGGTTGACCACCCTTTCGCAAGAGCGCAACCTGCCTTGGATGTGGGCATTGAACGGCGCGGCCGGAACGCTGGGAAGTTTCATCGCCATCCTGATCTCGATGGATTCGAGCATCGCCTCCTGCGTGCTGACGGGCGCGGGATGCTACCTGCTCGCCGGCCTGGCGATGCCGGGGAAAGCCAGGTAAGTGAGTCGCTCGCAAAGACGCGGAGCCGCTTAGAAGACAGGCGGGTTCCTCTTTTCGGCTTTGCGGCTTCGTGTCTTCGCGTGGGCGGGGATTCTTTCGAGGCTTGTGAGCCAAGACGAAGCTCCGAAGCGCCCCTGAGCGCGCCGCAGAACCGGTAGAATGGCCATATCGCCTGAAATCAAAGCGTTCCGGAATCGGACGGCCACCAAATTTTTGGGTATGGCAGGTATGGCCGGGGTGGCGTGGAGAGTAGGCAATATGGTTCGATGGAAGAGGCTGCTCGCTTAACCCGGCGAGCGCACTGGTTGCCTCGTACCGTGCTGAGTTATGGACACCACCTCTATGTCATCTTTCTCCCGACTGGCTTTCTCGGCTACTTAGGTATTCGCATGCTCCTGGCTTGTGTGTTTGAGCCGGGCGTAAAGCCGATCACCGGGGCGGCAGGTGCGTGTTTGGCAGCGATACCGTTCGCTCCGGGCGCCTTCATCATCAGGGATGCGAGAGGGGAGCGAAGAGCCAGGCGGGTCGAGTCCGGACCGATGCGGTTTGCGCTCACGGAGGGGGGAATATCCGTGGTGGACTCCGAGGGCGCGTACTTCTTTGAACCGTGGACCGGCTTCGCAGGTTTTCATGTGGCGAGCCGGGTGATCGTCCTCCCCAAGTGGAACTCTCGTGTCTACCTGCGCATTCCCATCGAGACCCGGTCTGGAGAACGGCGGCAGGAGATCCAAGCTCTGCTCTCCGGACACTTGCCGGAGTTGGGCGCGGACGCTGTCACGTTCCGAATGTGGAGAAAAGGACGCGCTGGGTAGGGTGGGGTGCTGTGGTGGGTCTATTGACCCGCCCCAAAACCGGTAGAATATCGGTATCGCCCGGGAACGCAACGCTCCGGAAAGGGAAATCCAGGTTTGCCGCCAAAACAGCCCAGTGTCGCTATTTATCCAGGTTCGTTCGATCCCATCACCAACGGCCACCTCGATCTGATCCAGCGCGGCTCGCGGCTGTTCGATAAGCTCATCGTTTCCATACTGCAAAACGACGCCAAGGAGCCGCTGTTCTCGGTCGAAGAGCGCGCCGAGATGCTCCGCGAAGTGGTCGCGGTCTATCCCAACGTGGAGATCGATTCCTTCCAAGGCCTGCTGGTGGACCACGCCGCCGCGCATTCGGCCACCGTCCTGCTGCGCGGCATTCGTGCGATTTCGGACTATGAGTTCGAGTTGCAGATGGCGCTCATGAATCGCCGGCTGAGCCCCGGCATCGAAACTATTTTCATGATGGCCAACGAAGCCTATTCGTTTATCAGCTCGCGGCTGGTGAAGCAGGTCTTCAGTCTGGGCGGAGACATCGGCGGATTGGTGCCTCCCTCGGTCGAAGCCCGGCTTCGCCGGCGGCTTCCCCATACTCAGCAGAAGGAGAAGTAGAAGGTTCCATGGAATCAGTCGCAAATCCAATCGCCGAACGCATATCGTCCATCAGCGTGTCTTCCACGATGAAGGTGTCGGCGGACGCGGAGAAGCTCCGCTCCGAGGGCGTGGACGTGGTCGATTTCGGAGCGGGCGAGCCGGACTTTCCCACCCCGGATAACATCAAACAGGCCGCCATCCGCGCGCTCGAACAGAACTTCACCAAGTACACCGCCGCGGGCGGCACCCCCGAACTGCGGAAGGCCGTCTGCGAGCGCCATGCCCGGGATTTCGGAACTTCCTACCAGCCTTCGGAATGCATCGTTACGGTGGGCGGCAAGCACGTCATCTTCAACCTCACGCAGGCCGCCATCAACCCCGGCGACGAAGTCGTGATCCCCGTGCCCTACTGGGTGACTTACAAGGACGTGGTGAACTACGCCGGCGGCAGGTGCGTCTTCGTCGAGACCGGCGAAGCGGGCGGTTTCCACCTCACCGCGGCCATGGTGGAGCCGCGCCTCACCGCGCGCACCAAGATGGTGATCGTCAACTCGCCTTCCAACCCAACGGGTGCGGTGATCGACCGCGGCGAGTTCGAAAAGATCTTCCAGTTGACCTCGAAACGCGGCATCTACCTGATGACCGACGAGTGCTACGGTAAGTTTCTCTACGATAGCGAGCCGTTCTCCATCGCCTCGCTGCCGGGCGCGAAAGAGACCGTGCTGGTGGCCGGTTCGCTCTCCAAGACCTATGCCATGACGGGATGGCGCATCGGCTTCGGGCTGGTGCCCGCGGCCCTGGTCGGCGCCATGACCAAGCTGCAAAGCCATTCCACGTCGAACCCCACCTCGATTTCCCAGAAGGCCGCCGTGGAAGCGCTGCGCGGGCCGCAGGATTCGGTGGGCGCGATGCTGGCCGAATACCGCCGGCGCCGCGACTTCGTTCTCGGGCGGCTGCGCGCCATTCCCGGCGTGACGTGCGCCGAGCCGCGGGGCGCTTTCTACGTCTATCCCAACGTGGGCGTCGCCCTCGGCCGGAACGGCATCGCCAACACCCTGCAGTTCGCCGAGAAACTGCTCACGGAAGCGCACGTGGCCGTGGTTCCCGGGGAGGCGTTCGGCACCGCCCGCCAGGTCCGCATTTCCTACACCTCGCCCCTGGGCGAACTGGAGCGCGGATTGGACCGCCTGCACCAGTTCGTGGTCAGGCATTCATAGCCATGGCCGGCCCCCTCCGCCTGACACCGTCGCTGCGTGAAAAGGTCTGGGGCAAGACGCGCCTCCTGCCCTGGTTTCCCGATTCCCCGCGGCCCATCGGCGAAGCCTGGTACCTGGCGGACCGCGATCTGCCGCTGCTGGTGAAGCTGCTGTTCACTTCCGCGCGGCTGAGCGTGCAAGTGCACCCCGACGACGGGGAAGACGGCCCGCGCGGCAAGACCGAAATGTGGCACATCCTGGAGGCCGAGCCCGGCGCCGCCATCGCGTTGGGTTTCCGCCAGCCCATCGGCCGCGAACGGCTGCTCGAAGCCGCCCGCTCGGGCGGGTTGGAGCGCCTTCTCAACTGGATGCCGGTGAAGCCCGGCGAGACGTATTTCACGCCGGCCCACACGGTGCACGCCATCGGAGCCGGGATCGTGCTGTTCGAGATCCAGCAGAACTCCGATGTGACCTACCGCCTGTGGGACTACGGCCGCCCGCGCGAGATTCACGTCGAGAAAGCCGTGGCCATCGCCGGCCTGTCGGTGCACCCTGGTGCGGCGCCGCCCGGCGAGCCCATCCGGTCGAAGCACTTCGTGACCGAGTTCGTGCGGCTGGACGCGGGCGCGGAGATCCGGCCCGAGCCCCAGGCATGCCAACTCTGGATTGTGGTGGAAGGGGACGGCGCCATCGGCGGCCAGCCGTTCCGCCAGGGTGAGGTCTGGCTGCTGCCGGAGGACGGCCCGTGTCTCATTGCCGCCCGAACGGCGGCGCGATTCCTGCGGACGTACGTGCCGCGGTGACCGCGCCTCCTCCACGGTTTTGACAGGGGCCCTGTCAAAATGGAATCGCAACTAATTGAAAATATTATACTTACAATAACTAATGACCGGGTTCCTGTCAATTTCCTTCTTGTGCAACGGCCACTGGAGGAGGCACGGGGTGGCACGGCGCGAGGGGCGCGGCGCGGCCATCCGATGCCGATGCGATGGCCGATAATACTCTCATGCGCATGCTCGTGCTCCTGGCGTTCGCGGCGGTCTCCTGCGCGGCTCAGGATTCCGCTCCGCCCCTGGTGAATCTCGGCCGGCTCTCGATCGCGCGTTTGTCTGCCGGCGACTGCGACGGGTCGCCCGACAGCGGAAATCGGTTCTATGGATCGGCGAACGCCTTCGACGGTGGACGCCACATGGTTGACGGCTTCAATTGTTCCACCTGGTATTCGTGTCCGGAGAGTTTCGTGGTCGTGAGATTCACCCAGCCCGTAACCGTAACCGGGATCGTGGTGGAAGGCAGTAGCGTCGCTTCGATGCCCTCGCCGGATAGCTTCACGGTTCACATCCGGCCGGCGCCCCCGGGGGCGATAGTCGTCTCGCCGGCCATCGGAGGGGCGGGGTTGGCAATCTATGCGCCGCCACGGCCGGTCGAGGACGTCCGGGAAGTCGTGCTGTTCTTTCAGTCGAAACTGCGCTTTGGGGTGGACGAAATCGAGATCCTCGGTCCGCCTCCCGCCGGCGTCGATCTGTCTCCGGTGAATCCGTTGCGCGATCCCGCACCGGCGCGGCGGGCGCCCGGAGACACCGCGGCCGAAGGGGCCGCTCGAAAAGCCCTGATCCGAACGCTGGCGGGGATGGAGATCGCGAAGATGCGCGCCGCGCGCGCGGCGGCCGATCGAGCCCCGGATTCCGCCCGCCAAGCGAGTGCCTGGTTCGAGATGAATCGCGCCGCGGACCGGCTGTCGGACCTGATTGTCGGGGAGAGAGACCTGAGATCGTTTGCCGAGCAGGCCACGGCGTTGGGCGTCACGGTGGAGTGGTGCGAGCCGGGCGGCGAATGGTCCACGCGGACCCAGGGGTACGAGAAGTATCTCCAACTCTGGCCCAACGGCCCGCAGGCGGATGAGGCCTGGTGGATGGGACGCGTGCCCAACGGACCACGCTGCGGCGACTACGAGGGGACGCCCGAAGAAGACGCGGAACTGGACCGCCAGTACTCCGAGTTCTTGAAACGCTTTCCAACCAGCATGCACGCCCTGGAAGCAGAGCAGCGGAAAGCCGTCAAGCCCAAGTAGGGCACGCCCGGCCCTCAGCCCGAAGGAGCCACCCGCCGAGTGCACAGTCGCGCGACATGGAAGTGGATTCCCCGGCGTTATGTACTACTACCCGTCAAATTCTTCGCGCGCCGCGACGGTTTTTGCGTGGGGCAGGCTGGCAGCCTGCGGCCGATTGCGGGTGCCCTTTGGGCGCGGCCCGGCGAGCGGAGCTCGCCTGCGCGCGAGACGATCCGGCCGCCGGCAGCCCGGAATATCTCGCGCGGTTGGGTTGCGGCTCTGCTGCCCCACAAGGGCGCTGCGGGCCTTGCGCTCGCCTACGCCCGGATTCGAGCGGTTTTGCGGGCGAATCGCCTCCCCGCCCACTTCCATGCCGCCCACCCTGAGGGCTCCATCGCATAGTCTGCCGCCGCCGCGGCATGTTACTCTCTCCTTTTAAGAAGTGAATTCAAGTTATCCGACATAGGAAAAAGCAATGTTCAATACCATTCGACGGCGGCGTTTTCATCCCTGTGTTACGGCTCCATTACCCTGGGCCCTCCT
>Ga0182027_10008279_pt1 | contig 15166 bp, 12 predicted proteins | sample 712E1DmetaG_FD_121300 | JGI IMG/M metagenome (GOLD analysis project Ga0182027, IMG submission 121300) | Permafrost microbial communities from Stordalen Mire, Sweden - 712E1D metaG (Illumina Assembly) | ecosystem: Environmental > Terrestrial > Soil > Wetlands > Permafrost | place: Sweden... | reverse complement strand
ACACGTACCTGAAGGCACACGGAATGGCTTTCATTTCTTGTTATAATCGACCCCATGAAATATCACATTTGGACCGAAGGCTGTCAGATGAACGAGGCAGATTCCGACCGCGTCGCTTCTGCGTTGGAACACCTGGGATACACCTACAGCCCGGTGATCGAAGAAGCGGATGTCATCGTGCTCAACACCTGCGTCGTGCGCCAATCGGCTGAAGAGAAGGCCATCGGCCGGTTGACCACGTTGTTGCCGATCAAACGTCAGCGCCCAGACCTGGTCATCAACATGATGGGGTGCATGGTTGGCATCAAAGGTGACAATCCGTTGCATAAACGCTATCCGTACGTCGACGTCTTCTCCCCACCCTCGGATCCACGCCCGCTGGTGGAATACCTGATCCAGCGCGACATTCACAATGAAACCGAGGCGGAGACCGCCCGGCGCTTTTCTTTGATGGACGGTGACCTGATCCTCCCGGCACCGCAGATGGGCAAACAGGTGACGGGGTTGATCCCCATCGTTTACGGCTGTTCACACGCCTGTACCTATTGCATCATCCCCTATCGCCGCGGGATCGAAAAGAGCCGCCCGCCTGAAGATATCATCGCTGAAGCAGAAGCCATGGTGGCTCAAGGCATCAAAGAGATCACCCTGCTGGGGCAGATCGTCGACCGCTATGGTAAGGATGAGCCCACCTACCCGAGTCTGGCCAAGCTCCTCGAACGATTGAGCCAGATCGAAGGCCTGGAACGGTTGCGTTTTCTCACCTCGCACCCAAACTGGATGACGGATGAACTGCTCGAAGCCGTTGCCACCTTGCCCAAGGTAATGCCACACATCGAAATTCCAAACCAGGCCGGCGATGATACGATCCTGGCGAACATGCGACGCGGATATACCACCGAGCAATATCGCCAGTTGGTGCATAAAATTCGCGAGCGTATTCCCGGCGTATCCATCGCCACCGACATCATCGTGGGATTCCCCGGTGAGACCGAAGTCCAATTTCAGAACACCTACGACCTATTGGCCGAATTACGCCTGGATATGGTGCATCTGGCGCGTTATTCTCCACGCATAGGGACTGTCTCCCAGCGTACGCTGAAGGATGACGTTCCGGAAGAAACAAAATGGCACCGCTTCCGTGCCATCGAAAGGCTGGAAGAAGAAGTGATGCGCGAAATCCACACCCGCTACCTCGATCAGACCGTGCCGATCCTCTTCGAGGAGAAAGCCAAAAAGCGCTGGAAGGGCCGCACGCCTACAAACAAACTGGTCTTCGTCGATTCCGATGCCGACCTGCACGGCCGGATGTTACCTGTCCACATCACCTGGACCGGTCCCTGGTCGATGTTGGGTGAACTCGTAAAGTAACGGAAAAAATGAAAAAAGTCTGGTTATTCCTGGTTTCATTGGTCATCATTTCCGCACTTGCGGTCGGTTACTTTCTCTTCGGAGATCCGGCTCATTCGAAAAATCGGACAGTGTTCGTGGTCCAGTTCATCCGCAACCCGGACCTCCACAAGGATTGGAAAATAGCGGCCGGAGCCCGTTGCGGATCAGCACCCTTTGCCTTCCCCACCGACGGGATGGTTGGTTATCTGTGGGATGATTCTTTTGAGATCGGCCATCGCCATCAAGGCATCGATATTTTTGGAGGCACCCAGCCAGGTATTACTCCGGTTTATGCCGCCTATGATGGCTATCTCACCCGCCTCTCCACCTGGAAATCCGCAGTCATCATTCGCATCCCTTCCGACCCGTTACATCCCGGTACACAAATCTGGACGTATTACGCCCACATGGCCAATGCCGATGGCAGTAGTTTGATCGCAGCAGATTTCGCTCCAGGGACAAGCGAGAAATTTATCAAGGCGGGTACTTTCTTGGGATTCATGGGAGATTATTCAGGAGACCCAAACAGCCCTACGGGGATTCATTTACATTTTTCGATCGATAAAGATGACGGCAGCGGGCATTTCACCAACGAATTGCAGATTTCCAACACCCTCGATCCTTCCCCTTATTTCGGCCTGCCGTTGAACGCCACCACCAACCCCACTTTGCCAATCCTGTGCCCAGCTGAAAATTCGACTCCAAATTCATGATCCAGCCCGTACGATTCGGGGGATATTCCTGCAATAAAAGGTCGTATATATAGTAATCCACTGCAGGCGCTATATGCTATACTTTTACTAATGCCTGTGACTATTCAGAAGTCGATCAAGTTGGTATGCTCTGAATGCGGGGCCATTTTTGACCCATTGACCGTTCAGACTTATTGCCATGCCTGTAACTCACCTATCCTGGTCAGCTATGACTTGCCGGCTTTACGCAAGGACTTAACCCCGACCGCGATTGCGGCCCGACCACGTGGTATCTGGCGGTGGAGCGAGTTGTTACCCGTTTTTGATCCGGTCAACCAGCTTACTCTTGGTGAAGGAGATACTCCGTTGCTGCAAGTACCCTACCTGGGGCAAAGTGTGGGATTGGATTCCCTTTATCTCAAGGAAGAATCGTTCAACGCCACCGGTTCGTTCAAAGCCCGTGGGTTGGCGGTAGCAATCTCAAAAGCGCTGGAATTGCATATTAAAAAACTGGTCATCGCCACAGCCGGGAACGCTGGCGCAGCCCTAGCGGCGTATGCTGCCCGAGCCGGACTTGAAGCTACTGTCTTCATGCCGCAAGATACTCCGAAAACCAATCAAAGAGAAGTCCAGTTCAGTGGTTCCGATTTGAGACTCGTCGCCGGTCTGGTCAGCGATGCCGGTCAAGCCGCGGCTGCCTTTGCCAAAGAGACCGGCGCTTTCGATATGTCTACTTTTAAAGAACCCTACCGATTGGAAGGCAAAAAGACGCTGGGGTTTGAACTGGCTGAAGCCTTTCACTGGCATCTCCCTGACGTGATCGTCTGTCCCACCGGCGGTGGAACCGGGTTGGTGGGCATGTGGAAAGCTTTTCAGGAGTTAGAAGCCCTGGGTTGGATCGATTCACGCCGGCCGCGCATGGTGGCCGTCCAGGCTGCCGGCTGTGCACCCATCGTCGAGGCTTTCGAAGAAAGCTCCGAGCGCGCCCAACCGTGGAAAAATGCCACCACGATCGCTTCGGGGCTATGCGTGCCCGCTCCTTTCGCTGACCGCTTGATCCTGCGCGTATTGCAAGAAAGTCACGGTATCGCTGTTTGCGTGACAGATGCTCAAATTGTAGAGGCCCAAAAAGAGATTGCCGCTGGTGAAGGTATTTTCGCCGCACCTGAAGGAGCTGCCACCTGGGTAGCTTTACGGCAACTGGTGCAACAAAACTGGATCCGCCACGATGAAAAAGTGGTCATGTTCAATACCGGTTCCGGTTTAAAATATATTGGGGTGGAAGCAAATGTACACTAGATCCGAAACTTCTTCGCTGGAAATTCTCTTCAGTATCAGTCGTGAGCTGGCCGCTTCACTGGACCTGCACACTGTACTGGAACGCGTGTTGAGTCTCTCGACTTCGAACATTGGCGCCGAACGCGCCAGCCTAATCGTGCTGGATGAGAAGGGTGAACCCACTGATGCAGCCATCATTTCCGACGGAAAGCTAACCCCCACCACCATTTATCAGATGAAGGAGGTCATCACTTCCGGGCTGGCCGGATGGGTGATCCGTAACAAGAAATATGCCCTCCTCAACGATGCCGAAAATGATGAACGCTGGCTGCTCCGTCCCAGCACAAGCCAAAATATCTCTTCGGGGAAATCGGCATTATGTATCCCCGTGGTAGCACATGAAAAACTGGTCGGAGTGCTCACCATTGTTCATTCACAGGTCAATTTTTTCACGGATAGTGATGTCGCCCTGCAAAAAGCCATCGCGGATATGGCAGGGATCGCCATCCACAACGCAGAGTTGTACCAGGACGTTCAAAATGCCCAGACCCGTTATTACGACCTGTTCGAAGAAAGCATCGACTCGATCTTCATCACGGACCTGCACGGGAAAATCCTCGAAGCGAACCAACAAGCCAGCATCGTGACCGGATATATCAATTCTGAATTAATCAATACCAACATCATTGACCTGCATAAACCCAACCTGGAAAAGATCGGGCAAAACTTTGAGCTAATCCCGGCTTACGGTTCGGTCACTTATGAAGCGACTCTATTGAAACACGTGAACGAATCCATGCCGGTCGAAGTACACGTTTCACAAATCACTATCGTCCAGGAAGTCTACCTGCAATGGATTCTGAAGGACATCCGGGAACAAAAAAAGGTCGATCAATTACGTGAAGACCTTTCTGCCATGCTCTACCATGATCTACGATCCCCACTGGCAAATATCATTTCCAGCCTGGATATCATGGCCAATTTACTGCCTCTGTCTGAATCAGCGTCATTAAAATCTGTCTTTGAAGTTGCCAAGCGATCCTCCGACCGAATGCAACGCATGATCGACGGCTTGCTCGACATCAATCAGTTGGAATCCGGCCAGCAAATCACCAAGAAACAAATTTCCAAAATGGGGACGATCATCACTGAGGCTGTGGAGATCATTCAGGCTGCGGCAGAGAATAAAGAGATCAAGGTGATCACAGTCCTCCCCGAAAAGATCCCCGATGCTTTGATAGATTCAGATATGATCCGGCGAGTGGTGATCAATTTGCTGGAAAATGCCATTAAGTTTTCACCCAATCGGTCAACAATCCAGGTTGGAGTGAAAAAAGAATCAGAAAATATACTGGTGTGGGTGGAAGATCAGGGCAACGGCATCCCGGAAAATACTAAAGATGAAATCTTCGAGAAATTCATTCGCCTCAAACAAAACTACCCGGTCAAAGGTCTGGGATTGGGGTTGGCTTTTTGCAAGCTTGCAGTACAGGCTCATGGTGGTACAATCTGGGTGGAAAATATCCCGCAAGCTGGTTCACGGTTTGTTTTTAGTCTACCCCTGATTCGTTCTGATAATTCGCCCTCCTGAGGAGTCCCAATGCAAGAAATTGCTCCGCGTGTTTATATTGAATCTGCATTTCCCGGTGTTACCCTCGGAGCCATTAACTGGCCGCACGGATTGATCCAAATCGATACACCCTTCAGGCCCGAAGATATTCGTACCTGGAGAGCTGAACTGATCACCATGAGCGGAGGGGTCGATCGTTTGCTGGTCAACCTCGATGCCCATTTTGACCGCACTTTGGGTTCGCGCCAGGTGGAATGCATGATCTTGGGCCACGAAAAGATGGCCCAAATCTTCCATGACCGTCCCATTACCTTCAAAGCACAGACCATCGAAACTGGCGCCGAATGGGAGCTCTACAATGGCATCGGCTCGATTCGTTGGGCTGCTCCCGAATTCACTTTCAGCCAACGACTTGAGATTTTCTGGGATGCGAACCCCATGATCCTGGAATATCATCCGGGGCCATCGACGGGAGCCATTTGGGTAATCCTACCGGTGGAAAAGGTGATCTTCGTGGGCGACGCGGTCGTTCCCAATGCACCTCCTTTTCTCGCCAGTGCCGACATCCTTGCGTGGAAAGAATCCCTGGCGCTGCTCTCCACACCCGAGTACCGCAACTACATGATCGTTTCAGGCCGGGGTGGGCTGGTCACGCATGATCAGGCCAAAGAACAGATGCGCTTTCTCGAAAAGGTGGAGCATCAACTGGAAAAACTCGGCGAAGCTAGCCCTGCCGATGAGATCGAAAAATCGATTACTCACCTGCTGAAATCATTCGAGTTTCCAACTGAAAAACTGACCCATTACGCCTTGAGATTGCGCTGGGGATTGCAGCATTATATCGTCCATCACGCGCATCCCTCACAGGAACCCCCCGAAGAGTAAATCCTTAACTTGTGGTTACTATGACAGAAGCCCTTGCTCTCCACCAATCAAAAACACGAATGGCGGTGGAGCGTCTTTTGAGCTTCTACGGCGTCCCCACCTGGAGAAACCCGTTACCCGCCCTGGATGAACTGGTATCGACCATCCTCTCGCAGAACACCAACGACCACAATCGCGACCTGGCTTTCAACCAACTTAAGGCACAATTCCCCACCTGGGAATCCGTTCGGGATGCACCGGGTGAACAGGTCATCGCTGCCATTTGCATCGCCGGCCTGGGAAATCAAAAAGGTCCCCGAATTCAACAGGTGCTACGCCAGATCACGCAGGAACGGGGAGAACTCAATATCGATTTTCTGCAAGGATTGCCATTGGAAGAAGCGCGAAACTGGTTGTTACGTTTCAAAGGGGTCGGGAGAAAAACCGCCGCCATCGTGCTGCAATTCTCGCTCGGACGGCCTGCATTCCCGGTGGACACACACATTTATCGGGTCAGCGGTCGTGTGGGCATGCGCCCCGCAGGCCTGAATCTGGAACAAACCCACGATTTTCTTGAAGCTGCCATCGCACCCAAGGATTATTACGCCGCCCACCTCAACCTGATCCGTCTGGGACGCGAAATCTGCCATGCCCGCAACCCCGAATGTCCGCGCTGCCCGCTGATGGATATCTGCGATGATTATCAACGGCGCAAAACCAACCCTTGAAACGTTCCATCACCGAGGCAAGTAGCAAAACAAGAGGCCAAATGTCATTTGAAAATCCAACCATGAGCGCACAGGATGTAATCGCGCTCCTCAAACTTTTGCAACAACAAGGTATTGAAGTTATCCTCGACGGAGGCTGGGGAGTGGATGCCCTGCTCGGCAGAAAGACACGTGTCCATGAGGACCTGGATGTTGCGGTTCTTCATAAGAATGTACCGCAGATCCGTGCGCTGCTCGAAGCCAGGGGATTTCGGGAAGTGCCTCGCGACGACAGTTGGGAATGCAATTTCGTCCTCGGTAACGATCAGGGTCTCTTATTCGACCTGCATTCCTGCACCTTCGACGAAACAGGTAAAAACATCTTCGGGATTGAGTATCCCTTCGAATCATGGAGCGGTACAGGCGTGATCGATAGTTATCCGGTGCGATGCATACCTCCGGAGTGGTTGGTGAAGTTCCACACCGGCTACAAAGTGGACGAGAACGACTATCACGATGTTCAATTGCTGTGCAAGCATTTCAACCTGGAATTACCCGTGGAATATGCCGGGTTCGCGGCCAATGATCCGCAGAAATAACCAATTCTAAAAGGTTTGTGCAACTCGATCCTAGTACTGTGTCAAACATGTAAATATCGTTTCCCAAAGACAGTTTGGAATAGAAAACCGTTTTTGGGAATCTTCAGAAATAGGTTTGACACAGCACTAGCTGCCCCCTTATCCGGTATTAATCCGCTCTATTTCTTCTTGCTCACGATCAACTTCACTCCCTGGACTTCTTCCACGATGATGGGATCGTCCGGAGCAATGGGTTTTGCATTCTTTGCCAGATGTGCACTCCATTGCTCCCCGCCCACATGAGCAATTCCGGTCGGGTCAATGGCGGTGATGGCATGGCCTTCTTTACCCACCAGAATTTCGCTCCCGGTGCGGATCGGTGTCTGCATGGCATATACGGCCAGCAGCACCAACCCCATGAAAGTGGCGCCCAGGAACAGTCCCATCCCAACCACGAGAAAGACCGAGACATTGGCGAAACTGGGTACGCTCGCTGAATTGAATAAAACCAACCCGCCGGCAATGAACGAAGCCGTGCCTACCACGGTCAAGGCTCCGTGGGTGGGCGCTTTGATATCCAAAATGTACAACACGAAGGCAATGCCCATAAAGATCAGGCCGACATAATTGACCGGCAATAATCCCAGCCCATAAATCGAGAGCGCGAGGAGTACAACACCAACGACACCCGGCACCCAACCGCCCGGGTGGGATATTTCGATCAGGATGGCCTGTGCCCCAACCACCAGCAGGATAAAAATGAGATTCGGGTCAGTCAACAACCCGAGCACATTTTCAACCGCTGTGATGGGCGTCTCATTAATGATCGCATTTTGCGTATGCAGGGTCATCTGGCTGCCATTGACGATCACGACCCGGCCATCCAGTTGGTTCAGCAGGTCCCCTTCGTCTTTGGCAACGATATCGATTAGACCAACCTGTTTGGCTTCATCAACGGAGGCCGCTTTGGCCTGGTCGATAGCCTGCTCTGCCAGCACCACAGCATCCGCTCCGCGCCAGGCAATCAACGAGCGGACGGTGGCTTTGAGTGCCTCCTTGGTCTTGAGTTCCTCGGTGGTGGATAGATCGGTACCCTGGTCACCCACCGGACTGGCCGCACCGAGAATGGTGTTTGGCGCCATAGCACTCACCTTACCGGAAAGTACCAGCAGTGTTCCGGCTGAGGCTGCCATCGATCCCTGCGGGTAAACATAAACCACGACAGGCGTTGGGCTTGCGAGGATCTCCTGGATCAGGTCGTTCATCAGGTCGATACTCCCGCCGGTAGTATTCAATTCAATGATCACCGCTGAGGAACTATTGGTGACGCTCCGGTCGATTGCCCGCTGCAGGATCTCTTTCCAGATTGGATTTAGAGGGCCATCCAGTTTGACGACAGTAACGTTGGGGGCAGTGCTTTTTCCTGCCACCGGACGTGTCGAGGTAGCCAAGGTGAGCATTGAAACGAAGAGGATCAATGCCAAGAACAAATCAAAGAAGCGCTTTTTCATTTTCACTCCTGCAGACCCCATTATAGCATTAGGGTTTTTCTGCCTTCCCGTGATATCTCCCGGTAAATTTCGCTTGTGAATGAAATTCAAATAACTTGTTAACGTTCTTCTTGTATTTGGGTAGTATTCTAAAACCAGTAAGCAAGCAATCTTCGATTTAAGGAGTTTTCCTATGTCAAAAATTATCGGTATCGACCTCGGTACTACAAACTCAGTCGTAGCCGTCATGCAGGGGGGAGATCCCGTAGTTATTAGCACCGCAGAAGGCTCACGCCTCTGCCCCTCCATTGTTTCATTCAATAAGAACGGGGAACGGTTGGTAGGCCAAACGGCCAAGCGCCAATCTGTGATCAACTCTGAAAATACGGTTTTTTCAATCAAACGATTCATGGGACGTCGCTTTGACGAAGTCGAAAATGAACGCAAAATGGTGCCTTACCAGGTGATCGCCGGCCCTGCCGGGGACGCCCGGGTACATATCCCTGCTACCAATCGCGATTATTCTCCGCAGGAGATCTCGGCCATGATTTTGGCCAAACTGAAGACGGATGCGGAAGCCTATCTGGGCGAAACAGTCACTCAGGCCGTCATTACCGTGCCGGCTTATTTCAACGACAGCCAACGCCAGGCAACCAAAGACGCTGGTCGAATTGCCGGTTTGGAAGTGCTGCGCATCATCAATGAACCCACTGCTTCGGCACTGGCCTATGGCCTGGACAAGAAAAAGAATGAAAAGATCCTCGTCTTCGACCTGGGCGGCGGTACTTTCGATGTCTCCGTGCTTGAAGTAGGTGATGGCGTATTCGAAGTCAAATCTACCAGCGGCGATACCCATCTGGGTGGCGACGATTGGGATGAGGTGGTCGTCAACTGGGCAGCCGACGAATTCAAACGTGAACAAGGCATCGACCTGCGCAAGGATCGCCAGGCATTGCAACGGCTGCGTGAAGCTGCCGAAAAGGCCAAGATCGAACTCTCTACAGTGATGGAAACGGAGATCAACCTGCCTTACATCACCGCCGATGCCAGCGGCCCCAAACACCTGCAGCTCAAGTTGAGCCGAGCCAAATTCGACCAGATGACCGCCAGCCTGTTGGATCGCTGCAAGAAACCCTTCGAAAGTGCATTGAAAGACGCCAGCCTGACGGCTGCGCAGATTGACGAACTGGTGTTGGTGGGTGGTTCCAGCCGTATGCCGCAGGTACTCGACCTGGTACGCAAGCTGATCAACAAAGAGCCGAACAAAGGCGTCAACCCCGATGAAGTGGTGGCTATTGGTGCTGCCATTCAGGGTGGTGTGCTGGGCGGCGAAGTGAAAGACATTCTGCTGCTCGACGTGACCCCGCTGTCGCTGGGCGTTGAAACCATGGGCTCAGTCATGACCAAGGTCATCGAACGCAACACGACCATCCCGATCCGCAAGTCGCAGATCTTTTCGACCGCGGAGGATAGCCAGACGGCTGTGGATATTCACGTGCTGCAGGGCGAACGCCCGATGGCCGGGGATAACATGAGCCTGGGCCGCTTCCGCCTCGAAGGCATCCCGGCTGCTCCCCGCGGGCTGCCGCAGGTCGAGGTGACCTTCGATATCGATGCCAATGGCATTCTCAATGTCACCGCCAAGGATAAGGCCACCGGCCGCGAGCAAAAAGTAACCATCACGGCTTCGACCAATTTGCAGAAGAACGACATCGAACGCATGGTGCAGGAAGCGAAAGCCCATGCAGCCGAAGATGAAAAACACAAGGAAGTGGCTGAAGCCCGCAATCTGGGCGATAACGCAGCTTATCAGGTTGAAAAAGCGGTCAAAGAGCAGGGCGATAAATTGCCAGCCGAAACCAGTACCAGCCTGACAACCAAGATCCAGGAATTGCGTACCGCCTTGACCGGTGAAGATGTCACTCTCATCCGCAAATTGACGGAGGAATTGCAACAACAGTACACGCAGATCATGCAGGCTGCTGCTCAATCCAGCGCTCAAAGTGCCGCTCAAACCCCACCGGAATCTGGAAATCCATCACAAGGAAAAGGCAGTTCTCCTGAAGGTGATGTGGTGGAAGGTGAGTTCACCGAAAAATAAGCGACAGCATTGACTACCGCATACGACCCCGAAGAGGAAATATCCTCTCCGGGGTTTTCTTTTCCTGGATGCCGAAGTTCACACCCGTTATGGGACGAATACCACCCAGATGCCCGATGATATAATCCTTTTATGCACAAAAATCGAAAACGTATTCTATTCGGTATATTAATTGTCCTCATTCTGGGAGGTGTCATCCTCTCATTGCCTCCTGTTTGGAGCAGGGTATATTTTTATACTCAAATCGTTTATGCATCAATAAACTATAAATTGTTCCCTCCCCAGGAAGATTTATTTGTTCCAGTGAAAAATACCCCTGATGCAATCGGTACGGCCGTCCAGGCTACCATTGCTTCTATGCAAACTCCTACCCCACAACCGACCGCCACTGAGATACTGGCGACCTTAACACCAACTGCCACTCCTTTCCCCATTGCTCAATCAGTACTCTTGAAGGGGATCAAACAGGAATTGCAGGAATGGAACAACTGCGGTCCAACCACGCTTTCCATGTACCTTTCTTACTGGAAATGGGTCGGTACTCAGAATAATATTGCTCCGATCGTTAAACCCAATAAGTATGACAACAACGTTATGCCTTATGAATTGGCGGATTTCGTGCTGGAGAATACTGATCTTCAAGCTCTTGTTCGAGTTGGCGGAGACATGCAAACGCTCAGGGAACTGGTCAATGCCGGCATTCCGGTGATGATCGAAAAGGGGTTTTATGTTCCCTCCACACCGACCAGTCTGGAAGGTTGGATGGGGCATTATGAACTGGTGATGGGCTACGATGACACCAAACAGGTATTCATCACTCACGATTCTTATTTGCCCTTGATCGTGGGGACAGCGCAAGCGGATGGACTACCCTTTACCTACAACAAAACGAACCAGAGTTTTGAAATCCCCTATACTGATTTCTACCAGGAATGGCGTGCCTTTAATTTCACATTTCTGGTGGTTTACCCGCAAGACAAGCAAAATGATGTTACCAATCTGCTCGGCCCGCTCTGGGATGAACCGACAGCCTTTCAAATCGCACACGACCGCGCTCTGGCCGAAACCACTTCATTGACCGATCCCAGCGACCAATTCTTCGCCTGGTTCAACCTAGGCAGCAGCCTGGTCAAACAGCTCGATTACACCGATGCCGACACCGCCTATGATAAAGCATTATTACTCCTGCCCACGATCACCGGCGACCACAATCCCTGGCGTGTAATGTGGTATCAGACCGGTCCCTATTTTGCTTACTTTTATTCAGGTCGATATACTGACGTGATCGATTTAGCCACCAACACACTTAACCACGTGGCCAAACCTTTAGGCCCGGTCTTGCTGGAAGAAAGTTATTACTGGCGTGCCATGGCTGAAGTCGCAATGGGTGATCAAAGCAGCGGCGTGGCCGATTTGGAAAAAAGTCTCGAAGCGCACCCTGGTTTCGGACCCAGCATAAGCGAACTCCAGACTTTAGGAGTAAATCCTTGAACTCAAAGATGAATCTCCGGGGAGAGAGATCATGCTAAAAGTATTGCATTTTGCCGACGCTCATATCGATATTGCCACCTACGGCAAACATGATCCGATTACCGGATTGCCGGTGCGGGTGCTGGATTTTTTGAAGGCATTGGATACCATCGTGGATACGGCCATCTCCGAGAAGGTCGATCTCGTGATCTTTGCCGGCGATGCCTACAAAGACCGCACTCCGGCCCCCACCTTTCAGCGTGAATGGGGTCGACGCATGATGCGCCTTTCGGCTGCAGGCATTCCGACGATTCTGCTGGTTGGCAATCATGATCTCAGCCCGGCCACTGGGCGCGCCCATACCCTTCAAGAATTTGCCACTCTGGCAGTACCGCATATTCACATCATCGATAAACCTGTCTTCCTCAAACCGGCCGACCTCGAGGGATTGCCAGTGCAGGTCCTGGGTCTGCCGTGGATCTTCCGTTCCGGGCTGATGGCAGCGTTGGAGCTTTCCGGCGAAGACCCCGACCAGCTCAACCAACAATTGGAAAATCGCATCAGCGACGTGCTCACCCAATGGCTCGACCAGTTGGACCCGGCTATCCCTGCTATTTTGACCGCCCACGGCTCCGTTCAGGGCGCGGTCTACGGCAACGAACGGGCCATTATGTTGGGCAAAGACCTGATCCTGCCGGGCGCTCTTGTCAAAGATCCTCGCCTCGATTATGTGGCCTTGGGACATATTCACAAAGCCCAGGATGTTAACCTTGGCAATCAACCCCCAGTGGTTTATCCAGGCTCTATCGAACGGGTCGACTTTGGCGAAGCCAATGACGACAAATTCTTCGTGCTCGCCGAAATCAAAAAGGGCAAGACTACCTATGAATTTCGCAAATTGCAAGGCCGCCGCTTCGTAGACCGCAGCGTCAAAATAGAGACCGGCGAAGATTTAATGGAGAAAGTACTCGCAGTCCTCCCGCCTGCTGATCAAATCAAAGATTCTGTTTTTCGTCTGATCGTTGAATATCCGCGCAGCCTGGATGCCTTCCTGGATGAAGCCGCCATCCGGGCGCGCTGCATAGAAACCTTCGATTTTCACCTGTTGCGCCGCCCTCACGAAGAGGCGCGCCTGCGCCTGGCCGCGGATGAATCCATCGCCAGTCTGAGCCCTCTGAAAATGCTCGATCTTTACTGGGACACGATCAATCAACACCCCAACGAGAGCCAGGCACTCAAAGAATTGGCCGCTACGATTATCGAAACGGCCGAGAGTGGCATTCCCCCCGAGGAGAACTAGATGAGCCTCTTTCTTGAAATCGTGATCATCTTCCTGCTCATCCTGATTAACGGTTTCTTTGCCATGTCCGAAATCGCGCTGATATCCTCGCGCAAGGTGCGCCTGGAGCAACGTGCCGAAGAAGGCGACCGCGGCGCCGCGGCAGCCCTGGAATTGACCCAATCCGCCAACCGCCTGCTTTCCTCCGTACAAATTGGCATCACCCTGGTTAGTATGTTCACCGGCGTGCTTGGCGGTGCCACTCTGGCCGCTCAGCTCACCAAACTTTTGGTCAAAATTCCCTGGCTGGTTCCCTATGCCAGCGGCGTATCCCTGGTTCTGGTCGTGCTCCTGACTACCTACTTTTCACTCGTCCTGGGCGAATTGATTCCCAAGCGACTGGGGCTGAACAATCCGGAAAAAATTGCCTCGCGGGTGGCCGGATTCATGACCTTTATCTCCAAGATTTCCGCGCCTATCATTCACCTGCTCACCGCCTCGACCGATCTGGGACTGCGTATTCTGGGAGTCTCTCCCAATTCGGAACCGCCTATCACCGAAGAGGAGATCAAAGGCCTGGTCGAAGCCGGTACCCAGGTGGGCGTCTTCGAAGAAACCGAGCAGGACATGATCGAGGGTGTGTTCCGTCTCAACGACCGCCTGATCAACGCCATCATGACCCCGCGCACCGAGATCGAATGGCTCGACCTCGAAGATACCTCGCAAGTGCTACTCGATGAGGTGATGCACAGCAGTCACTCGCGCTTCCCGGTCGCCAACGGATCCTTGGATGAAGTGGTCGGAATTTTGAATGCCAAAGACCTGCTCGAACAACATCTCACCAACCAGCCGTTCGACGTGCTGGCATTGGTGCAAAAGCCTCTCTTCGTCCCGGAAAACACTCCGGCTTCGCGCGTGCTGGAACTGGTGCGCCAATCCGGGCTGCATGAAGCGCTGGTCATCGATGAATACGGTGGCCTGCTTGGACTGGTCACTCTCTTTGACGTGCTCGAAGCCATCGTCGGCGAATTACCCGCCCATGATGAACCCTCCGAACCGGAAGTCGTGCTCCGTGAGGATGGTTCTTATCTACTGGATGGTCTGCTGCCCATCGACGAATTGAAAGACCTCTTCGATCTGGATGAACTCCCCGAAGAGGAGAAGATCGGCTACCAGACCCTGGGCGGATTCATGATGAATCAACTGGGACATATTCCCAGCAGCGGGCAGAAATTCCAGTTTCAGAATTTCTCTTTCGAAGTCGTGGATATGGACAGCCGCCGCGTGGATAAAGTGCTGGTGACCGCCTTGCCCCAATTCCAATCTGACATGCACGACGAGGAATAACCCTTGATCCCAATCCGGCTTCATCTCAGCGGTTTTCTCTCCTACCTCGACCCGGTCGATATCGATTTCGAGTCCTTCGATCTGGCCTGCATCTCAGGCCAGAACGGAGCGGGTAAATCTTCAATTTTGGATGCCATCACCTGGGCCCTATTTGGGGAGGCGCGCCGCCGGGATGACAGCATCATCAACAATAGTGCCGAGGCGGCCGAAGTCATTTTTATTTTTGATTACGAAAAAAGCCGCTATAAAGTGCAACGCTCCAAACCCCGTGGGAAGACCACCCTGCTGGAATTTTCGCAGCAGGACGAAAGCGGGAGTTGGCATCCGCTGACTGAAGCCACTTTGCGTGCCACGGATGAACGAATCGTCAAGACCCTGCGCCTGGATTATGAAACCTT
>Ga0182027_10008278_pt1 | contig 15169 bp, 23 predicted proteins | sample 712E1DmetaG_FD_121300 | JGI IMG/M metagenome (GOLD analysis project Ga0182027, IMG submission 121300) | Permafrost microbial communities from Stordalen Mire, Sweden - 712E1D metaG (Illumina Assembly) | ecosystem: Environmental > Terrestrial > Soil > Wetlands > Permafrost | place: Sweden... | reverse complement strand
TTGTTGGTGACGGTGTCGACGTTCCTGCAGTCACAGAGGTCCGTGAGGTAGCGCGAAACGCCACTTTTCACGCCAAGCAGATGCTGCTCCCTGTTGAACTCTATTGCAGCAGCAGCCGTGATCCCGCCACGAACAGTCAGGATCACGAGATCTCGGTCCGGGGATAATGCGACGGAGTGGGGCATATCGCTTGCTTCGGGGATTGGATCAAAGTACAGAGCGTTGCGCCGTTCAAGGCAATCAAGCAAGCGGCGTAAAATTTCCCGCAGACGCAAAACGCCCGGCGCGCGGCGAAGCGGGACGGGCTGTGATGGAAGATGGCTGACCGTTTACGCTACCCGCCGTCTCCGGCGAATCGCCGCAAAGCCCAAAGCCGCCGCACCGAGTTCGGCGAAGTAGGCCGGGGACTCGGGGATAGCCGTAATCATCACTTCGCCGTTGCCCGATTGGACACCCGAAAGTTCCTCCAACGGAATGCTGCTGCTGTCGATATAGGAACCGCCGCCATCGCCGCCAGTGGGGCCGCCGCCGGCGCCGCCCCAGAAGCCATAGCCGCCGCCGTAGCCACCACCACCACCGCCGCCGCCGCAGTAGCCGCCGAAGGAGCCGCCGCCGACGCTACCCCTGCTGATGACACCCCCGACACCGCCACCACCGCCACCGCCGCCGTAGCCGCCGTTGCCGAATTCGCCGTAGTAGTCGTTGCTGCCGCCCCCGACGCCGCCGGGGAGGCCGCCGCCGGCTAAGTCGCCGCCGCCACCACCGCCCGCGATAACCAGCGGTGTGCTGCCATTGACAACGAAGCTGCCGCCACCGCCGCCGCCGCCGTAGAGACCGAAGCTGCCAGCGCCGCCGACGAGAATAGTTAGGTTTGTCGCAGCCGTCAGGCTGAATCGGGCTTCCATTTCAGCTCCGTACCCGCCGCCGCCGTATAAGCCATCGCCGCCCTGAGCGCCGTAGGCAGTGATGTCGTAGGTGCCCGGCCCTAGTGTGAAAGTCGTCTCAGTACCAGTGTAGCTGAAGATGTTGATTTGGGCCGATTCAACCCGGGGTATCAGGATTGTGAGCAAGGCTGCGAAAAGCCCGCAAAGGGATCGAATATGATTGTGGATGGATGTGTTCACGTGCGTGGGCGAGGTTCAGGGGCAATTGGGGCGGGGTCTCAAACTAAGAGAACCTTCAGATTATCAATAAACAGCGCTTATGCCGTGCCGAAAGCGACTCCGATGATTAGTCCCTCTGCTTTCCGATTCTAAGCCAGTTGAATATGCCGGGAATAAACCTGGTATCGGTGCAAGGACCTTTCGTCCAGCGAGGTGTGATTGTAAGTAATTCCGACGTATGTCCCTCAGTCGCGAGCCTGCCAAAAGCCGTTTCCATTTGTTCAACAGCGTATTAGACCTAACCTTGCAAACTGTAGGCAGTCTTTGCGGATTCACGCGAAAGACCTCAGATTTTGCCACCCTGGCCCACTTGGGGTAGTGCACGATTCTACTTTAGTGATGCTCGGCGCCAAACAAAACGCCCCGCCTGGGCAAACTGTGGTGGTGCCGTCATGCCGCCGGCGGTCTCGGCCTTACCTCAGCATCCAGTCAAACCCCGTCTCGGCCAGCGCGCGGGCGGCCGTGTCAAACGTGACGCCGTGGCGCCGGGCGAATCGCTCCAGCGCGTTGCGGATTGGGCCGTCAAAGGTCCAGGCGTGGTTTTTCCCGTCCGGACTGCGCCAAAGGGTAACAACCCCATTCCGGCAGGCGGTGATCTCTGCCACGAGATACCCGGCCGGCACGTCGGGGTTTTCCTCGCTGTTCACGTCTCTGCTTTATTCGCTTTTGTGAGAATGTAGCGAGCAAAAAAAGCCCCACCACGGCGTACCGGGGCGGGGTGATGGCGGTGCGGCTGGGCGCGGCCTATACCTCGTCCGGGCCGGGCGCGGCATCCGGCAGGCCGAGCTCGCGGAGCGCCGGAATAAGCGTCTTGTCGGCGCTGTACTGATTGACGACGGGGCTCTCCGCCAGAGCGGTACCCTTGAGAACCACGAGCACCTCTTCGATGGTGGAGCAGTTCAACACCCCGCTGGCATCCATCCAGCCGTCCCCAGCGCCACCATGCGCGCCGTTTTGATGCCAGGCGTCCCGGTGGATCACCGCCCGCACGTTGTCATCGCGAAAATGGCGGAGTTCAATTGAATCCGTGATGTCCGGTGCATTCTGGCCGATGCCGTCCCCGCCAGCCTCTCGGGTGATAATCGGTTCACAGGCGAGCCAATAGGCTCCGCGTTTCGTTGTCCCGGCGGCTGCGCCCTTGCGGCACTTCCGCTCGATGATGATTTCTTTCAACGTCTTCATGGTTCGTAGTTGGCCGGCGGCCAGCTCACCTTCCGGTAACCCGGACAATCTGCCGGTGACGCAGACAGCAGACGGGCCGGTCTGCCAGCGGGTAAAGAACAGCGTCACGCCTAACCCGTGCGCTCGCGACAGTCAAGCCGACCGGCAAATCACCCAGGTCCAATCGGGCTGTGCCGCCCATCGCCCCGCCTAGGGCACGGGAATGGGCTGGAACAGAAGATCGGACACCGCCGCGAGTTCGGACCATGCCCCTTTTTTGGCCGTAAGCCATTGCAGGACGGTGTTGATGGCTGACGTCATTTCGGGATGGCCGACCTTGTGATCTAAGAGTTCGTCGCCAGGATGAGCTACGGCGCGGTTTCCGAGAAAGAGGACCTCCAACAAACAACGTTGCTCCTCACGGCTCCTGAGCTCCGTGACGAGCTCCTTGCCGGTGTTGCAGCATACAAGCAGCGCATCGAAACGCTCGGTGGTCCGAAATAGTTGCTGCTCGAAGTGCCTGAACTGGCACTCAACCCCGACAAGGTAACACAACGCACGCACGGTGATCGCACACCCATCCAGCACCGCCCGATAGGTTGCCCCATCGTCGACTTCGGGCTCCTTCCCTTCGTGGCACCACGTGTGCCACGCCTTGAGGACCGTCAAACGATGTTCCCAATCCTGTTTTCTTAGGCTCGATCCAGGCATGCTGATTGATGTCTGAGGCTATCTTTTGCTCCAACTATGTCGAGCGGGAGCGGCGTGAGGAGGCGGTAACGGGTTGAACTGGGCAATAGCATCGACCGGCGAGTGCCAATGGCTCAGCCAACCCATTCTTCAAGCCTACCCCGGCTGAATCTGCGTCGTACCCTCGTTGCGGTGCCGTCTTGGAAGCGCAATGTTTCGATCCAAGAGCCGGGGCGTGCGTCAAACTTCGCCCATTTGTCGAAGAACTGGGGAACCCTAAAAATCTCCCAGAGGCAACGGAAGGTGCGCCAGATTTCGAGCGGGGTCCCTGACCCGAAATCGCAAACTACCACTACCGGGCATTGGATGATCGGATGCCGCCGTTCGTCGAGAAAGTCCCGGTCGCGCGTGATGAGCACTCTGCGCAACCTGCGGGTTTCGGAAATCACGTTCTCATCAGGGTGTCCACGCCTGCGTTGCTCTTGGACCGTGACCACACTAGCATCGAGGTTCCGGAGCACTTCCGTCGCTAATGGAGGAAAGTTTTCGTCGGCATAGAACCTCGGCTTCGCTCTGCGCCGCGCGAAGAGCTCGACCTCGCGAGTCTCGCGCGCGTTCGCTGCGCGCCTCTCCGGTAAATCGGTAAGGGGCACCCAGGCCATTAGTCGCTCCTATCTCTGATGGGCTTCCCCGCCAAACAAAAAGCCCGGCGCGCCGTGAAGCGGGCCGGGCGGAAGCGGTTACTCGGCAGTCTTCCACTGCGGCATTGATTTAATTACTGCCAAAAGATTATCCGCATATGTGGTGCTGGCCGCAACGGTGTTCGTTGGCCTTTCTATGCCGGCCACTTCCCGGCAGGCTTCTTTGAATAGCCCGGTCTTTTCTTTCATGTAGTGCGCGTTTATCGCATTCACGTCGAAGAACCGGTCAAGGTCATCAATCAGGACGGTCAACGAATCGTAGATAGACTGACGCGCGCCAGAGTCTCTTGCCTTTTCCTGCAAAGCTGAAAACAGAATCCGAATGGATGGCTCGTTTTTGATGTTCACCTGCCCGTTCTAGTTCGAGAAGCGTTCATGCCAAACAAAAAGCCCCACCGGCTAAGGCGAGGCGGCAAAAGGCCTGAGAGTGAAATCAGGCGGTCACCGGAAAAAGCTGGTCTAGGTATGCGTAAACCCGCGGGCTCCGTACCCTCACCATACGAAGCTGCTTTTCCGCCTCCTCGCGGGTGATTTCGTTCCTTTGGGCAGCGTCCCAAATGAAAAGGATATTGAGCATGGCAGTCGGCGAAAATCCGAATCGTCTGGCTTGCTTGAATAATCGGCGCGCGATGGGACCGGTGATGCAGCTCGGTCGATCAACCTCGGAAATTCCGAGGTTGAAACCCGCCTGGGCGCTGACGGCAAGATTTGGCGGATGCCGCGTAGCGAGTCGGAGCCGCACGAGCCAGCGGTTCCGTGAATTCTCATTGCAGCACTTTGTTCTTCCGATGATCCCCGTTCTTCAGGCAAGGCGGTCCGCCATTGTTCCCGCTCTTGTGCGCTCCCCTTCGCGTGTTCCGATATGACAGAGCTGTTGAAAATCATCTTGTCGGCCATTCTTGGGCTTGGAGTTGGCGTCGCCTCGGGGATACTGATTGAGAAATACCGCGAGAAGAAGCGAGCATACGATGCGATTCTCTCTGAGTATCTCAACGCCATGGCCCGCGGTGAGGGTTTGAATGATGACGAGTGGAGACGGTTCGCTGCAGTTCAGCGTGCGGGCGCTTGGCGCCTATCAACTCGCGAATTGAAAAACCTGGCAGACGACGTGACTGGACGGGGTTATGCCGATCCGTATGCGGCATGGCGTGAACTGTTGAAACATACCGAGGATTACCCTAAGAGCTTCCTCGTATGGGCCAAGAGAAATGGTGTCGATTTCGCGGATGAGGAGGCCACTGCGAAAGCTGTTTCCGCTGAATACTCGGTCAAAGTTTCCACACCAACAAGGCAAGGAATATTGTTAGCGTGAACCCTGCGGCAAGAATCAGCAGTTCGACAAGAGGAAGACGGCTAGCAATATGCCGCGCCAAGGCGATTGTAGCGGTGATGATGGAACGGTTTTCGCATTGCAGGATATTATCGTTCATAAGTTGGTGCTGAAGGCTGAACCCTAATTCTCCGCGGGCTGACACTGCCCATCCACTCAAGCCTCTGGCCGCCGTACCACCCGGTCAGCATACCCTCGATGCCTATGGTCTCGACAGCATGACGCTGCCCCGGGTCAAGGATGAAGAACCCCATAATTACTGCTCTCAGTAATTGCATTGCAGGAGAAATTGAGCCGCGGCGGCCGACTGGCGGGAAATGAACGCGGAAACCTGCCAATCCAGCCGCCGGGCTACTATGAACGGCGGAACCCAAAAACCCGGCGGCAACGCCAAGCCACCGGGGAAAAACGGTTAGGAAACGATGCAGTCTTGCTTGGCGGCGAAGGCTTCCACTGAGCGGATTCCGCCGTCGAAGTAGGCGCGAGCAACGAAGCGGACCAAACCTTGCATCGCGCTTGTCCCGCTTGTGACCGGAATGACGTCAACCAAAACGCCCGGTCCCCAGAAGCCAAGAAAGAGCTCGCTCCACTCGCCGAAAATCAAAGCGCTGGTCGTAGCCGCGCCGGTGACGATGCTATCAGGAACAGACGTTGTGACCCCGGCCGGGTGGCCGAGCAGTTGATATGGGGTGTCTCTGCCCCAGATGGGCAACGCGGCAGGATCGGAACCGGCCGGCCGCAACCAGACATTGCGCAAAGTCTTTCTGACCTTTGGCGATGTCAGGAATCCAAGGTTTCCTCGGTCGGCCTTGGCGTTCGTGACCAGATATTCCAGTTGCTCCACGTCGCCGTATAATGGCGCCGAGCCTGACCCGCCGGCCGCGACAACTGAACCAATTCCGGGTGTCCTCAGAATGCCGAGCGGCTGACTGTTCGCGCCCGTGCCGTTCACAACGATTTGCTGAATTGCCTCTGCCAGCGCGGCCATGAGTGCGGAGCGCACGAAGGGCTCGATAGCTTCACCCTGCAAAAGCAATTCTTCCGACACGTCAAAGAACGCAGATACCCGGTGCGGCGAAAGCGAAAGCATGTTGAGAAGCGGCGCGCCGGCCGCACTCGCTGCAACATTCTCACCGCACCATTCCGCATTGATGCCTGCGATTTCCCGCGGCAGGTGGAGCTCGCCCCGCAGGTTGAAAAGCATGGTTGCGCCGAGTTGTGCCAAAACGAGTTTGTCGCGGAGCGCCAGGCCGATGCTTGGCACGTCAACGCCGATTGTCATTCCGCCTTCGTCGCCAGTTGTCGAAACCTCGCCGGTCGCCGACATGGCGGAGCGAGATTCCCACGGGAAAACGATGCTGTCACCGTAGCCCATTCCTGGGGCCGGGAATCGCGCCCGCAACGCCTCTTGAGTGTCCCGCATCTCACGGTCAAGGGCGGTGCCGCAGGAAACAGACGTGCGCGCGGCGCGGGCGAGCTCGATGAAAGACGGGAAGCTAGATGGCGCCTCGGCGGCGGAAGCGGCGGCGGAATCAATTATCGCTTGCGACTGTTTGCGCGCCCCCTCGCGAAGGGCGATCTTTGCCAGGTATGGCAGCGTCGGATTGTTGGCCGCGGTGCGGAGTTCGCTGGCAAGGGAAGACCGAGCGCTGAAATTCGATGTAGGTGTCATAATGTCGGAAGTCTGACGCCTCGTGGCATCAATCGTCCGCAAGGAGAAGCCTCAGGTTGCGTCACTTGAGCGTGGTTGTCTCCGCAGTTGCACCGTCTGGGCGCGACTGCGGATCAGATCCAGCCACCTCACAAGGTCGCCCTCTGGAATCCTGATAGTCCTCGCATTCGCTTTTAAAGCCCCCAACTCACCTCGGCTAATGGCCCGCCTTATCGTGGCGCAGGGGAAGCCGGTCCGAAGTCCGACTTCCCCAATTGTGAACACGCGAACGCCAAACGCGGCTTGCATGATCACTTCAACGTGCGGCCGAGCTCGACGGCGTGCGCCTCGACGGCCGCAACGTTCTCGCGGGCCTTGTCGTGGGCTGCCAGCAACCCCTGAAGCGAACGGCAGAAAACGATGCGGGCGCCCGATGCGTCTATGCTTTCGTCGCAATAGTAGCTAGGCGCCTGCCCGCGGTCGGACGCAAATTGAATTTCGGCCAGGAATATCTTCGTCCGCCCCACCGCCGCGGGGAGATCGTATTCACTAAACCAGGGCGAGAGCTTGCGCGTAACATACTGCCGAGCCGTTTCGATATTTGCGCGGTTCGTTTCGCTGAGCTTCCTTTCGATAGGGACCAGCAAGTCTATAATCTCGCCGGCGATTCGACCCGCTCGCGCTTTGGACCCGGCAAACCCAGCTTCGGCGATTTGGAGCAAGGTTGAGATCCGGGCAAAATCCGCTGCCTTCTCCGCGGCCTCCCCCGGATCCATTTTTTCCGCAAGCAGCGCGGTGTCCTGCAAGGTATCAAGTTCAGCGCGGCGGGCCGCGCGGGTAGCGGCGGACTGGTTGACTACATCGACCAGGGCGCGCGCTTGCTGAACGCAAAGAGATTCTGAATTGGTGTTTTCTTTCATAGATTTTTGGTTGGTTGAGAGCGATGCGCCCTCACCATTGGCCTCCGTTGTCCGCCGTTCCGATTGGGTCGACGTGCATGTCGTCGTCCCTTAGCGCGTTGTCGGATTCCGGGTTGTCCATCGGACGCGCTCGGGGGTCATGCAACCGCAGACCGTAAGCCGCCAATTCGTCGGCCAGGGCGTAGAACGTGCTCCGAGGGATCCGCTGATGGCGGCACAATTCGGTGACGTTGCTGCAACCAGGAAAAACGTGGAGGCCGTAGAGACAGAAATTGAACACGGTCGCACGCATTCCCCGAAGTTTCGGGTTTGGTTCGTTGACGATCCAATGCACCGCAAACCGAAGCCCGTCCGCTGTGATCTCCGGCCGCATGGTTTACCGCGCATTCACCCTGCGCAGACCGTTCAACGCGGCCAGATAGGCGCGCGCACCGGGCGGCAGGGCAAATCTTCCAGCCGCCCAGCATCGCCGGGCACCGTTTCCCGCCTGCCGGTCGAGAACGTGAACGCGCTGGACCGCCCGCCAGTGCATCCGCCAAGCCTGCCGTGCCTCCGCGGCGCCGGGAAATGCCGGCTTGATATGGCCGGTGATGAGGGCCGCGAGCTGTGCCGGCGGCGGCGCGGTCGCCAGTTCGCGCAGGGCGAAAAGCTTCTCGGCTGCAGGCATGGCGCCTCAGGCTTGCGCCCCTTTCGGCAAAAGCTCAGACTGAGGGGCGATATGTCCCTTGCATGTCGGATCGATCCGGCCCTCGGCGTTACGCTCGGCGTTGCCTTGCTCGGTGCGTTGCTTGGAATCATCAACCTTTTGCGCGCGATCGGCCATGATCGAATCCGCCTTCACGTTTCCGCCGGCTTCTATGCACGGCCTCCGGACATGCGTCCGGGCATTTACATTGAAGCCGTGAATCTCGGCTATCTCTCGGTCACCGTCTCGCAGATCGGCTTTCTGCTGTCTGACGCCCGCAAACAGATCGCTTTCCCTGATTTGTTTTTCCTCCGACAGGAAAGCCTTCCATATCGCCTGGAACCGCGGGCAATGCTGACGGCATACGTTCCCGCAGGGCGTCAGGATGATCCAGCTTTTGCGAGCGTCACCCGTGCATTCGCCAAAACGGCCTGCGGTCTGACGTTCACCGGCACGAGCCCGTATCTCAAAGACTGTATCAAGGCGGCTCGGGCAGCCAAAAAGCGCCCGGCGTAGGCTGTAGAAGATCGCAACAAAGCTCATTTCGTTGTTTCCCCTGCGGTCGACGCCGCCGCTTCACCGTTCTTTGGTTTGCTCTCCGCCTCCAGCGCAGCCTCGATTTTGGCGCGCTCGGCGCTGAGGACTGCCATTGCTTCCTTCGCCTTGGCCAAGCGCACCCGAGCGGAAGCAAGTTCGCGCCGGTGCCAATCGTCATTTGCCTGCCCCCACCAGGCGACGCCCTTCTCTTCGCTCTCCACCTTGCGCCGATGGAGTTCGCAATCAGCCTTCAGGGCCGCGAGATCGTTCCACAAATCCCGGCGCTTGGGCGCCCAATCAAATTCCCGCTCGGCCCACGGTGCCGAATCAGGATGCGGAAGGGTCGCCTCGTAGTCTAATCCAGGCTCGCGGTATTGCGCCGGCACGCCATCGCGCCACCAAGCGCGCAACATCCTGCGATGTCTCCGCCAGAATTTTCGCCATGGCTCCTCGCCATCGCCGAAAAGCAGGTCGTTTTCCGGGTCGATAAATCCGCTGTGATTGCCAAAAAACGCCACTTCGATCCGCGGAGCGGTGATGGCGTCAGTGTCGGCGACAGGACGGCGCCGGCGAACAGTCGTTTTTCGGAATGGCATGGTGATTTCGGTTTGGTTTTAACGGTTGAGCGCCGGCGGGCGCGGTCCGTCCGGCCCCGGCGCCGAGTCGAGATTTAATTCGCGGACCAGCCGGGCGAAGGAAACTTTCGCGTCGCGCTCGATGGCAACCTCCGGCCGGGCGCAGGGATCGCCGAATCGGTTTTGGTAGGTCACGCCTTTCTCGTCGAGAACAGCGCGGGCGGCCTGCATCCGGTCCCAGCTCTCGCAAGCAGCCTGGAGAAGCCTGAGGTGATGGCTTTCGAGGTCGAAGGTTTCGACGATAGATTTCCACCATCGTTTCGTGGCCGGCTGCAAATGCAGCGGCGGCGTGGGGAGTTTTTCGCTCATTGGCGGGTTGGGTTAGAATCTGTTTTCATTCGGGGAGGAATCCGTATGCAAACGGCGAACCATGCGGTCGGGGAGGTCTTCGCTTAAGCTTTTTTACGTTTCGGGTGACGGTGATCCCCGTCCCCTCTTGCGCCCGGTGACGCACCCGCACCTGTTCAACGGCAAGGTCGATCTGCCCCGGCCCATCGCCGGCGAGCAGTCCCTCAGCAACGAGGGCGTCGAGGGCGAACTTGATTGAGGCAACGGCGTTGTCAGCGTCGAGCAGGCGGCAGCGGTGGAGCGTGAAGCGGACCCCAGAGCGAGGCGCAGGGCCTGTCTTGCCGCATTCTTGGCCCTTGTGAGCGCAGACCAATGGCGACGATACAGGGTGTTTGGCGATGGCGAGCGGTAACCCGGCAACCAGAGGGTCAGTGGTCGGGGTTGGCCGCGGAATGGGCGGACGGCGTTTAATCGGGGCAGAACCTTGCCGTTTGGATCTTACCCGTTGCCCGGATTTGCGGACATGGACAACCCCTTCGGGGGGTTTGTCCGATGTCCACAAACCCAGTTTCGGGCAACTTACGGACATATCATCGGACATGTCCGCAACGTGTCCGCAAGGTGTCCGGAGTTTCATCGTTTGAGGGGTTTGGAACCAAGCCGCCAAGTCCCTTTTTTGCTGCCGTGCTTGAGATAGCCTTTGGACGCGGCAGCATTCAATTGACGCCGGATCGTCCTTTCACACGCCCCGGTTTGCTCGCGCAACGGCTTGACGATTGTAATGGTCGCCACGTCTTCGCCGACCTGATACACGTTGCGAACGGTTTCAACGGCATCGGCGATGCTTACGGAGACTTCCCTTCGCTTTCCTGAAACATCATCCCGCCAGGCGTCGAGGCTGAAAGCGGAGTCAACGGAATAAGTGAAGGCCTCGGGGTCAAAGACGATGCCACGGGTCGCGAACCGCGGGCCATTGCTGGCCTTTCCGCACGCCAGGACGAGCCGGTTTGAGTCGTCCTTGTCTGCAGGGGCCAGTTGCAATTCACAGCGTACCCGCGAGAAAAGGGCTTTTGCACCGCGGGCAAAGTTGCCGGCGTCGAAGTTGCTCCCGGCCTGCGCGATGTTGGCGGCCCCGGTGCGGGAATGGTGGATTACCAAAACGGCCGCGGCCGGGGCGTTTGTTCGGACGATGGATCGCAGGCGGCGAAGGGTCGCGATCATGTCCGCCGTTTTGGATTCGTCACCATCGACCATGTCCGCCAGTGGATCGAAAACCACAACGTCCGGCTTTTCAGCGGCGAGCGTCGCGGCCAGGCGCGCCCGGACAAGTGGATCAGAAAGGCAAACGTCGCCGTCCTCTTCCGGCGTCATCGCAAACAGCCTCAAATGTTTCTCAACCGTTGCCCGTTCGGCCTCGGAAAGATCGCGAAGCATTGCCGTCAGATCGGTTTTCCATCGCGAAATCCCGTTTTCCGGTGAGATAAAGAGCCAGGTGGCAGGCGCGCCGTGCGTCGGAAGTCCGCACCAATCCCGAGAGAGGATTTGCGCAATGGCCAGTTGCAGAGAAAGTCGGCTTTTCCCTAGTCCGCCAATGCCAACAAGCGAAGTGAACTCGCTCCGTTCAATCAGACCATCGCCAAGCAAACAAGCGTCCGCCGGCGGTTGCCACGCGAGGAACTTTGACGGCGGCCAAACGGTCAGCGGTGCGGCCGGCTTGCTCGCGTCGTCTTCAGTGGGGAACGCGGCAATTTCATCCTCCGACAATTCGGGCAAAACTTCGGCGTTCGCCTGGTCGAGCAGTTCTTGAGGCAAAAGTTTCATCGGGTGAAAGAGTTGGCGAGTTGTTCGGCCGTGAAGCTCGGCCAGGTGTAGGAGCCGCAAGGACACGTCGGCCCGCCGATGGGCGCGGCGATCCGGCGATTCCAGCACGTCGGGCAAAGACCGTCCGGGGCCTGCATGAGAGCGTCATTCAAATCTTTTCCCCGCCCGTTCAGCCGGGCGGCAAGGTCGAAGGCACGAACCTTTTTCGCGCCGGCAGCATAGAATTGCCGCGCCCAAACGTCCCGCCCTCGTTGCCCGGCGACGTCAGCGTGGGGGTAGATCGTCACATCCCGGCCACGGAAAAACCGTGCGGCGTCCGGGTGAATCGTCTGCCCGGCGCCGAGCATGGCAACCGGTGCGCAGTCGGTTGCGCCAGTCGTGGCAATCAAATGCCAGAGACAGAGAAAATCCGGTGCACCTTCCGCCACGAGCACTCGGGGACGGTCGCCGATGTCGACGCAGCCAACCGGCCATGAAGCGGCGGAGCCTCGCAGCGTCCATGCCTTCGCGCCGTCCAGTTCGCGCCACGGCTCGCCGTCCATGCGCCGCGCCTGGGCATTGCGTCGAGTCGAGTCCATAACAATCCAAACCCGCACGGACTTGAACGTCGCGGTGAATAGGTGCCCGGCAGTGACAGCGGCCAAGAGTCCCCGCGCATCCGGCAGGTGGCGGAGTCTCGCCAGGGCGTCGAGTTCGTCGACGGTCGGCTCGGCAAGATCCTGGGGCATCATAGGGCGGCCGGTTGGACGTGGCGGCACCGGGCTAATACTCGCAGATGCACCAACGAGTTCAAAAATCCGTCTGCGGTGGGCATCGCCAGCCGGACCGGAATTGACGATGCACCCGAAAGCGCCGCGCCCTTCGTCGGCAATGAACAGGTGTTCACAGCTCTTGTCTGCGCCCATTTCGGCGCAGGCCGGGCAGCGGGCAATGAGCTTCCCGCCGTGCAGCCGAGGCTTTTCCAACCGGTCAAGATCGAAGCTCATGGTCGAGGCCGCGGGAGGTAGCGGCGTTGAGTTCTTCCAGCGCTCGGCGGCGCTGTTCCTTGGCGTAAAGCAGCCGTTGAATTTTGGCCTCGATGCCCGCGAGGATTTCCCTGGAACGCGCGATCCTGCGCTGCAAATCAGCGGGTGTTTCGTCACGCAACGGAGAGGTGGCGGCGGCATTCATGCGGCGCCCTTTTCAACGAAACGCCGCAACACAGCGACGGGATAGAGCTTCGTCCGGATGCCTGCAACGGAGGAAATCAATCCTCGTTTTTCAAGTCGCCAAAGGGTTGTCGAGGAGACGCCGAGGGCTTGGCAAGCCTCACGGGAATTGAAAGTCAGGCGTTCAATCGGTGCTTGCGCTCCGGCATTGCTGGGGATGTCCATGCCGAGCATGGCAACGCACAACAAACGATCCCGCTACGGAACAAACAAGACCCCCCTTGTTTATCTTTTGACCTGCGGCACACCTACCGCTTGCGCCCCTCCGTCCATCGCTTGATCCAGGCGCGCAATTCGCGACGAACCGGCGACCATGTTTCGTTGTCAACTGGCTGGCGAAGCAGGGTCTTTTTATCCAGCGTTTCCAACACCGTAAATCGCCCCTTCCAGCGAGCCGGCGCGAGGTGAGCATTCTGGGAAACGGGTTGAGTGCGCACGAAACCGGCTTCGCGTTCAAGCCGCTGGAATTCATCCCAGAACAATCCGCAAGCATGCTTCTTCTGAATCCCGGCCGGAAGAACAAGATTTTCGATGGTGATGGCGAGCGGCGCCAAGGGATGCGCTTCCCCCATCTCACTCCTCGGAAGGCACCACGCCGGCCGCCAACCGTTGCCCCGATTGAAGCGGGCCAGCCATTCACTGTAGAAGAGCGCGTCGAGGGCATAACGGACTAGACCGCGCTCCGCATGCCAGCGCAGATAAGCCACCGTTCCAAGGTGCGGCGGCACTTGATACCAGGTAGTCACTCCGCACCGCGCTGCTTCGTTATCCCATTCCTCAAGGTGGCGCCACCACCAGATTTCATTCTCCACGAATGCGCCAAATGTAGCGGAGTTCTGCGCAGGGGCGGAGGGGTAAGCTCGGCGAATAGCGGCAAATGGCAGACCCGGGACATCCGCTATCCTCACGGCATAGGGAAAGTTTTTGTGTTTGGACTTCATTGTTCGCCTCTCGTCAAGTATTGAGGTTATCGGTCCCGAAGCTCACCTTCGAGGCCGCCGCCAGGCTGTGATCAGGGTTGTTGTTGCAGTATGTCCGCATCGCCAGCGCGCCGCCGTCCGCATGTCCAAGCCATTTGCTCACGGTCGGAACGTCGACACCGGAATGGATGCAGGTAGTGGCGAAGTAATGCCGGCAGTCATGGTGCGTCAGCCGATTGATCTTCAGTTCGGCGCACGCGCGATTGATTGACTTCTGGCATTCGCTGACGCGGAAAACCTGCCCCGATGTCGACCAGTTTTTTGCCTCGCGACGCTGGCGCATGCCGGCGAGCAGCCGATCCATTGCCGGAACAATCGGGACTTTGCGGCCGGCAGACGTTTCGGTTTTCGTGCCGCGAACAGTAATTTCCTTTTCTCCGACGTCTTCCCATGCGAATGCCTGGGCCTCGGCCAGCCGCATCCCGGTGTAAGCCATCCCGCGCGCGAGTTCTTCGGAATCCTTGGCGCAGCTTTCGAGCGCCGGAATGGGCCGGGAATCCGCGAGCGCGCGTGCGGGCGGCGTGCCGATTGCCGCGAAAAGCCTCTCCATCGTTTCAATCGGCGGCAACTCCAGCTTCTTCGGTGCGACTTTTTTTCGCGCCGACTTCTGGCCGTTGCGCTGCTCAAACGGGTTTATCGAGAGAACACCCTTCTCAATACCGATCTGCAGAATGCGGCGAAGGGCCTCCAGCGTCTTGTTTACGACTTCGGCAGAGTAGCCCTTGCGCTGGGTCTTGTAGAACGGCCGCGGCGCCTGCGTGGCGTTTGCGTGCAGCCGGTTCGCCCAACCCACAATATCTTGAAACGTGATCCGCCGCGGCGCCGTAGTTGCGATGTCGGGCCACGTTCGTTTGATCCGCTGCACTTGCTCGCGCCGGCTGCGCTTGGCGGCAAGGCCAATGTCTGAGTCTGCCTCAAATCGCTCCGAGTAGATCCGGATCAGGTCGCCCACGGTTGCGATGCCCTCTTCAGCGCGTTGTCCCGACTCGCGCGCCTGGATGGCGGTTGTCTGCTCCGCCGCCGCGCGCAGCTTGGCCACGCTCAGCTTCTTGGTCCGCAGGGAGACAAGTTTCCTCTTGCCCGCTACCTGCACTCGGAAGTAAAAGGTGCCTCCTTTATGACGCAGGAGATTAGCAGTCGCGGTTGTTTCCCATGTTTTCCGGTCGGTTTCTTGGGATTTCATGCGACTGGTATAAACAGGTGGTATAACGAAATCAATCCAATAACGCAAGACGCTTGTAGATCGTCATTTACGACGCATAAGATACGGCGGTTTCTTCGACTTATCTAGACGCACGATTCCTGGGAACTGCGTAGCAGTTGATCGTGCGTCCGCCTGACCACTCAGCCCCGCGCCGGCCCTCGTCTGCCGGGTCGCGATTTTCCATGCGCTCTTCCT
>Ga0182027_10008277_pt1 | contig 15169 bp, 12 predicted proteins | sample 712E1DmetaG_FD_121300 | JGI IMG/M metagenome (GOLD analysis project Ga0182027, IMG submission 121300) | Permafrost microbial communities from Stordalen Mire, Sweden - 712E1D metaG (Illumina Assembly) | ecosystem: Environmental > Terrestrial > Soil > Wetlands > Permafrost | place: Sweden... | reverse complement strand
TTTAGAGTGTGCGTGAAAACTCAGCCCTCTCCCCCTTGGGGGAGAGGGGAGAATATAGAAACTCGATGGCGAGGCTTTAGAGTGTGCGTGAAAACTCAGCCCTCTCCCCCTTGGGGGAGAGGGTGGCCCGCGCCGGCGCTTGCACCAGCCGGCGCGGGACGGGCCTACGCCCGCCGAAGGGGAAGCGGCGAGCCGTGAACAACATCGGCTTCGGCCCGCAGGCGGGTGAGGGGGGTCCCGACCTGTCTCACCACACGAGGTTTTCACACAGGCTCTTTAGCCCCACCCTTCCGACCACCCCATGACTGGACACGACTCCAGCCGCCCAACCGGCTCTCGTCCCCGCGAATCTCCGGCGCCTTGCCATACGCTAGCACTGTAGCCGATTTGTTGGCGTTCGTCAAGTGGAGCAGGCTGCCGGGCCCCGAAGGAGGCGAACCAGCCCAGCGCAGGACATCGGCCCTCAGCCTGGATTAAGAAGCCAATCCAATATAACGCCTGCGCACTGAAGGGGCGATAAAGCGGCTCGCCCTTTCCGGGTTTGTGGTGCGGGAGTCTGAGCCCAGGGGAGGGCAAAAAACTCTTGACACGCCAACTGTACTAATGTATTACTACAGTATGTTGCTCCACATTAATCCATCCTCGGGCGTCCCAATTTACTTGCAAATCGAGAATCAGGTGAAGCACTACATCGCCTCCGGCGCCCTGCAGCCGGGGGACGCGTTGACTTCGGTGCGCCAGGTTGCGGCTGACTTACGCATTAATCCCAACACCGTGGCGCGGGCGTACCAGAACCTGGAGAGGGATGGAGTTTTGGCGACGGTTCCGGGTGGCCGCACCTACGTAGCGGAGAATCCTACGGGCCTGCTGAAATCGGAGAAAATCCGGCGTCTGCGGCCGCACGCCCGGCAGATTGCCGTGGAGGGCACGCAACTGCGGCTCGATCCGCAAGAAATCATCGATATCGTTTGGCAGGAGTTGAACGCCCTGGAGGAAGCCCATGAACGACATAGCGATCTGGACCGAAAAGCTCGTTAAGGCGTATTCCCAAGTCAAAGCTGTTGACGAACTCAGTTTGAATGTCCCGCGCGGCGGCATTTACGGTTTCCTGGGACGCAATGGCGCCGGCAAAACATCTACCATAAAGATATTACTAGGCTTGACGCGGCCCACGGCCGGCCAGGCCACGGTCCTGGGATTTCACGTCGGCCGCGAACAAGTGGCGATCCTCGAACGCACGGCGTACGTGAGCGAGAACAAATCTCTCTATGGCAACCTCACGGCTCGGGAGTTGGTGCGCTTTACGCGGGGGTTTTACCCAAACTGGTCGGACGAAGCTGCCGCCAAGTACGCGCGCTCGTTCGAAATTCCCATGGACCGTCCTTTCGGCAAGCTTTCGCAAGGCAACCGCACCAAGGTCTTTCTGCTGCTGGCGCTCGCGCAAGGTGCGGATTTGCTGGTGCTCGATGAACCGGCAACGGGGCTCGATCCCGTAGGGGTGGACGAATTTCTGCGTGTGCTGGCGCAGGATGTGGTGAGTGAAGGCCGCACAGCCCTGATCTCCTCTCATCAACTTTCCGACGTGGAGCAGGTTGCCGACCACGTCGGCCTGATCGACCACGGAAGGTTATTGCTGGAAGCGCGGCTGGATGACATCAAGAGCCAGTTTCGATTCGTCACCGCCGCCGGCAACGCCCTACCCCAAACCAAAACCGCTGAGGTCGTATCCGTGACTTCCGACGGGACCTTCTGCAGATACCTCGTCAAACAAAACGCCGACGCTTTTGCCGCCGAACTCCGCCGTCAGGGGGCAACCGTCACCGATGTTTCTCCCCTGGGTTTGCGGGAAATCTTTCTCGAACTGGTTCGAAAGGAGGAGGTATGTACATCTGGAAATGTTGGCGGGATAGCCGCAGCCGTTTCACACTCTATTTGATCGTGGTCCCCGCGACCTGTGTTCTCTTCACAATCATAGCCGCCGCTCATGGACCCTTCATAACCGTTTGGAAGCGTGGCCCGGTATCCGGCGGGGCTCAATTATGGTCGCAGGTGGCCACAGCTATCCTAGGAGGGGTTGTTTCCTTAATCATTCTACTTGCGGCCTTGACTCTGGCGGTTGCGAGCATTGGCGAAGAGTATAAAGAAAAGACGCTGGATTTTCTGCTCACGCGGCCGCGACGCCGAAGGTACTGGGTTTGGACGTGCTGGTCGGTCGGCGCCGGCGAGATTTTGGGACTGGTTGTTGCCGGTGTCGTTGGGACATTCGGAGCACTCTGCTATGAAACAGGCTATGTTTACTCTTGGCGCTTGCTGGTCACGACTTTACCTCTGTTCGCCGGCGCGGTTGCGGTATATAGCCTGGCGTACCTTTTGACGGTGCTCGCGCGCAACGGCGAGCAGGGACTCAGTTATGGCCTGGGTATACTGTTCATTGACTTGTTACTCCCCTTAGCGGGTTACTACTGGCATGTCCACTTGCCCTCGGTCATGAGTTTGATGAATGGAGGGTGCGAATGGGCGACAAGTCCCACGCTGGCCTTTCCTCTCGGCGAGCTGGTTCTTTATATCGTCGTGGCGCTGGCATTTCCCCTTGCCGCGCAGTTGGTCCTGGAACGCGCAGAAGTGTGAGGGAATCGGCCCATCGACCATCATTGCGCGGCTGCTCATTGAGTCGGTAAGCGTGGAAGCGTGTCTGTGCCGGCGCGCGCTGCTGCTTATCGAGGGACTTAGGAAAGGCGAAGATGGGACGCTATATTGGAGACGGACTCAAGAATCATTCCACCGAAGGCAAGCCGCGTAGCGGCGGCAGAATATGGCCCATGGCGACAGCCATGGGAAAAAGAAGCAGAACAAGAAACGAGCCCCGGAAGGGGCGACAGAAATGGCTCACACCTACACGAACCTCCTAACCCACGCCCTGTTCAGCACGAAGGATCGCCAGCCGCTTATTCGTACCGATATGAAATCCGACCTCTACGCGTACATGGGTGGCATCATCACAAACCTAAGGGGCAAGCCCGTGCTGATCAACGGCCCCAATGACCACGTCCACTTGCTCTTTGTTCTTCCCGCTAGCCTTTCACTTGCAGACCTCATGGAGAAACTCAAGGCCAACTCCTCGAAGTGGGCCAACGAGCGCTCACCGGGACGGGCCTTTTCGTGGCAGACAGGGTATACGGCGTTCAGTGTCAGCCAGTCCAAGCTGAGCGAAGTTAAGGCGTACATTTCGCATCAGGAAGAGCATCACCGCAAGTTGACGTATCAGGAAGAGGTCGTGGCGCTGCTCAAGAAACATGGAGTTGAATTTGATCCGCGTTTTGCAGTTTGACGAGAGGGGTCTTACGCCCCTGCCGGGGCTGAGTACATAAGTGAGACTGCTTTTTTTCCCACGGCTGTCGCCGTGGGCCACAATCTATCGGCCCTGTCGGGCCTGAGCAAGCGCAGGTGCAAGAGAAGCTTAACGAGGCTGAATACACTGCGTACAAGGTCCTTCTCAAAACCTCTAAATTGAAGGCGGTTCTCAACGAGAAGCCCCCCCAGCAAAACCCAGATGGTTGAACTTCCGGACCCTGTGGGAGGGTGCATCGTTCCTCACGACCTTATCGAAAGCCGCAAACATTCGGACGTGCGCATCGCTCGCCGGGCTGCAACCATATCAAACTTAGCTAAAGTCATCAGTGAGCGCGACGTGTCTGGGTTAAGAAACCAAACCATTTCAGCGCCTGAGCCCTACTTGTATCTACCCGCTTCGAGGAATTGGGGTAAGATACGGCGCTCAAACCGTTGCCGAATTCGAAAGGAGGATTGAACATGAAGGAGAGCGGAGAAGACCCGAAAGGAATACAACGCCGATCGTTGCTGAAAGGTTCGGCAGGCTTATTGGGGCTTAGCGCTACAGAGTATCTCAGTGCGCCAGCCGCGGCCCGGACCGCAGCTACAACCCTTCCAGCCACGCCCCAGATTCAGAAACAGCCGGGGGTTAAGGAAAGCATCAAAATCACCAAGGTCGAGACCATGCTTGTCAAGCCGCGCTGGATCTTCTTGAAGATTCATACCAATGCTGGAATCACAGGGCTTGGCGAGCCGTTGCTGGAGGGACGGGCGCTGACCTGCGCTGAGGCCATCAAAGAAGTGGAATCGTACCTGGTGGGCAAAGACCCCCGAGCCGTGACTCATCACTGGCAGGCCATCTACCGTCATGCCTTCTATCGCGGCGGCCCGATCCTGACCAGCGCGTTGAGCGGCATCGACCAGGCGCTTTGGGATATCAAAGGAAAGGCATTGGGTGTTCCGGTATATGAACTGCTGGGTGGCCCCACCCGGCAGCGCGTCCGCGTTTACGCCCATGCCGGCACACCGGAAGCCATGGCGAAGGCCCGGGCGCAAGGGTTCACGGCGTTCAAGACAGGTCCGGCAAATCTGCGCCCGCCTCACATCATTGAGAGCAAGGCCTTCGTGGATAACGTGGCCGAGCATTTCGCCGCCCTGCGGGCTGCGGGCGGGCCGGACGCCGACATCGCTATCGACTTCCACGGCGCGATTCCTCCACCCACTTCCAAGGTGCTCATCAAGGCGCTGGAACCCTACCAGCCCATGTTTATCGAAGAACCGGTCAACTGCCAGAACGTGGACGTGCTGGCTGACATTGCCCGCGGGACTTACTTGCCTATCGCCACCGGCGAACGTATCTTCACGAAATGGGGATTCCGGGAGATTCTGGAGAAGAGAGCGGCCGTAATTCTTCAGCCTGACCTCTGCCACGCCGGCGGAATCACCGAGGTCCGCCTGATCGCGGGGATGGCGGAGGCCTACTACGCCGGAATTGCTCCTCACAACCCCATGGGGCCGATTTCGCTGGCTTGCGGGCTGCATCTTGCAGCTTCCATTCCGAATTTCTTGTGCGAGGAGCAGGTGTCACTGGGTGATGGATACATCAAGAACCCTTTCAAAGTTAAGAACGGGTACATCGACATTCCCACCGGCCCCGGACTTGGAATCGAGCTGGACGAAGAGGCGATGGCGGATAAGATCGGTCACGATTGGAGGAACCCCGAGAGTTACGACGTGGATGATGGCTCGGTAGTCGATTGGTAGAGCTGGTGTCAGGTGCCAGGGGCCAGGTGTCAGGTGCCGGGTTTCAGGTGTCAGGGAAAAAGGCAGTTCGGAATAGTGAATGGTGAATAGTAAATTATGAATTGTGAATTGACCAAGCGTAGAGGTAATAGACTCGGTGCGCGGCGCGCAAAGCAAACAGTGGGTGCGCAATTCACAATTCATTATTCACATCCAGAATTGCGTCCATCACTGCTTCCCTGGCACCTGGCCCCTGGCACCTGGCACCTGACACCTGGCACCTGACACCTGGCCCCTGGCACCTGGCACCTGACACCTGGCCCCTGACATCCGGCACCTGACACCTGGCACCTGACATCCGGCACCTGACACCCGGCACCTGAAACCCGGCACCTGACACCCGGCACCTGACACCCGGCACCTGACACCCGGCACCTGACACCTGGCACCTGACACCCGGCACCTGACACCTGGCACCTGACACCCGGCACCTGACACCTGGCACCTGACATCCGGCACCTGACACCCGGCACCTGACACCTGGCACCTGGCCCCTGGCCCCTGGCACCTGACACCTGGCACCCGGCACCTGACACCTGGCCTCTGGCCCCTGCCTTCACCGGTGCAATTCGACGACGTCTTTATCGGCCAGAAGGTAATCGCGGTTGACCATCTGGCCCTCAAATTTCCCGTGTCCCCAGACTCGCGCATACTTGAGTTGGGTGAGAAAATCGTGGTGCACGTGCGCCGCCAAGTCGAGCAAGCGGGATCCGCGCTTCAAGATGTAGGGCGCGGCCAGTTCTACCTTTTTCCCGGGGGCCTTGGTGTAGACCCGGATTACCTCCAGCAAGTCAAAAGCGCAGCGGCGGAGTTCCTCCAGCCCCTGCCCCGTTTCGGCAGAGACCGGCAGGGTCTCAAGCCGCGCGCCGTAGAGGTCTTTCAAGACATCCAAAGTTTCCAGGGCGCCGCTGGCGTCGACCTTATTGGCGACGAGCAAGGTCCTTTTGGCGAGCCATCCCGGGGTGTTTGGCAACTCGCCGGCGCCGAGCTGCACCTTGGCTTTGGTGACCTGGGTGAAAGTGGTTTCGAGATCTTCGAGAAGATCCGGATCGCTCAGGTCCACCACCAGCATCGCGGCATCCGCGTTGCGGATGATTTGATAAAGCCATGACTCAGGGAAGTCGGGATGGACGGGCGGCAGATCCACAAGCTGAATTTGAATGTCTTCGAACCTCATCATACCCGGGAGGGGAACTCGGGTGGTGAAAGGGTAGTCGGCCACCTCCGGCATAGCACGGGAGAGCTGCCGGACCAGCATGGACTTGCCGCCGTTCGGCGGGCCAACCAGCGCCACCTGGCCGGCGCCCTCCTTCTCGATGCGGTGGATGATGCCTGCGCGGCTGACTGGCTTCCTGGACTGTTCCGTCCGCAGCTTGGAAAGACGCCGCTTCAGGTCCGCTTGCATCTTTTCCGTCCCTTTGTGGCGGGGGATGGTGGCAAGCATCTCTTCCAGCGCGGCCAGCTTTTCTTCCGTCTTGTCGGCGGCCTTGAACCGTCTTTCGGCTTCGAGATAATCCGGTGTGAGATTCGCAGGCATAGGTTCCCTGCTCAGGGGCAGACCTATTGTACTCGGGGCTGGGGAAGAACAGTAGGCAGAAGGCAGTAGGCAGTACGCGGAAAGCAGTAGGCGGTGAGCATTAAATAGAAAAGCAAGAGTCAGGGGCTGGGGCAATTCTGAATGGTGAATAGTAAATTGTGAATTCAGACGGGGCCGCAAATCTCTCAGTGTCATTCCGAGCGTAGCGAGGAATCCCGCTCTGGTCTGCGGAGGAAGGACGCAGAGCTAGATTCCTCGCTACGCTCGGAATGACACCGCGTTCGCAATTTGCTATTCACCATTTACTATTTACTATTCACTATTCACCAATCACCTTTCATCATTGGAGATGGGATTCACCTTCCCGTTGCCCAGGTGTAACACGCGCAAGGTGAAACTGTTCTATACTTGAAGATGGCGGCAAAACTTCAATTAGGGAGGCGTTTCTTATGCGCAGCCTGGCATGGCGAGCATTCGCGCTGACTCTCACTTCTGTTTGGTTAAGCCCCCAGCACGCAGTGCTTCTGGCGCGTGAACCCGCTGGGCGGGGAAGATTGGAACTTCAGGCGCCCGCCGGTGAGCGTCCGGTCAAGATCGACCTCTCCGGGGAAACAATTCTCCCCAACGGCCGCTTGATTACTCCGCTTGGCAGCCATGTTAAAGTTGCCCCTCACCCTTACGGACTGGCGCTCAGTCCGGACGGAACGACTCTGGTCACCGCTAACAGCGGCACCCACCCGTTTTCCGCCTCCATCATCACCCAACTGGACAGCCCCGAACCCCAGGTCGTTCAAATCCCACCCGGCTTCAAATCTGCCGATGCCGACCCCGACAGTGTTTTCCTGGGCGTGGCCGTGGGTCCTGATAATCGAACCCTTTATCTTTCGGAGGGGAACAACGGCAGGGTCGGCATTTTCGATTTGGTTACCCATCAGCGCCTCTATTCGCTGAGCCTTGACGGGGCTTTCCAAGGTAAGACTTATGCCCACAGCCTTACTGCCGCACTACAGCTTTCACCGGATGGTCGTCGACTTTTCGTGCTCGACCTCGCCCATTTCCGGCTTGTCATCCTCGATACTGAATCGAAGCAGATTGTCTCCAGCATTCCTGTCGGGCGCTTGCCATTCGGATTAGCCCTTTCGCCGGATGGCAGGTTTGCTTACGTCTCCAATGTGGGCATGTTCAGGTACTCTCCGGTTCCCGGATACAACGCGGACCGATCCAAGCAGACCGGGTTGGATTTTCCTCCCTACGGTTTCCCCTCCAAGGAAGCGGCGGAAGGCACGATCATTGAGGGAAAACAGATTCCCGGCTTGGGTGATCCGAATGTGCCCGAGGCGAATTCTCTATGGGTGATGGACGTAGCAGACCCAGCCCAGCCTAACGTCACGGCGAAGATCAAAACCGGAATTCAGGTTGGAGACAAGTCCGTAGGCGGTTCAAGCCCTGGGGCTGTCGTGGCCGGCCGCGAAAGAGTTTTCGTCTCCAACGCCACGCAGGACAGCATCACCATCATTGATGCCCGCTCAAACCGAGTAGAGAAGACCATCTTATTGCAGCCCGCCGCCACTGTTAAGGGATTGCGCGGTGTGCTTCCTTTCGGGATGGCGCTCAGCCCGGACGAGAAGCGCCTCTACGTGGCATGTTCCGGCATTAATGCCGTGGCAGTGCTCGACGCCCGAAAGGGGCAAGTATTGGGCTACTTCCCAACGGCTTGGTTCCCGGCCCGGCTTGCCGTGAGCCCCAATGGCAAGACGCTTTACGTGGCCAATGCGAAAGGATTTGGCGCCGGCCCCAACGGTGGACCGAATTTTCAAGAAGGGCCGGAAGGGGATTACATTGGAGACATTACGCACGGGTTTGTTTCGATCATCTCCATCCCTGACGGACGCGCACTCGAACAGATGACCACTCGGGTGCTTCAGAACAATGGCTTCGTCTCTGCAACTCAGGCCGTCGCCCGCAGCGCCGCGTCGCCTGTCCCCCCGCCCGGACAGCCAAGCAAGAAGATCCACCACGTCGTGTTCATCGTGAGGGAAAACCGGACTTATGATGAGGTCTTTGGGGACTTGCGAATCGCGGGCGCGACGGTGGAGGGCGAACCCAGCATGGCGCGGTGGGGCGAGAACGCGCTGGTGAAGGAAAAGGGAGAACCTGCGGAGGTGGAGGATGCGCGGGTCACGCCCAACGCCCACGCGTTAGCGCGAAGGTTTGCCATCAGCGACAACTTCTACGTAGACTCGGACGTTTCAGTGGACGGACACCACTGGCTGGTGGGGAATTATCCCAACGAGGTTGTCGAATCAGCATGGCCGGCCGCGTATGGCGGCAAGCTCGATTTTGTGCCTGACTCTGACGTGCCCGGCCGCCTCGGCTTCCGCCCTGGGAACCCGTGGCCGGAGTCTTACCTCGAGGCCGGTTCTCTTTGGGAGCACCTGGCAAGGCATCACATCAGCTTCCGAAACTACGGCGAGGGCGTGGAGGTGCCTGGCAGCAAGGACGGGCCCGGTCTTCTGCCCACCGGCCTCCGGCATGCTGTCAACATCCATATGCCCGAGGTTCTTTTCGAGAATACTTCGCGAAGCTACGCAACCTTCAACACGAATATCTCCGACCAATACCGGTTCGGGCAGTTCCAACGCGAGTTTGAGCTTCGGTACGCAAGCGGGAAGGAGCCGCTTCCGCAATTCATTTATATCTGGCTGCCCAACGATCATACGGCCAAGCCGCGTCCGGAAGGTGGCTATCACTATCGCGCTTCATATGTCGCGGATAACGATCTGGCGCTAGGAAAACTGGTCGCGCTCTTTTCGCACAGTCCTTTCTGGAAGGACATGGCCATCTTCGTCACCGAGGACGACGCCCAGGACGGCCGGGACCACGTGGATGCGCACCGGAGCCTCTTGCTGGTGATCAGTCCTTACGCTCGGCGCGGCGTCTCCCACGTCCACAACAGCACAGCCGGCATCCTGAAGACATTTGACCTGGTTTTCGGCCTGCCCTATTTGAACCAGTACGACGCCGCAGACACTGATCTCTCCGACATGTTCGCCGACGCGCCCGATTTCACCCCGTTTGAGGCGTTGCCATCAGACACGCGCATCTTCGACCCGGCGAAAATCCGCGAGCCAGGACTCGAGATGCAAGCGCGCCCTGGTGAGACGCTGGATGACCCCGAAACCATTCGCAGGGAAATGCGCGATGGGGATGAGAAACACAAAAATTAGTTGTAGACTCTTGGCAGCCTGCGTGTTTCCTGTGGGAGGTGCTACGACGATGACTCGATCACTTTACGTGACGCTGGTGGTGATTTGGCTTGGCTTCGCCCTTGCAGCCTCGTCGCGAGCTGAAGAACCCGCGGCAGTGGAGTGGGTTCCCTTCGTGGCCACATGGGTCGAGCAAGACGAATTTCAGAAATTGCAGGTGCCCTTTACGCTCCACCTCTCCGGAATCTATGTCAGGGACAAACGGGGGTCGTGGTTCAGACGGGCCACTGCTAGCCCCATCCGCGGCGGCTTGTTGGCCATCACGGTTTATGCAGACACGGCAATCCTCTGCGACCGAGTTAATCACACGTTCTACTCGCTTAATTTTATGAGAAAGACCATCAAACCTCTGCAAGTAGACGCCACCTCCGAGCCGCTGTTTGGCGACAATCCGATATCCCCGCAAGCCTTTGAACAGCATCATTCGCAAGACAAGTTCTTGGGGAAACGGACTATCTCGGGTGTGGAGTGCGAAGGATACGCAAACGATGACTCTCGTCACGAGGGCAAGCACGTCAGCGAAGCGTGGTATGCGCCTTCTTTGAATTATCTGGTTATTAAAGGCAAGTCGCGCCTTCAGGACGGCCGGGAGGTCACTACTCGCGTGGAGGAAATTCAGGCCGGAAAAGAACCAAATCCGAAATACTTCAGGCTTCCTAAGGGATTCAAGATGATCAAGTAAATTCTGGCTAAAACCGGCCTCTTCGAAGGGCGGAGGGGCCAAAAGGTGGTGCAATCGTGTACAATGGACATTCGAGTCGGAAGACGGCCAGATTCTACGAGCCGTGATTTTTGAAGTCGCACGAAGTTACGCCCTGGGTCCATTTTGACCTCCGACTCTCGACTCTCAACTTGTCAGATTCCGAATGTCCAATCTTCTCGACCAACTTAATCTCCAACAACGCGCCGCCGTAGAAGAGACTGAAGGGCCTCTGCTTATCCTGGCAGGAGCCGGCAGTGGCAAGACTCGCGTTATCGCCTACCGGATTGTCTATCTGATCGAAGCCCGGCAAGTGCCTCCCGAAAATATTCTCGCGGTGACGTTCACCAACAAAGCTGCCGCGCAAATGAAGGAACGTGTGGGAAAGCTGCTTTCCGGGCAGATGAAGCTACAGCCGGGCGCCCCTCACGTTTCAACCTTTCATTCATTTTGCGTCAGTGTGTTGCGCCGGCATATTGATCAGCTTGGTTACAGTCGCGATTTCACCATCTATGATGATGACGATCAGTTGCGGGTGTTGAAGGCCTGCGTCCAGGAGTTGGGTCTCAGCGAGCAGATCACATCCCCGCGCAGCACGCTGGCGAAAATCAGTTACACGAAGAATCAGGGACTTTCCCCCGTGGAGCTATACAACCAGGCTGCCAACCCGGAAATGGAGAAGTTAGCCTCCCTCTACGAGCGGTACGAAAGCAAGCTGCGACGCGCCAACGCGCTCGACTTCGACGATTTGCTGCTCAAGACGGTAGACCTTCTCTATAATTCTTCCGAAGTATGCGAAAGGTATAACCAGCGTTTCCGCTATATTCAAGTGGATGAATACCAGGACACCAACCGCATCCAGTATCAGTTGATCCGCCAGTTGACGCTGCTGCGGCAGAATCTCTGCGTGGTCGGCGACGAAGACCAGTCCATTTATCGCTGGCGAGGCGCCGACATCGGGAACATCCTCAACTTCGAAAAGGACTATCCCAAGGCGAAGGTCATTCGGCTGGAACAGAACTACCGCTCCACCCAGGTCATTCTTGATGCGGCGGGGGCGGTGGTGAGCCGGAACCTGGCGCGCAAAGGCAAGACCCTGTGGACGGAACGCAGCAGCGGTGAGAAGCTTGGATTATTCGAGGCCCGCAGCGCCGATGAGGAAGCGGAATTTGTGGCCGGCGAAGTGGCGCGGGCGCTTGCCGAGCCGGGGGACGGAAGCGTGGCTATCCTCTACCGCACCAATGCACAATCGCGAGTGCTGGAGGAGGGCTTACGTCGCCGGGGAATCAGTTACCGGTTGGTTGGGGGGTTCAGTTTCTACGCGCGGACAGAAATCAAGGATGCTCTCGCGTACGCTCGGCTGGCTAATAATCTGCGTGACGACGCGGCGTTTGGGCGCATCGTCAACACCCCGCCGCGCGGGATTGGGGACACGACGCTGGGAGCAATCGCGGAGTCCGCGCGGCAGAACAAACTGACCTTGTGGGAAGGGCTCGAGCACGAACTGTTTCAGAGGCGGCTGCCGGCGCGAGCCCTGAGCGCACTGGAGGGCTTCCACGCGCTCATGAAAGAATTGGTGGGCGAGCGCCAAGGCCTGCTCCTGAATGAGTTCTTCAAAAGCATCCTGCGGCGAACCCGCTACCTTGAGCTTCTGAAACAGGAGAATCAGCCGGGCTCTGAGGACCGCATTGAGAACCTCCAGGAATTGGTGACTGCCGCGACCGAAGCTGAAGAGCAGGGCGTGACGTTGGCGGAATTCCTGGACCACGCCTCGCTGGTTTCCGACGCGGATAGCTACGACGAACATTCTCGAGTAACCTTGATGACTCTGCATAGCGCCAAAGGCCTGGAATTCGAAACCGTATTCCTGGTGGGCATGGAGGAAGGACTGTTTCCGCACCAGTTCTCCATCGACGATCCAGCGGGGATTGAAGAAGAACGGCGGCTATGTTATGTGGGCATGACCCGAGCGAAGGGTCGCTTGACCCTTTCCTGGGCCCGGCAACGACGCTCCTTTGCTCGCGAATCCTATGAGGAAACGAAGCCCTCCCGCTTCCTGCGGGAGGTCCCACGGGAACTTCTGGAGCCTTGCAGTTCCGCGGGCTTGAGTTGGAAGCCTCGAACAAGCTGGGACAACGCGGTCAATTCCGTCCCCAGCGTCGAGCGGTTTCTCGAGAGCCGCGGGAGGCGTGTGGCCCCAGCAGCCTCCGGAGCAGGCTCCCCCGCCCACTCCCGCTGGCGAATTGGGTCGAAGGTGCGGCACGCCACCTTCGGTGTCGGAACTATCCTCGGCGCGGAAAGCGAAGGTGAGGATACGAAGTTGACCGTGAGCTTTCCGGGTTACGGCCGGAAGAAGCTGATGGCACAGTACGCCGGGTTGGAAAAGGGGTAGCAGAGTGCTGAAAAAGGAGCGCTAACCACATTTATGAACACAAAGACCATTAAGGACAAAGCAGAACGTAAGAAGGTAAAGCGAGTGGCGCGCAATAAGCGTCCTCCCAAACCGAAGCGGACGGAGCCGCGCGGCTCCCGCAAGCCCAAGGTAAAGAAAAAGGGAGCCGGCGCACCACCACGTCGGTAGCTGAGATTTGTGATCCGCAAACGGACCGGGGCGCCCCCTCACCCGCCTGCGGGCCGAAGCCGATGTTGTTCACGGCTCGCCGCTTCCCCTTCGGCGGGCGTAGGCCCGGTCCGCGTCCCGATGAAGTGCATCGGGATCGCGGGACACCCTCTCCCCCAAGGGGGAGAGGGCCAGAATTGTCTCAGGGCAAATGTAGAAACAATCCCCTCCTCTCGGAGGAGGGGGGTAGGGGTTGGTGAGGAATCGCGTGGCCAATCAGTTTTTTCGCAAAAAAAGCATCGACAAGCTCATTGCGGATGCCGAAGCGCCCGGGCATCAACTCCGCAAGACCCTGGGGCCATGGTCACTGACGGCGCTGGGCATCGGCGCCATCATCGGCACGGGTATCTTCATCCTGACCGGCACTGCCGCCGCCGGTGAGGTTTTGGAGGTGCGCTCCATCCTCAAGGCCCCGCTGCTGGACGCGCTGCTGCACGGGCAGAAGGCGCTGGGGATGGCAGGACGGCCTGGAGCGGGGCCGGGGATTGCCCTCTCTTTCCTGTTGGTGGCGATTGCCTGCGCCCTGGCGGGACTTTGCTACGCCGAGCTGGCGTCGATGATTCCCATCGCAGGGAGCGCCTACACTTTTTCGTACGCCACCCTGGGCGAAATCGTGGCCTGGATTATCGGATGGGATCTCATCTTGGAATATGCCGTCAGTAATATGGCGGTGGCGGTGGGATTCTCCGCCTATGCCGACAGCCTTTTGCGGGGATTTGGGTTGGAATTGCCGCGCAAATTGATGCAGCCCATGATCGCGGGCGGAAAGATGACTGGGGCCTATTTTAACCTGCCGGGCTTCCTGATCGTGATAGCCCTCACGGTGATTCTGGTGATTGGAATCCGGGAGAGCGCCGGCGCCAACAATTTGATGGTGTGCGTGAAAATCGTTGCCATCCTCATCTTCCTTATTACGGCCTCGCGGTTTATACACGTCTCGAATTGGAAGCCCTTCATGCCCAACGGCTTTCAGGGCGTATTAACCGGTGGCGCCATTGTCTTCTTCACCTACATCGGTTTTGACTCGGTATCCACCGCCGCCGAAGAGTGCCGGAATCCTCAGAAGGATGTTCCTTTCGGAATCATCGCCTCGCTGGTGGTTTGTGCGGTGCTCTACGTGTCAGTGGCGCTGGTTTTGACGGGAATTCAGCACTGGCAAACCTTGCGGAACGCCGCGCCCGTGGCGAACGCTCTGATGGCCATCGGCCTTCCAAACGTTATGAAGTGGGTGACGATAGGCGCGCTGACAGGGATGCTCAGCTCCTTGCTGGTCTTCCAGTTGGGGCAAGCGCGGGTGTGGTTCGCCATGTCGCGTGACGGCCTGCTGCCTCAGGTGTTCTCGAAAGTTCATACGCGCTTTCGCACCCCTCACGTCAGCACCTGGGTGGCGGGCTTTTTTGTGGCCATCCCTTCGGGCATCTTTGATATTGGCACGCTGGCCGACCTATCGAACATCGGAACGTTGTTTGCCTTCGCACTGGTGTCGCTCGGCGTGCTCGTGCTCCGCCGCACCCAGCCTCAGCGCCGGCGTTCCTTTCGCACCCCCTGGGTCCCCGTCGTCCCAGTTCTTTCCATCCTTTGTTGCTTTGTCCTGATGGCCAGTCTGCCGATCGAAACCTGGGTGCGTTTCCTGGTGTGGTTGATAATTGGCCTGACCATCTATTTCGGCTACAGCAGGCACCGCAGCGAATTTGGAAGGAGTCCGCGGGGACCGGTTCCTGCGGCGACTACGCCCACTGGGGGTGCGGACCTTGGATAGTGGTGCAGTTCGGTTTTGCAGCGCCGGGCTTTAGAGTCTGTGTGAAAACTCGTGTCTGGCATTGGCCAGGCTGGACCCCCGCTTGCGCGGGGGTGACAGCGCTGGATTTAGGGGCTGTATTCCGACCTGTCATTCCCGCGAAAGCGGGAATCCA
>Ga0182027_10008276_pt1 | contig 15170 bp, 13 predicted proteins | sample 712E1DmetaG_FD_121300 | JGI IMG/M metagenome (GOLD analysis project Ga0182027, IMG submission 121300) | Permafrost microbial communities from Stordalen Mire, Sweden - 712E1D metaG (Illumina Assembly) | ecosystem: Environmental > Terrestrial > Soil > Wetlands > Permafrost | place: Sweden... | reverse complement strand
GTGTTCTTCAGCGTCAACGACCGCCATAAGCGGGAGGCCGTGGAGATCGCGCGGCGGCTGGCGGAGATGGGGTTCGAACTGGCGGCGACGCGCGGCACGGCGTCGGTGCTGAAGTCGGCCGGGCTGAAAGTGAAAACCGTGTTCAAGGTGAACGAGGGCCGGCCGAACGCGGTGGACCTGATGAAGGGGGGCGCGCTGCAGTTGGCGATTTACACGACCACCGGCGCGCACACGTTCGAGGACGAGCGCTCGATCCGGCGCAACGCCGTGCTGAGCCGCGTGCCGTGCATCACGACGATGAGCGGCGCGCGCGCAGCGGCGGATGCGATTGAGAGCCGGCAGCGCGATCCGCTGCGGGTTTGGAGTCTGCAGGAGATGCACGCGCCGGCGACGGCCACCTGATTTGGGTTTCTGCGCTGAATTTCGCGTCTGACCTCTAATCGTTCTGCAGGGACGGACCGATATAAGGGGCGTGACGCAGACCGCCAGTGAATTGCTGGAATGTCTGGTCCGGCTTCCCGAGGACCGGATCGGCTGCACCCGCCGTTTGCGTGAACTGCTGGAGGAGGGGCGGCTGGGTTCGGTGGAGCAGGCCGTCCAGGCGCTGTCAGAGGGCGAACTCCCCGATGAGGCCACGAAGGTACTGCTTGGCCAGCTCAAGCAGGTGGGCTGTCTGTCGGCCGTCTTGAAGGGGGTCCACGGAAGGAACCGGCAGCGGTGCCGCGAACTGCTCTCGCTGGCACGCGCCGAGGAGCCGCGTCTGCATTTGCGGCTTTCCCAACGCCTGATGGAACTGCTCAACGACGGCAGCCTGGATCAACCGGAAGAGATTCTTTACTTGTTCGATGGGGTGGTTTACCTGAACGGTTTCACGGGCCTGGGACCAGCCCTGGTCCGGTTGAAGGAGGCAAAAGACCCGCGCCTGCGGGCGAAGGCGGCGCTGTTGAGTGCATCGCTGCCGGGCGGGCGGCATCTGCTGGAATGGTTCCGCGAGGATCCCGACCCACGCATGCGTGGCAGCATCGTGGAGCACCTCTGGCCCAGCGACGAGCCGGTGGCGCGGCTGGTATTTGAGGAGGCGCTGCGCGATCCCCAGCCGCGTGTCCGCGCGAACGGGCTGCTGGGGTTCTACCGGCAGGGCGACCTGCGGGCGCTGACCGGTCTGGCAAAGATGGCTGAAGCGCCTCAAGTCCTGCACCGCGCGGCGGCGCGGTGGGCGATGGAGGTCATCCGGGAACCGCGGTTTGAGCCTCTGCTGGCGAAACTGCGGAAGGAACTGGGAAATGCGGCCATCAAGTGCGAACCAGGCTACCCGGAAGCGAGGCCCGGGAAACGCAAGCTCAAGCTGGGGGTTGCACGCATGGAGTGGACAGCGGCTGGAAAATTGCGGGTACTGGTTTCCATTCGTCTGGGCGGCGAAGAGGCGCTCAATCCGGGACTGCGGCCGATGGATCTCCGGGCGTGGGTCGATGGCGAGCCAGTTCTGGACTACGTGCTGAGCCGGTCCCTTCCGCCCAGCCGTCTCGCGGTCGGCCTCGTGCTTCCACTGTCGCTGCGGGGTGCTTCGGAGCGGGCGCCAGGGATTCGGGGCAGCCTCGATCAGCTCATGACGATGCCGGAGGGCGAGTGGCGCGCGGTGGGATTCTACCGTTCCGGCCTGTTTATGCGGAACGCGGATTCAAGGGAGGCGGCCGGGGCGACGGAAGGCACGAATGGGCCGGATACGGCGCGGGTTCGCACGCCCGTCTTCCTCCCCGATGGAGCACGCTTTAGTGCGGAGTTGAAAGATGCCGCCCAGGAGACCAACCTGGCAGCCGAGCCCGGCGATCTGGCGCTGGCGATGCTGAACCGGCTTAAACTGTTGCGTTCCACGGGGCATGTCGGAGTCGTTCTGGACGAGGCTTTGAACGGGCCGCCGAGGACGCAGACGATTATTAGTAGCATCCGCCAATGCTCGATCGAGAACGGTCTGGCGGTGCACGTGTTCACCGTGGGAAATGTATCCACCGCGGCGCTCGAGCCCTGGATCGCTCTTAGCCGCGAGTGTGGAGGTTTCCGGATGTGTGTGCCAACGGAGGATGACCTGCCGGAGGCCCTGCGCCACTGGATGCTGTGTTTCCGGGAGCTCCATGTGCTTGAATTCGAAGCGCCGGCAGCGGCGTCGGAGATGCGCCTGCAAGCCGTGCATCCGTCCGGCTTCGGCGAAGCCACAATCCCGGTGGACGCGGTCCAATGTCAGCGCTAAGGCGATAGGAGAATTGTGCGCAGCGGGACACAGTGGAGTTCGGAGCCCAGAGCCCAGGCAGGTACCCGATGGCGGCCCGTTGCTCGGAGGCCGATGAGAAAAGCCCGGTGCGGGCCAAGCGATTCACGATTTCAGCATGCGCAAGGACTGGGGCCGGAAGCGGATATTCCACAGCCGGGATGCAACGTGATCGGGCGCTTCGGCGACGGCGATGCGGATTCCGCCGCTCAGTTCCACGCGCACGCCGCGGCTGAGCCGGACCACGCGCCGAAGCGCCAACTGGACGCCGCCGGGGAGTTCCGCCCCATGCTCGATCTCGTCCTCGCGCACCGCCAACGTCACTTTTGCGCCGAGCAGCAATCCTGGGAAGTAGGGACCGATGATATCGAATTCGGTCTGGTCCTCGGCGGCGACATGCAGACGGCTGCGGTTGGTGGCCGGATCCATGGCGACGATCTGGGCGCGCAAAAGGTTGTAGCAATCCATCAGGCGGACGACGGCGGCGCTGGCCGGGGCGTCGAAGATCTCGCGCGGAGCGCCGCTCTGCGCGATCCGCCCGGCCACCAGAACGTGCATCGACTCACCGAGTTCGAGGGCCTCGTCGAGATCGTGAGTGACGAGGACCACGGGCACGCCAAACTCGGCGCGGACCTCCGTCAACAGCGCGTAGAACTCACTGCGCAAGGCCGCATCGAGGCCGCGGGCGGGCTCATCGAGGAGGAGCAGGGAGGGCTGCGAGAGCAGGGCCCGGGCGATAGAGCCGCGCTGCCGCTGCCCGCTCGAAAGCTCGTAAGGACGCCGCGCGCCCAGGTTTTCCAGATGAAATCGTTCCAGCATCTGGCCGACTTTTGGGCGGCGGGCACGCCGGGGGATCCGTCCGGCGGCGAACCACAGATTCTCGAACAGGCTCATGTGCGGAAACAGGGAGTCACCCTGAAAAACGCAGCCGCAGCGACGCTGGCGGGGCGGGAGATTGACGCCTGCGCCGGCGTCGAACAACAGCCGGTCGTTGACCAGGATCCGGCCCTCGTCGGGACGGACGAAGCCGGCGATGCAGTCGAGCATCAGAGACTTGCCGGCGCCGCTGGGGCCGAACAGAACCGTCACTTCGGCCCCGCTTTTCAAGTCCACGTTGAGCTCGAACGGCGCCGAGCCACGGCCGCCGGGAAACGCCATTTGGATGCGCGCATCAATCATCCGGCATCACCATTCCACCTGGTCCTTTCACAGCGCCCGCCCGAATTGGGTCCGTCCGAGCCGGTTTGCCAGATAGAGCAGGGCCAGCGCGACTCCCGAGATCACGAGCACCAGAACTCGGGCCACGTCGCCCCGGCCGCCCTCGACGGCGTCGTAGATCGCCACCGACAGTGTCTGAGTGCGCCCGGAGATGTCGCCGGCCAACATGATGGTGATGCCGAAATCGCCGAGCGACCGGGCGAAGGCCAGGGCAGTGGCGGCGAGCACCTGGTTCCAGGCCAGGGGCAACGAGACCTGCCAGAAGACGCGCCACTCGCCGGCGCCCAGCGATCGCGCGGCCTTCTCATAATCGGGAGGGACGCTTTCCAGGGCCGCCCGCGTCGACTTGATCAGCAACGGCGCGGCATGGAACAGCGCGGCAACAACGGCGGCCTTCCAGGTGAAGACCAGAGGCTCACCGAAGACCGATTCGTACAACCGCCCGAACGGGCTCATCCGGCCGAGGAGCACCAGCAGGTAGTAGCCGAGCACGGTGGGCGGCAACACCAGGGGCAGGGTGACGGCGGCATCGACCAACTCGCGCCCGCGGAAGCCCTTGCGAGTGAGCAGCCAGGCCACCCACACTCCGCCCAGCAGCGCGATCAGCGTCGCCAGCGAGGCCACGCGCAGGCTGAGCCACAGCGGAAACCAGTCGATCCCCATACGGGAAGTCCCATTATAGGGTCCTCGGAGCGGGCGCGCCGGCATTCCAGCGGCGTCGCAAGGGGAGGGCCGGACGGACAGGAACTGAGGCCGCCCGTTCAGCTTTCCGGAGCTTGGAAAAAGCGTGCATACGGACCTCGGAGTCGAGCGACTTGCGCGCCGCGTGTAGTATGCTAACGATGTGATTTGAATCAGAGTTGGAGGTCTCTTTCCAAATGCTTCGTCTATTGCGTCGTGCCGCCCTGCTGGCGGCCGCGTGCTTGATCCTGGGAGGCACCGGCTTCTCTCAGTCGATATCTACTTTTAAGGGGAAAGTCATTAGTGCGGAGGGCAAGCCGCTGAAAGGCGCCTTAATTGTCATCACGCGGAAGGATATGAGGGGTGTCTTCAAGGTCACGACGGACAAGAAGGGCGAATACATCCACGCCGGCATACCCTATCCCGGCACCTTCAAGGTGGAATGCCAGGTAGACGGCAAGGTAGTGGACATGATCGACAACGTGCCGAGTAAGTTTGGCGACGAAGTCGTGGAAGATTTCGACCTGCAAAAGAACATGCAAAAATCGCAGGCGCTGGCCAAAGCCGCCGAGACCGGCCAGTTGACGAAAGAGCAGGAGCGCTCCATGAACTCCGAACAGAAGGCGGCGTTGGAAAAGAACGTCAAAGATCGCTCGGCCGCGCTGGCCAAGAACAAGGCGTTGCAGGACGCCTATAACGCCGGCATGAACGCCCTGGAGGCGAAGGACTATCAGACCGCGGTGGACAGCTTCAACAAGGCCGCCGAAGTCGATCCGAAACAGCTTGCCGTGTGGATGAAGATCACGACGGCCTACGAGGGCCTGGCGAAGACCAAGACTGGCGCCGACGCCGACGCCGACGCCGCCATGGCCAAGGCCAGCGATGCTTACCTGAAGTGCATCGAGATGAAGCCGGAGGACGGCGGAGTTCACAACAACTACGGCCTGCTGTTGGTGCGGATGAAGAAGATCGACGAGGCCAAGGCGGAACTGGCTAAGGCCGCCCAGCTCGAGCCTGCCAACGCCGGCAAGTACTATTTTAACCTGGGCGCGGTCATGGTGAACAATCAGCAAAACGACGCGGCGCTGGAAGCTTTCCAGAAGGCGGTCGCGGCCGATCCGAAGTATGCCCCCGCCTGGTATTACATCGGCAACGTGCTGAGCTACAAACTGACAATGGACAAGGATGGCAAGCCGATCGCGCCGGCCGGAATGCAGGAGGCCCTGGAGAAGTATCTCGCGCTGGACCCGAACGGCCCGTATGCCGAGGGGGCCAAGGGCCTGCTGGCGGCGATCTCGACCTCGCTCCAGAGGACTTACCAGAACCCGGATGCCCCGAAAGCGGCCGACAAGAAGAAGAAGAAGTAGGCGGGTGGGGTTTTTGAACGGTCAAGGGCGCTCGGGTGAGGCCGGGCGCCCTTTTCTTCTATGTTTCGATACGTTCTGATTCTGCTGTTGGTGTTGATCCTGCTGCCCGTGTTGCGGGGGTGGCTGGGCGCGATCGCGCGCCTGCTCCTGAACTGGGGGCTGGGCACGAGTACCTCGGACGCGGCCGGTCAGCGCTCGCCGATGGCGCCGCCGGCCGCGGCGGCGGGCAGCACGATGTTGCATAAGGACCCGGTCTGCGGCACCTACGTGAGCGAAGCGGTGGCGGTACCGTGGAAAGAAGGCGGCCAGGCGCTGTGGTTTTGCTCGGAGGCGTGCCGGGAAAAATATCGCCGGCGCGCCTGAAGCGGGCCTGCTCTCTGGTCCAGCGCTCAGTACGGCTCGACGAACTGCCGCAGATAACGGAAGCTCTGCACGAGCGACGCCTGGCGAGCGGCGAGCGAGCCTTCGTAGGCCCGGTCCTCCACCTCGACGCAGACCGCGCCGGTATAGCCCGCGTCAGCCAGCGTGGAGAAGAACTGGCCCCACTGCACGTCGCCCAGGCCCGGCAGTTTGGGCGTGTGGAATTCCAGTGGATGGGCCATAATGCCCACCTGGTTCAGCTTCTCCCGGTCCAAATGAGCATCTTTCGCGTGGCAGTGCCAGAAGCGCGGTCCAAACTCCCGAATGGCGGCCAAGTAATCCATCCCCTGCCAGACGAAGTGCGACGGGTCGAAATTGAGCCCGAGGCCGTAGCCTTCAAACTCCTTAAACATCCGCCGCCAGATGAGCGGCGTGGTCATCAAATTCTTGCCGCCGGGCCACTCGTCCCGGGTGAACAGCATCGGACAATTCTCGATGCCAATTTTCATGCCAGCGGTCCTGGCGTGCTCGAGAATCGGCCTCCACGTTGCCACCATCCGCGGCCAGTTCTCGTCGACGCTGAGATTCCAATCGCGTCCAATGAAGGTATTCATCACGCCGACGCCCATCCTCGCGGCGGCGTCGATGACGCGGTGAATCTGCTCGATGGCGACCCGGGCTTCGTCGGCAACGGGCGACAACGCGTTGGGATAATAGCCCAGGCCGCTGATGCCGACCTTCCTGTCGGCGGCGTAGTTGACCAGCCGCTCGGCATCCGAGGCGGTCAATGTGGCGCAATCGATGTGGGTGATGCCGGCGTAGCGGCGCTCGGCTTTGCCCTGGGGCCAACACATCGCCTCGATGCAGGCGTAGCCGGTGGCGGATGCGAAATCCACGACTTGTTCGAAACTCAAGTCGGGCAGGATGGCGGTAACAAAACCGAGCTGCATTGGTGCTCCCTCTTTTCTCTGAACTCAATCGGGCCAGTGCAGAACATCATACCGCCCGGCTGCGCTGAGGTGCGGTTACGGGGCGTGCCGGTCAGGCCCGCGCCGCCGATCGCGAGTGCGCGCTGCAGGCCGTTGCGTCGCTGTGCGGGTGCTTTTCCCAGGGCCGCTCAGCGTCCTGGATTGGAAGTCCATTGCACCATTCGAAGAAATCGCTCCCTCTGGTCGCGGCTCGGTGACAACGCAAAGATCACTCCCTTTGGTCGCGGCTCGGAAGCAGTCGCGGCCCAGCATCGACTTTGGAATGACTGATTCAACGAAGCTCCGACTCGGGGCGCTACCGCGGCTCCAGCATGCGAATCATCTCGACCACGAGCGAACCGGTAATGCGCAGGCTCCCGGCCGAGAGTTTGTCGGTGGTATCGGCGGCGGTATGCCACCAAGCGTTGTTGGGGCCATAGTCGAAGTCGATGAGATCGATGGCCGGAACGCCTAAGCGCAGAAAAGGAACATGGTCGTCTTCGATGGCCGCGGGTTCGCGGCCGATGTGCTCGGAGCAGCCCAGACGGGCGGCGGCCGCGCGCAGGTTGCGCCGCAGCGCGGGCGTCGAGTTGGACTCGTCCGCGATCAGCAGATCGCGATCGCCGATCATGTCCACGTTGATCAACGCGGAGAGCCGCTGCAGGCTGCCGTCGGCGGCCCACCGATCGGCCAGGTGCCGGCTGCCGTAGAGGCTGTCGGAATCGCTCCACTCGACGAAGGCCTCCTCGCCGTCGAAAAAGACCAGCCAGATGTCGTTGCGCAAGCGTTCGTCCTTGAGCGCGTGGGCTAGTTCGAGTAGCAGGCCGGTGGAGGAGCCAGCGTCGTTGGCGCCTACGAAACGGAATGGGAATCGCTTCGTGTCGGTGTGTCCCGTAATGGCGACGGCGCGCCCGGAGAGGCCGGATTTGCGGGCGATGAGGTTGGTCATGGCAACGGCGCCCTGGGGCGTCTGCGCCGTGAAACGGTCTTCCTCGACTTCCCAACCCTGGGCCTTCAACTCGCGGGAGATCCAGGCCTGCATGCGCCGGGAGGCGGCGGAACCGGCGGCCCGCGGACCGAACGCGACGGCCGTTTTCACGGCCTCCAGGGCGCGTTCCCCGCTGAAATCGGCTGCGGTCAGGATGGAAGCTGTCAGGAACAGAGAGGCGCGCAGGAGCATGCGTTTCAGTTTAACCCGCACCTCTCACAGGGAGGAAGCGGACGTCGTCAACCGGGCGCGAAAAGGGGAGGACAGACGGCTGAAGTCCCCTGCGGCGCAGAGGGGACAGAGTGTGAATCGGGAGAGTTGCGCAAGCCTTGGGACAAAGACGCCAGTCCCCCGATTTTCGCGGATTGTTGTAAAGAAGGGGGCTGCTACTGTGAACAATGCCGATTAATCGGGGCCGGCGGCCGGGCGCTTGAGGCGCGCCTCGACGATCAGAGAAGCGCCACCGTGGCAGGCCGATTCGATGGCCGCAATGGGCAGAGCGAGCAGCCAGAAGAGGCCGAAAAGCAAGTGTTTGACAATGGCAGCCAGGTCGTTTTCTTCGACTCCACGGACCAGGCGCACTCGCGGATTCAGCGAAGGCACGAGGCTGGTGGCCAACATGGTGGGATCGTCCGACAGCGAGAAGCGCTTTCGGCGGACAATCTCAAAGCCGCAGTAGTCGAGCAGGTTCTCGAGGTCCCGGTAGTAAAACAGCATGAGGTGGCGGGGCATGTCGAGCCCGCTCCAGCGCTCGCCAAAGAGCACGAACTGCCAGGCGCCGGCGTTGGGCACCTGGACAATGAGCCGGCCTTCGGGGTGCAGCAGGAGCGCCGCGGCCTGCACGTAGACCGAAGGATCGTAGAGATGCTCGAGCACCTGAAACATCGTGATGGCCGCAAATAGCCCGGTGGCGAACGGAGGACTGGTCAAAGCGCCACAGACGGCGGGCACTGCGTTGGACGCCCACGCCTCGGCCGCGGCGTCGACCGAAAAGTCGAGGCCCACCAGGCGCTGCTGCGGCAGGTTGAGTTCCCGCAGGAACCGTCCGGTGCCGCAGCCCACGTCCAGGACCGGGCCGCCCCAGGGCACACGCTTCACGGTTTGCCGAACGAACTTGACCTGGCCGCGCATCAGAAGCCGCTGCACGAAGCGGCTCAACCGGCCGGGCGGACATGCTTGGCCGCTCCCGGTCAGCGCCGGCGGGTAATAGCGGCGGATCTCATCGGGCTCCGGGCGCGGATACAGGCGCACCATGCGGCACTGCTGGCACTCGACGAACAGGAACGTTCTCTCGGTCGAGTGGTAGAGGAAGTCTTCGCCACTGCACAGCGTACGCACCTCCGCCGAGCCGCAACCGGGACAACGGTTGGCCAGACCGACGCGCGTGGTGGCGGGATCGGGCGGCCGTCCGGGGACAAACGACTCCTCGACAGAGCGCGCCGGGCGCGACGCCGCGCGCTTGTCCGACCGGGGTCGAGCATTCTCCTCGCCGTCTTTCAAACTTGTCCGCCTTGGAGCCTGAGTGGCCCCCTCCGTTTCACTCTAACAGCAGAACGGGGGCATGTATGGCGTCGCTCGCATTTGAGGTATCCTACCAGACAGGGCGCGAGACAGGTTCGTAATCACATGCAAACATTGGGTGAGCGGCTCCGCGCGGAACGCGAGAAAAAAGGCCGCTCGATTCGGGCGTTGGCGGAAGAGACGCGAATTCGGAGCGATTACTTCGAGGCGATCGAAGACGGGCGCCCGGAGCAGTTTCCCGGCCCGTTCTTCTATCGCAGTTTTCTGCGGCAGTACGCGGCGCTGCTGGAGTTGCCCGAATCCGCGATCGAGCCCGAGATTCAGCGGTCATTGGACGACGAGCGGGCGCTGGCGGCGGAACGCAGCATGCGGCCGACGGACAGCAGACCGGACGTCCCTCCGCTGCCCACCGGCAGGGTCGATATCAAAGCCGAGACGAGGCGTTGGCTGACGCGGCTGGCAAGCCTGGTGGCCGTGCTGGTGGTCTGCTCGGGCGTGTACTTCGCGTGGCTGCGCTGGGGGCAGCGGTTTTTTCAGGAAGATCATGCCACGCCGTCCGCCGCCAAACCGGCGCGGCCGGCGGCGGCCCAACATTCGCAACCGGCTGGCGCGAGTCCGCCGGTCGCCTCAGCGCCGGCCACCCCGCTTGAGCAACGACTGCCGCCGCAACAGTCCGCGCCGTCCGCGGCTCCGGCCACGAAAGCGGAAAAGCAGGAAGCGGTCCCGCCGGCGGCTGGGCCCAGCGTGGGCGCCGGTCCGGAACAAGGGCCGAGGGAGCATGACGTGCTGGTCCAGGCCAGCGATCTGTGCTGGGTGGATGCGTGGCGCGACGGGAAGCGCTTCTATGGGGCGATGCTGCGCGCCGGCTCGCAGGTGGGATTCGCCGATGACGGCACTCTGCGGCTGCGATTCGGCAACGCGGGAGCAGTCATGGTGCGACTGAAAGGGAAGCCGCTGCCCGAACTCGGGCCCAAAGGGCAAGTCCGCTCGATCGAAGTGCGGAACGGAGAGTACCGCCCGCTAGCCGCCGCGGAGCCGGCGCCGGTGAAGCAATAGCCGGTCAGAGCGGACTCTGCTCGCCGGGGACGCGCAGCGAGGCCTTGCGCCGCTCGCCTTCCAGTTGCAGCAACTCGATCCGCCGGCGCGCCTTGACACTTTCGTCGACCTTGTGCCAGAACTGGCGGAAGTAGGCGGCGGCGGAGAGCATGGCAAACACCATGGCGCCCCACAGGCAGACGCGCGCCGCCACTTTAAAGACGGGGAAGTCGACGCTCAACAGCACCAGGGAGATCGCCGCCACCTGCGCCACCATTTTCGACTTGCCGAGTTCGCCGGCGGCGATGGTGTAGCCTTCGCTGGCGGCAATGCTCCTGAGTCCTGAAACGGCGAACTCACGGCCGATGATCAATACGGCGATCCAGCCCGGCACGCGATGCACCTGGACCAGGGCAATCAGCGCGGCGGAGATCAGCAGTTTGTCGGCGATGGGGTCCAGGAGCATGCCGACCGTGGTGATCTGATTCCAGCGCCGGGCGAGGTAGCCGTCTAGCAGATCGGTGAACGCCGCTGCGAGGAAAAAGGCCAGCGCGATCATCTCGCTGGACAGCAGCCACGGGCCACACTGCACCTGGACCCGCTCCTGCACGAGCACCGCGACCAGGAGCGGGACGAAGAAGATCCGAAGAAGCGTCAACGCATTAGGGATATTCATCGCCTCAAACCGAGCATACCCCGATCACCCAATGTTCACAATTCCGCAACACACGGCCCGACCTCTTCCTGTGGAAATCTTGTGGATTCTAAGTTCTTTTCCTGCACTCACTTGCGATATATGCCCCGGAAATATGCACATCAATTTCCACAATCCAAGAGGATTGCGGTTGTAACAAATCACGTCGATTGATGGACTTCGAAACCGGACACGCGTGTCCGAACCGATTGCGGGATGTCCGCGGCGACCCAGCATCCCTCCTCGGTATATCTCTCTTCCCGCACGACCGCGAACTCGTGCAAAAACGAGATGCGGGCATACTCCGCAGGCGGAAAAAGGAATACGGCGCGGACGACTGGATCCTCGGGCAAGGCCCGGTCGATGGCCTGGAGGAGGTCCTCGATTCCGGCGCCGGTGCGGGCCGAAATCCAAACGGCCGGCGCGCCACCGGCCTCGCCCGCGAGACGGGCCTGAATCGATTCCCGGCCAGCGTGGCCCGCTTCCAGGAGATCGCACTTGTTCAGCACCAGCAGTTGCGGCGTCTTCTCCGCGCCAATCTCGGCCAGGACCGCCCGCACGTGGGCGCTGTGTTCGGAGGCCGCGGGCGCGGTGGCGTCGATGACGTGGAGGATCAGCGCCGCCTCGACCACCTCTTCCAGCGTGGCCCGGAAAGCCTTCACGAGCGTGGTCGGCAGTTGGCGGATAAAGCCCACCGTGTCACTCAACAGGATCCGCCGGCGCGAAGGCAGGGTGAGGTGGCGGACGGTGGGATCGAGGGTGGCGAACATGCGCGCGTCGGCGAGCACGCCAGCTTCCGTCAACCGATTGAAAAGAGTGGACTTCCCGGCGTTGGTGTAACCCGCCAGGGCGAGCGTGACGAGCGGCACGGCCTGGCGCTGGCGGCGCTGCACGCCGCGCGAGCCGCGCACCGAGTCCAGCTCGTCCGCGATTTTCTTGAGACGTTTGTTGATGCGGCGGCGGTCGGTTTCGAGCTGCGTCTCGCCGGGACCGCGGGTGCCGATGCCGCCGCCAAGTCGCGACATGGCCGTGCCCCGGCCGGTGAGCCGCGGCAGCAGGTAGTTAAGCTGCGCCAGTTCCACCTGAAGCTGGCCCTCGCGGGTGCGCGCACGCCGGGCGAAGATATCCAGAATCAATTGGTTGCGGTCCACCACACGGCAATCCAGAGCCTTTTCCAGGTTGCGTTGCTGCATGCCGCTGAGTTCATGGTCGAAGATGACCAGGTCGGCTTCTCGGGAAACCACCAGCGCCTTCAGCTCATCTAGCTTGCCGGACCCGACCAGCGTGGCCGGGTCGAAGGCGGGCCGCTGCTGCAGAATCCGTTCCTGCACATTCGCGCCCGCGCTCGCGGCGAGAACCGCCAATTCCTCGAGCGATTGCTCCGCGGGAAAGGCCGCGCGCGCCTGGAGCGCGGGTTTCCGGCGCGTGGTCAGTTCCACCGCCGCCAGGATTGCTTTTTCGCCGGCCGGACCTGCCGTGTCAGACCTCCGCTGTTTCCCCGCCGGCAGTGGGAGCCGGGGCGCCCGCGGCCACGGAGGCCGGATGGACGGCCGGGCTTCCATAGACGGGGCGTGAAACGACAACCGTGGAGATGGCGTGCTTGAAGATCAGTTGTTCCTGGTTGTTAGTTTCGAGAATCACGGAGTACTTGTCAAAGCTCTTGATGCGGCCAGAGAGCTTGACTCCGCTCATCAGGTAGATCGTCAGGAAGATCTTTTCCTTGCGGGCGTTGTTAAGGAACGCTTCCTGTATATTCTGAGCTGTCTTGTCGAGTCCAGGGCGCTTCGGGATGGCTGGGGCTTTTCTGATTTCTTCCATTTTTTTTGCCCCTCCTTACGAGTTGGGTTTAAATCTATATTCATTCGACCGGCCGCGACGGCAAAAACCGGCGTGCCGCTACCAGACCTGGCTGGCCCATCGGAGAGATGCTATCCCGGGCGCGATCAAGAACGCCACGCGCTGGTCCCGGCCGACGCACCCTTGTGGGCACAACTCAGGCTGTGTTTCAAGTGTAATGCTTTCAAGATAATGGAGCAAGACGGAGACGAGCCGGGCGGCCAGAATGCGGTATTCTCGATGGAAGTGGATGCAGTAAAGCTCGGGATTCGCGCGGCACTGGCGGGGATGGCCATCAGCGGAGCTTTGGCTGTCGTCAAGATCCTGATCGGCTGGCAGGCGGGTTCTCAGGCCGTAGTGGCCGACGGGGTCGAGAGCGCGGCGGACGTTTTGTGCTCTCTGGCCGTTCTGATCGGCCTCTTAGTCGCGGCCCGTCCGCCGGACGAAGATCATCCTTACGGCCATGGGCGGTTTGAGACCCTCACCGGACTTCTGCTGGGCCACGTTCTCGGCCTGATGGGCATAGTCATCGCCTGGCGCTCGATCGTGCTGCTCTCGTCGGAACGGCAGGCGCCGGCGGCTTACGCGATGTGGCCGCTGGTTCTTTCGATTGTGTTGAAGGCCTTCCTGTCGGCCTACAAGATGCGCACAGGGCGGCGGATCGGCAGTTCGGCGATGATCGCGGACGCGTGGAACGACGCCGTGGATATGTTGTCCGGCGGCGTGGCGCTGGTGGCCGTCGGGCTGGCCGTCCTGTTCCCTGTTTTATGCCGCCACGCCGATCCCATCGGCGGCGTAGCGGTCGGCGTCATCATCATCGTGCTCGGCTTCCGGGTGGTTCGCGAAACCACCCTGCACCTGATGGACACGATGCCCGAGCCCGGGGCGATGAAGGCCATCCGCGGCTCCGCGATGACGGTCGCCGGCGCCCTCGAAGTCGAGAAATGCTTCGCGCGCAAGACGGGGCTGCGGTACCACGTGGATCTGCACTTGGAGGTCGATCCCGATCTGACCGTCCGCGCTTCTCATGCTATTGCCGAACAGGTGCGGAACAAGGTGAAGGCGGACCTGCCGTGGGTGGCCGACGTGTTGGTCCACGTAGAGCCCCATCCGCGCAGCCTGCGCCAGAACTGTCCGGAATAGTCCCGGCCGCGCGGGCAGCTAAAATCACGCCAGGGGGACAGTTGCCGTGGAGAACATCGAGATTGCACGCCTCCTCAGCGAAACCGCCGATCTGATGGAGATCGCGGAAGAGGACGGCTTTCGCATCCGCAGCTACCGCAACGGCGCGAGCGTCATCGAAGGATATCCGGAACGGATCGAGGAGATCCGCAAAGATCCTTCCCGCAAGCTGACCGAGATTGCCGGCATCGGCAAGGGGTTGGCCGCGGTGCTCGAAGAGATCTGCCAACGCGGCAGCTTCGAACGGCGCGACCAGCTTCTCGAGCGCTACCCGCCGACCGCGCTGGAAATGTTGAAAATCCCGGGGCTGGGCCCGAAGACCGTCCGCACCCTGTGGGATCATTTCCGTGTTTCGACTCTCGAAGAACTGGAGCAGCTTTGCATCGACCACAAGCTGCAGCAACTGCCGCGCATGGGCCTCAAGCTCGAAGAGAAAATCCTGCGGGGCCTGAGCCACTACCGCCAGAGCGCCGGCCGCTTTCTACTCGGCTTCGCCACGTCCACGGCCGAGGAGTTGACGGCGTATCTCGGCGCAACTCCGGGCGTGGAACGAGTGACGCCGGCGGGCAGCCTGCGCCGGGGCAAGGAGACCGTCGGCGATCTCGACCTGCTGGTGAGCGGGCCCGGGGCCGAGGCCGCGCTGGACCGGTTTATCGCCCATCCGCGCGTGCACGAAGTCCTCGGACACGGCGCCAACAAGGCCAGCGCGCGTTTCGGGCTGGAGGGCCTGCAGGTGGACGTGCGCGCCGTGCCCGAGGAAAGCTATGGCGCGGCGTTGCAGTATTTCACGGGCAGCAAGGAACACAATGTTCATTTGCGGCAGCGCGCGCAGCGGATGGGCCTGACGTTGAACGAATACGGCCTGTCGAGGCTCGACGGCGGCGCGGTGGTGGCTTCGCGCCGGGAAGAGGAGATCTACGCGGCGCTCGGTTTGGAGTGGATCCCGCCGGAATTGCGCGAGAATTCAGGCGAGATCGAAGCCGCCGAACGGCATGAATTGCCCGTGCTGATCGAGCGCGCCGACATTCGCGGCGACCTGCACATGCACACGCGCGAG
>Ga0182027_10008275_pt1 | contig 15170 bp, 9 predicted proteins | sample 712E1DmetaG_FD_121300 | JGI IMG/M metagenome (GOLD analysis project Ga0182027, IMG submission 121300) | Permafrost microbial communities from Stordalen Mire, Sweden - 712E1D metaG (Illumina Assembly) | ecosystem: Environmental > Terrestrial > Soil > Wetlands > Permafrost | place: Sweden... | reverse complement strand
TGGCTCAAGGCCAAGGGTTCGCAGTTCCAGGCGGAGCATGTCCAGGCGCTCTGCCAGGGCCGCCGGATCGGGAGCCCGGATCAGCAGGACGACGTCGACGAGGTAGAGGCGAGCCGCTCCCGCATGGACCGTCCTTCGGCCGCTGGCGCTTGTCTCGAGAACGCGCTCCCGCTCGACATCCGACAACTCGCCGCGCTCCGATGCCAACCGCTCAGCCGCACGAACCTGGCGGAGTCTGACGGTTAGGAAGCTCATCGCCTCTGCCCGCGACAAGGGCCGCGCTCGCAGCGAGATCGCGTCCACTCCGGGCAAGGCGAGCACAGGGGCTGTCCAACCTGGGTCGATCTCGGCCGGCCATCGACGACCCAGCACGACAAACGTAAGAACCCCATCGCCGTCGACGACGCTAGGACCGACGCGGTACTCGATGCCTTGGCCCGCAAGCAAGGAGGACGCCTGGCCGAGCTCCTCGGGGGAGACGGCACGCAGTCGAATCCCGTGCTCTTCGCCGGTGCGCCGGACGAGTTCGCCGACCCTGGCGACCGAAGCCTCAGTGGTGCCGGAAACGACGAGCAGGCATCGCCGTGGCGGACGGGCTAGGTGAGCCGCGAGGTCCCGATACAGGCCCGCATAGGCGGTCAGATATCGTCGCGGCGCTCCCGGGACCGGGGAGAGCCAGTCGAGGTGCTCGGATGTGCTCCGCTCGATCGGCACCGACAGGATCTGGAACGGCCCAGGGATCGCGTCGTACAACTCGCGGGCTGCTGCGATCGCGGCGTCCCGCTCCTCCGTCCCCAGAAGGTCAAGGTTGACGGGCGGAATCTCGAACGCCCGCAGGAAGTCCCTCCGATCGGCCTGTTCCGTTGGAGCTCGCCGCTTGATGAGCATGGGTCACCAGCGTGCCCGACCCAGCCCTCCTGGTCAAGAGATTATGCGTACGATATTCGGTACCATATCTGCCGGGCTACGAGCAGCTCCTCTTGTGTCACCATCTCGAACCAGCCCTTGTCCTTGGAAAAGGACGAGTCCTCCGGCGTTGGAAAACACCCGGAAGGGGTGAGCCGGCTGCTTCTCCAGTGCCTCCCGCGCTCAGGCGGCCAGTAGCCTGGGGTGAAGAGCTCGGCCGGCTCGGACGCGGCATCGATTCGACTGCCGCGTCGCTTCTTACCATGCGGCAACCGAATAGGGAATATGCATGACTGCGGCGAAGCGGGATACTGGGAGCAGCGTCCGCACCAACGGGCCGCAGATCGGGATCGATGAACCGCGCGACGTAGACACCTCTGCTCGACAGCCCGCTTGCGTGCAAGTTCACCTCGGCCGAACGACGCTCCGCTGGCAGGATCTTGACGTCTAGACTTGTCTGGCACTGGCTGCAGCGCGGACGGCCCGTCACACTGGGGAGCCCATGGTCACCGAAGATCTCATGTGCGTACTCGTCAGCGCCGAGCCGGCCGCAGTTGTCGGTTGTGGAAGCGACGTCGTCGCCGAACGGGATGCCGAGTAGATGGCACTAGCCACGCGTGACGCCCAGCGTGCCGAACTCCACAGGACGATCTGGCGCATCGCCACCGATCTCCGCGGCAGCGTCGACGGCTGGGATTTCAAGAACTACGTCCTCGGCTTTCTGTTCTACCGCTTCATCTCGGAGAACCTGACCGCATACCTCAACGAGCAAGAACGTCTGGCCGGGAGGCTCGACTTCGACTTCGCCAGTCTGCCCGACGACCAGGCCGAGGCAGGCCGGGCGGACACCGTCGACGAGAAGGGCTTCTTCATCGCCCCGTCGGGACTCTTCGCGAACGTGCGGGCGCGAGCGGCCGACGACGAGAATCTCAACGAGACGCTGCACCGGGTCTTCCAGGACGTCGAGGCCTCGGCGGAGGGCGCCGACAGCGAGGATGACCTCAAGGGCCTCTTCGACGATGTCGACGTCAACTCGAACAAGCTTGGGGCAACTGTCGCCCAGCGGAACCAGAAGCTGCGGAAGATCCTCAACGCCATCGGAGACCTCGACCTCGGCGACTTCACCACGCACGAGATCGACGCGTTCGGCGATGCGTACGAGTACCTGATGCAGATGTACGCGGCGGACGCCGGCAAGTCCGGCGGCGAGTACTACACGCCGCAGGAGGTCGCCGACCTGCTCGCCTCGATCACCGTAGTCGGCAAGACCGAGGTGGACAGCGTCTACGACCCGGCCTGCGGGTCCGGCTCGCTACTCCTGAAGTTCCAGAAGATCCTGGGGCCGGACAAGGTCCGCCGCGGGTACTTCGGGCAGGAGATCAACCTCACCACATACAACCTGGCCCGCATCAACATGTTCCTGCACGACGTGCCGTTTGAGCAGTTCCACCTCGCGCATGGCGACACCTTGCTGCATCCGGCTCACCAGGACGAGGAGCCGTTCGGCGCCATCGTCTCCAATCCCCCGTACTCCACGCGGTGGGAGGGCAACGACAACGCGCTCCTCATCAACGACTCGCGGTTCGCCCCCGCCGGGGTGCTGGCGCCGAAGTCGAAGGCGGACATGGCGTTTGTCATGCACATCCTTAGCTGGCTCGCTACTGACGGCACCGCTGCGATCGTCGAGTTCCCCGGCGTGCTCTACCGCAGCGGGTCCGAGCAGAAGATGCGCAAGTACCTCGTAGACAACAACTTCGTCCACGCGGTGATCCAGCTGCCGCCGGATCTCTTCTTCGGAACCACGATCGCTACCTGCATCATCGTCCTAAAGAAGTCGAAAGCGGACAACTCGATCCTCTTCGTGGATGCGTCCGGCGAGTTCATCCACATCGGCAACAAGAACCAGCTGTCGCCGGACAATCGGGAGCGGATCCTCGCGGCGGTCACCGTGCGCCAGGAAGAAGACCACTTCGCCCGGCTTGTGGCGGCACGAGAAATCGCAGAGAACGGCTACACCCTCTCGGTTCCCGCCTATGTCGAGCCGGCGGACGAGAGCGAGACGATCGATGCCGACTCCGTCAACGCCCAGATCGCCGCCCTCGCCAGGCGCCAAGCTGAACAGCGAACAGAGATCGACTCGATCATCGCCGTCCTCGATGGCGCCTGGAAACACTTCGAAGTGAACGTCGAGTGGAAGCCGATGGGCAAGATCGGCGAGTTCATCCGCGGCCGCCGCTTTACCAAGGAGGACGTGGTCGAGGACGGCATCCCGAGCATCCACTACGGCGAGATCTACACGCACTACGGCACGGCGACGAGCGTGACCACCTCGCACGTGCGCCGAGACCTCGCCGGGCAGCTCCGGTTCGCCCAGCCCGGTGACGTCGTGATCGCAGCCGTTGGCGAGACGGTCGAGGACGTTGCCAAGGCAGTCGCATGGCTCGGCGCGGAGCCGGTCGCCATCCACGACGACACCTTCCTGTTTCGCAGCGAGATGAACGCCAAGTTCGTCTCGTACGCCATGCAGTCGGCGGCATTCCACACTCAGAAGAACAAGTACGTTGCCCGCGCTAAGGTCAAACGGCTCGGCGCCGAGTCCTTGGCAAAGATCGCGATCCCCGTTCCGTCGAGGGCTGAGCAGGATCGCATTGTTGACCTACTCGACAGGCTCGACGAGCTTGTTGCCGGCCTGTCCGACGACCTGCGTGCGGAAGCTGCCGCCCGGCGTATCCAGTACAAGCACTACCGCGATCATCTCCTCTCGTTTGGGAAGGAGCCCATGTGAGCGGGCCTGTCGGGACCCGATACGAGCCGATCGCCATCTCCTCAGAAGGCACCGTCGTCGCCGAATTCATCGCGGATGCGCGCAGCGAGGCCGCATACCAGTCGGAGGCGGATCTCGAGCGCGAGTTCATCGCACTGCTCCAGGGCCAGGCGTACGACTACCTGACGATCCGCAGCGGGACTGAGCTGGTCGCCAACCTCCGGGCCCAACTGGAGGCGCTGAACCATGTCACCTTCACGGACGGCGAGTGGGACCGGCTGATGGCCGAGTACATTGCCCCGGCCAAAGACAGCCTGATGCAAAAGACCGCGCGGATCCAGGAGGACCACGTCCACGCTCTCCGGCGGGACGACGGGTCAATCAAGAATATCGCCCTGCTCGACAAGAAGAACATTCACAACAACCGCTTGCAGGTCATCAACCAGTACGAGGTCGGTCGCGACCAGGGCGTCAAGCACGCGACGCGTTACGACGTCACGATCCTGGTCAACGGCCTGCCGCTGGTCCATGTCGAGCTGAAGCGCCGCGGCGTCTCCATCCGCGAGGCGTTCAACCAGATCGACCGTTACCAGCGCGACTCATTCTGGGCTGGCACGGCGCTCTTCGACTACGTGCAGGTCTTCGTGATCAGCAACGGCACACTCACGAAGTACTACTCAAACTCGACCCGCCGGGACCGCACGGACGAGGCCGCCGCCCGCCGCCGGACCCGGAGCAACTCCTTCGAGTTCACCTCATGGTGGGCGGACGCCGCGAATAGGCCGATCCAGGATCTCATTGGCTTCACTCGGACGTTCTTCGCCAAGCACACGTTGCTCGCGATCCTCACGCGCTACTGCGTCCTGACCGTCGACCGCGTGCTGTTGGTGATGCGCCCCTACCAGATCGTCGCGACCGAACGTATCCTCTCGCAGATAGCGGTCGCCTCGAACTACCGGCAGCTCGGCACTATCGGGGCGGGGGGCTACATCTGGCACACCACCGGCTCCGGCAAGACCCTGACCTCGTTCAAGACGGCCCAGCTCGCTACGCGGCTGCCCGGCGTCGAGAAGGTTCTGTTCGTCGTCGACCGCAAGGACCTCGACTGGCAGACCAAGCAGGAGTACGACCGCTTCGAGAAGGGCGCCGCGAACGCCTCAGCCTCAACTGCCAAATTGGCGGCACATCTCGCCGACCCGGAGCGGCGCATCGTCATTACGACGATCCAGAAGCTGGCGCGCTTCGTGGTCTCCAACAAGGATCACCCGATCTGCGACGGCCATGTCGTCCTGATCTTCGACGAGTGTCACCGCTCGCAGTTCGGCGAGATGCATACCGCAATCACCAAGGCCTTCAAGCGATACAACCTCTTTGGCTTCACCGGCACGCCGATCTTCGCCGAGAACGCGGGCGCCGGAGGGAACCCTAGGCTGAAGACCACGGAGCAGGCATTCGGCAATCGCCTCCACGCCTATACGATCGTCGACGCGATCAACGACAGGAACGTGCTCCCGTTCCGCATTGACTACGTCAACACGATCAAGCTGCCCGAGTCGATCACCGACAAACGGGTTCCGGCCATCGACACCGAGCGGGCGCTACTCGACCCGGAACGCGTTCGGCAAGTCGTCGGGTACATCCTCGAGCATTTCGACCAGAAGACCCGCCGCAGTGAGCACTACACGCTCGGTGCCCGGCGTGTTCACGGCTTCAATTCGCTGTTCGCGACGGCCTCCATCGAGGCCGCCAAGCACTACTACGCGGCATTCGCCGGGGCGCAAGAGTGCCTGCCGCCCAATCAGCGCCTCAAGGTCGGGCTCATCTACTCCTTCGCGCCGAACGAGGCGCCGGAAGACGAGTGGCTCGAGGAGGAGAGCTTCGACATCGAGGCGCTCGACTCCTCCTCACGCGACTTCCTCGAGCGCGCGATCGACGACTTCAACAGGATGTTCGGTACCCGCTGGGACACGTCCTACGACGGCTTCGACGGGTACTACACCGACCTCTCGAAGCGTCTGAAGGATCGCGAGATTGATCTCGTCATCGTCGTCAATATGCTGCTGACCGGCTTCGACGCGCGGGCGCTCAACACCCTCTGGGTGGACAAGAACCTGCGCTCCCATGGCTTGATCCAGGCGTTCTCGCGCACGAATCGGATCCTCAACTCCGTCAAGACCTACGGGAACATCATCAGCTTCCGCGACCTCGAGCAAGAAACCAACGACGCGATCGCGCTCTTCGGCAGCAAGGATGCGCGGGGCATCGTGCTGCTGCGGCCGTACAGCGAGTACTACGCGGACTACGCCCAGAAGGTCGCCGACCTGCTCGCCCGGTTCCCGCTGGGCTCGCGGATCATCGGCGAGCAGGCGCAGAAGGAATTCATTGCCCTCTTCGGAGCGATCTTGCGGCTGGACAACATCCTGACGTCGTTCGACGACTTCGCGGGAGATGAGATCCTGTCCGAACGCCAGTCCCAGGACTACCGCTCGGTCTACCTCGACTTGTACGGGGAGTTCCGCAAGGGACTGGCCGCCGACCGCGAGCGCATCAATGACGACATCGTGTTCGAGATCGAGCTCGTCAAGCAGGTCGAGATCAACGTCGACTACATCCTGCTGATGGTCCAGAAACGGCGTGACGCGGGAGGCCGCCGCGACAAGGAAATCCGTGCGGACATCACGCGGGCGATCGACGCGTCACCGACCTTACGCGACAAGAAGGAGCTCATCGAGGACTTCGTCGACAGCGTGTCGGCGACCGCGGACATCGATGAGGCGTGGAAGGCCTACGTGGCCGCCCGGCGCACAGCCGACCTAGACCGGATCATCGCCGAGGAGAGTTTGCGCCCGGACGCGACGCGAGAGTTCGTCGCCCGCGCATTCCGCGCTGGCGGCATCCAGGCCTCCGGCACCGCGATCACCCGTATCCTGCCCCCCGCCTCGCGATTCGCGGCCGACGGCCGCCATGGTCCGAACAAGCGGCAGGTCCTGGCCCGGCTTACAGAGCATGTGGAGCGCTTCGCGGGGCTCGGGGTGGAGTAGCGGGACCGTGTCGGCCCTCGCGCGTTCCATCGCCGAACGTTCGAGCGGGGCTGGACGCCGCGCCCATGTCAACTATCGACCGGTGGAGCGGACGACTCCTCCCACGAGCGGCAGCCGGACGGCGAGCGTCCCGCCGGTTGGCACTGCTCGTCGGGTTCGGCCAGACGGCGCCGGGATGGCGAGGCATGGCACCGATGATGCCCCCTCGGGGTGAAGGCTGCAGCAACCCGCTTCCCGGGGGCCCGCACATTGTCTGCGGCCTCGCCCGGCGTTTTCTGAGTAGTGACGCCCATCGAGATAAGCGTCAGATAAGCGGTCGCGCGTAGGGTTCAGTCTTGCGGGCGGCGCTCCGCAATGGCGGACGATCCCTCCCAAAGTGGGAGGCCAGCTCTTGGCCACGGCGACGGCGCCCGCGCAATTCTGGCTGGCCCGGAGATCCTTCGAGTGCCTACTAGCGACGAATTCGTTTCGGGCGGCGGTTAACGACAACGCCCAGAACCTGTCGCGGCGTTCTCTGGATCAGTACGCATCCCGAATCTTGGTCCCGACGCTCGCTAGGAACCATTCTCGGGCACCGTCTCGGTCCCCAAATCGGGTTGCTCTTTCCAATCCATGGGCACGAGCGCCTCGCCTTCCCTCCAGTTGGCAACCCGAGCTTCCGGGAACCAATCCACTCCTGCGGGGTTCCAGTGCCCCACCACTATCGTCTGCAGGGCTCCCGAGAAGCTCGCTGTGACATCGCGTAGGAACGTGTACAGGGTCAGTACTTTGGCCTGATCTCGTTCCGACAGCCTGTCCTCCAAATCGCGGATGTTTGCTGGCATGTCCTCCGGGTAGTACGCCTGTTCCGGTTGATCCAGGAACAGGAAACCTGGGACTGGCCGCTTTTCCTCGATGAACCACCGGTGAAGCGCCAGGTGAGCAACGACGTGATAGCCCACCTGGTTGGCCGCACTCCCGATGCGGAGGAGCGGAATGGGGCTTCGCCGGTTGTTGGCTACTAGCGTGAGATCTTGGAGGCTGAGTCCCACGCCGTCCTGGCTATGCTCGAGATCTAGCTGCCGAGCCCAGGTCGTCATGTAGTCGTTTACGAAATGCAGTTTGGACTCGACGTTGCGTGCCACGGCGGTTGGATCTAGCAACTCCTCAAGTCCGGCGATTTCCTCAGTCAGCTTCGCTACTCGCCGATCCAGCAGCCCGATCCTGGCCGGCTCTGCGACCGCGACTCCTTCGAGGTACTGGCTAACGCGGCCGCGAACATAGGCCCGTCGCTCAGCAAGTTCTGTGTATTGGACAAGGTTAGGGCCGTTTCCAAGCAGGCTCGTCTCTGCTTCGCGCAGTTGAGCTAGCTGCTGCTTCAGCAACCGAGCGCGAGTTCGGAGTTCCGCAACCTTCCTCTGTCGAAATGGCTCGAGACTCCGCTCCATATCGAGTCGCTGATCCAGGTCCGCCACGTGTTGGGCAAGATCCGCCGTGGTCGTATCCGACGGTTCGAGGAGATGCGCGCACAGAGGGCACGTCTGGGCATCGGCTACCCCAGACATTAGTCCGAGGGAGAGCAATCGGGCGTGCTGTTCGCCAACCTCGGTTCGGAAAGCGTTGCGGTCCTCCCGGACCTGAAGCAGCGACGCTCGCTTCTCTTGGACCTGCCGCAACTGCTCGGCGACCTCGCGCCGAGAAGCCCGGATCCGCATCTGTTCGCGAAGCAGAGAGTCTTGATCCGCCACCATCTCCGGATCCGGCCGAGTGAGCACTGCCCTCAAGGCTGCGACTGGAGAGGAGTACTGGTCGGCGTCCTCCAGAAGACCGACGGCTCGGACTTCCGTGAGAAGCGATCCTGCGCGAACATCAGCATCGAGTTGTGTCTGCTGCAGTTGCTCCAGCTCAGCCTGTGCTCGCCTGAGATCACGGCGCCTCTCAATCAGCCTGAACCTTCGCGCGACGTGCTCACTCCCTACCGCGCCCAGGAAGTACGGCAATGCCTCTCGGATGGTTTGGGGAATGTGTTCTTCGTTTGCCCGATGGAAGAGCTGATCCGGCTTCGAGATCTCCGTCTGCCTCTGGAAGCAGAAGAGAAGCGCCTGCCCAATGGTCGGGCGCTGCCACTCCCGCCCGGCCGCAGTTGCCCCGGCTACTTCGCTTTCGACGCCAATGAGATTGCCCAGGGTCTCGCGAAGCCCCTTTGTGTCCATGTCGGTGGCCAGTTGATGAGCTTCGAGGACGTCCTTGGCGCCCCTCCGCACCATGGCGGATGTTGCCGAAGCCGCTCCGTCTGCTGGCGCTGGGCGAGCTATGAAAGTTCGGGCTCCTCGGTGTTCCAGCAGCAACCCGTACCACTCGACGGCGTCGAGCGCGCCTCGAGCGAAGGTTGGCTCACTTCTTCCGAGGCAGTATTCGACGATTTCCAGAATTGCTGACTTGCCGGTTTCGGACCACCCGGTTACGACATTGATCTGGCCCGGCTTGAAGCGGACGACTCGACGGCGCTCGCCCTTGTAGATTGCCAACGCGAGGATCTGCATCTAGGGCCTCACGCCGAGCAGGGCGAAGATGGTTGGTGTGTCCCCAGTTCGGGCAAGCCAACGCCCGACGAATGCGGCAGCGATCGCACAATCGCGCGCGTCCTGGGTTCGGAGAGAGGCACGGCTGCGCTGGCTCACGCGGCTGTGCAGCCCGGCGTCACTAAACTCAATCGCCCTCGCTCGGAGGCCGTATCGAAGGGCCTCCCGAACAAAGGGGACGAGCGCTTTAGCTCGTTGGGCGATAGCGACCTGAAGGACGGGGTGTGCGATCAGCCAGGGCGACAGTAGGGCATTCACATTTCCGGGAAGCTGAGCCCTTGCGTCCGCGTCGAGAGCAATCGGAGGGATGACGAATGCGAGTTCAAACGGCATCAGAGTGTCGGCCGTTACTTCGTAGTCGCGAGTGGCTACTGCGATGAGCAACGACAGAAAGGCCGGATTGAAGAGATCGGCTTCCTCTGGTGGCGAGCTCGCGAACGACACCGTTATCAGACTCCCTCCAGAAGCTGGCGGATGCGTTCCTCAAATAGAGGGTGCCACCCTACTCGCTGTCTGTCTGCAAGGTCATGATAGGTGCCTCTCGTAAGCGTCTGTTCGTGGAATCGCGCACGGATCTGGACCGTCGAGGAGTCCGAAACCTGCTGCCAGAGTTTGCGTCCGGCTCGTTGGTGGTCCACTTCGCTTGCCTCCGAAGCGAGTTCGGCCCGCATGAACGCGTGATGACGTCTCCACTCCGTGACCAACTTCTCTTCGTACTCGTCGAGCTCACCTGGGCGTAGCAAGCCCAACCGCAGCCATCGCGAGCGATTGGCAAATGCTCGGTGGTACTCATCGATCGCGACCGTCAGCAGATCGTCGGTGGCCGCCACCCAGCGCAGCTGCTGAATGAAGAGGCGGGTGTCGTAAGACGCCTGCTCGACATCGGTCAGATCGCCTACATCCCAGTCGAAAGGCAAGTTCTCCGGTTGGTAGCTGTCTCGCAGGTCGTGGATCTTGTTCAGAAGATCATTCACGGTTACTGCCACCTCCGAGCCGCGCAGTAGGCCCACGGACCGCGCATACCACCAGCCCTTGAGACTCTCGAGGAATGCAACAACGTGCTCGGAGCGAACGCCGGTGCGAAGTCTCGATGCCAGACGTTCGTCGATGTCTTCGATGCGGGGCTGGGCGTCTCGAACGACCACGGCATCGATGAGCCGCTTCTGCGACTCGGGCGGGAGTCCGGCGAATCGCTCGCGGGCACCGCTAGTACCGACAACAGTCGAGTTGCTGGCGACAGCCACAAGCAATTCACGGGCAGCGTCCGGATCGCGTCTACCGGGCTCGTCGCTCTCGCGAAGGAGGGCGGCGGCAGACCCAGGCGGAGCGACCGAAGTCGTCAGCAGCGCAAACTCCGGCTCTTCGTCGGGCTCGAGCACCGGGAGAGCGTCCATCCACACAGCCAGGGTTCGCCACAAGTCCCGGCTCTCGTCCGACAGGTTGCCGCCCGGCCCCGTGTGGTGCTTGACCTGAAGTATCTCGATCGGATAGCCACGCTCTTCGAGCTGGATGTCGTCGAGCTTCTCCATGAACAGCGTCAAGTCAGGCTCGTCATTGGCCCTCGTTACCAGTTCCAGAAGCGCTCGCTCGCACTGATAGAGGTAGCCCATGGCAGGCCCGGCGGCACCGTGTCGACCCGCCTCCAACGCTCCCTCCTCCCAACGTTGCTGTGACTACGCCACTGCGGCGGAACTACGCCCGAGCATTTCGGGCAGGCCCGGCCAACGAAAACGCGCGGCAACCCAACAAGTTGAGCATATCCCCGGGGCAGGCACCGGTACAGCTCAGAACGTCGATTCGGATCGCGAACGTGTCCATGAGGACGCGCCGAGTTGGTGACTGCGCTTGAGTGCCGGTGCGAACACCGCCACCAAACCTTCTTGTTCGAAGCTGCCGCAACGGCCGTCATTTCGCCGTTTCTTTCAGTATTCCTTGCCGGCAAGTCGCGTCCGTTCCGGTCGCACGGAGGTGGCTCCGGGCGTCTCGGTGAGGGCATTCGCCGCCTCGGGCTGACCGGTTCGGCGGTAGCTATCGACCTTGTCGAGTGTTCGCAGGATCTTTCCTGGGAGTTCCGCGGCGGTCAGGCGATAGGGCGACCACTGATCCCGGCTGTCAGCTTTGACGGACGCCGTGAATCGATACCGCCCCAAGCTGTCGCAGGTGGCCCTCTCGATGAAATCTCGACTCGGGACAAGCCAGCATCGCGCTACTGCGGAATTGGCCACGTCAATGAGCACGAACAGGATGTAGAAGTCCACTCGTGACGAGCAGGTCTCTCGGCGTACATTCGCCCGGTAGGTCCCATCGCGGATTGTCTTCGCGTCGCTGAAGCGTGCCTTGACCTGGACTGCGAGAGTCGACGGCACATCGCGACGGTGAAAGATGAGGTCGACGCCCTCATCGTCCACGAGCGCAGTCGAGACGTTGATCTCGGCACGGCTCGCGATGATGCACGTCGATGCCACCAGATACTCCGCAGCCTTACCCATTCGGCTGGAGTCCGCGTCTTTCGACCGGCCACCGCGTTCGACGTTGTCCTCGGATGTGTCCACGGCTCTCCTTGTCGAAAAGGCCAAAGACTGGCTTTCTGAAAGCGTAACCTTTGAAGAGCGCCGGACCAGGGGACGCTAGTAAGGGGGAGGGCGTGGGTCACATACGGGTCGGTCGACTGCCGAAGACCAAGGCATGGAGCCGCGTGGTCGCGCTCATGGCCGAGCCCGAGGTCGACCCCGCGCGTGTGGCGTCAGCCATCATCGCCGCCGCGGTCGAAGCATATCGACAGGCCGGCGATGACCCAGGTGTTGTCGAGAGCCTCCGAGCGATGGCCGTTCTCGCCGATGCCAGTCGGAGACAAGACTTCGCCGGGTCGCTGGCTCGCTCCGGTTACGACCTCACAGGAAAAGCCGACGCTCTCGGTTTTCTCACGATCGTCTTCAAGGAGACTGAGCACCGCTTCGGCCCTATTACCGACCGAACCGTCTTCACCGAGTTCGCGTACGGGGCCCTTCGAGAGGCGCTGACCGAGACCGTGTCTTCCCAGACGGGAAGTCTCTTTTCAACTGGCGTCGAAGAGATGCGGGACGCGTACCGGGCCTTCTCCACTGAACGCGGCTTCTCGCAGCTGGCTCGCCTTTTCTTCTCGCGGATGATGTCGCGCTCGCTCCTGTATTTCAGTGACCACGAAGCCGCTAATCAATTGGGTGGAGCGGGCTTACGCTCCGAAGCGGATCTCAGAGTCTTCAACGAGGCCGTCAGCCATTACGCCTTCGAGGCATCGAAGATCGTCGAGGCGTACGCGGGCGACTGGTATTCAAAGAAGCGCTGGCAGGGCACCGTCGAGAAGACGGAAGGCTTCGCGGCCACGGCGATGCGCAAGATCGCGGACGAACTGGCGATGGCCGAGTGATCCAGCACATCGTTCACTGCGGACCATTGCCCGCCACGGCGGGGGCCACGTGCATTCTCAATCCGCTCAAGCCGAAGCGGGACGTGATCCTCGATCTCTCCGGCATCGAACGATCCACCGGACTCGATGTCGCGCCGGTTGTCCATGATCTCGTCGTGGTCGGAGCCTACGTACTCCTCGCGGATGGTGCCCTGTCGAGGGGTGACAAGGACGATCCTCTCGCCAAGAAGTGGCATCGCGATATCGTCCTTCGAGTCCCCGTCAACGACCCGGCTCTCTGGGGAGCGGCGTCGCATGCGCTCGTCGAATTGCTGCAATGGGCCACCGACGACAGCTGGCACCTAGAATTTCGAAAAGGCGACGACGCCAGTCAGCTGACGCTGAATCTCGAGGCGGCTTCGACCGAGAGGGCCACGTGCGTCGCTTTGTTCTCAGGGGGTCTTGACTCACTCGCCGGCGCGCTGCGGCTCTACGACGAGGGTGATCGGCCCGTCCTGGCAAGCCATTGGACAACGGACTCGGGAAGGATCAATCGCGAGGCCGTGGTGTCGAGACTTCGGCTCGCCAAGCCGGGGTGGCGGTTTCCTAATGCGGTGCTCCACACCATGCGAGCCCCATCGGGCGGCGAGGCCAAGGAGTACACGCAACGATCTCGCGGAGTCCTGTACTTGAGTCTTGGAGTCGGCGTCGCGCTGCAGTTCGGTCTCGACCGGCTCGTCGTTCCCGAGAATGGTGTAACCAGTCTCAACCTCGAGCAGTCAGCCCAATCGGTTGGAGCGATGCGCTCGCGGACCACGCATCCAAAAACCATTGCCCTGTTCTGCGCCCTCCTTGCCAGTCTCGGCATTGGGGTTTCGATCGAAACGCCGTTCTTCGACTCCACGAAGGGTGAGGTCATCAAAGAGGCGATTGCGCGTGGGGGCGAGGACCTCGCCCAAAGGACGGTCTCCTGCGCGCACGCGATGTGGTCCAGCTCCATCCGGCCCCATTGCGGCACCTGCTCACAGTGCGTCGATCGGCGTTTTGCCGGATTGTGGGCGGGGTGGGACGACGCCAAGGAGGGCGCTCAGCACTCAGTCGATCTTTTCCGCGACTCCCTGCCGGCGGGCGAAGCCGCCACCTACTCGGAGCAGTACATACGGTTCGCCACCGACGTTCTGGAGATGAGCCGGGATATGTTCATTCGGCGGAAGGATGTCTTCCGGGCAGTCGAGGATGCCGATGATCCCACGAGTGAGTTGCTCCGGATCCACTCGGTGATCGGGCGTCACGCCGAGCAAATCAATTCCGCCATCACCGATGTTTGGGCCGTCAACCAGAAGGACTACCTTGCCGGCCGGTTGCCCGGCGATGGCTTGCTCGCACGAATCGGAAGCCTCGTTTTCCGGAAAGCCGATTGGCTGCAGTGCGCCGAACGGATCATTGAGAGGATCACCCCGGGGCTCAGAAAGCAATTCGCCTCTGCTCGGCCGGCCAACGAGAACGCATTTCAGACGACGGTTGATGCGCTCCAAAGCGCCGCACGTCTGGATCTCGAGCGAGAGTTCCCGACGGTCAGCTACGCCGTTATTGGCACTCGGCCCGATTTCAGTGCCTGGGCGAACCCGAATTCAGCCGAGCCCGACTTGTTCATTGAACTGAAGCTCGTTCGGACCAAAGCCCAAGTGCGGACGGTCACAGACGAGATTCTGGCCGACATCCCCAAGTACACCCAACGCGGCCGAAAGGCTCTATTCCTGGTCTACGACAGTGGCGGCTTCATTGCGGACGATCGAGCATTCGCAGCCCCGCTTGAAGCGATGGGTGAAGTCAGGATCGCGGTCCTTCGCTAGAAGCCTGGCCCGACGGCGTTTCGTCGAGAAGCGTCTTCGCACGGGCGAGGTCGTCGGCGAGCTTCTGGCGCCGGTCTTTGCTCCGGTTGAGCGATAGCGGAGACGGATGGAATGTCGCGACAACCGGAATGCCTCCGTACGTCCCCGATCCACGGCTCGACTCCACCCGTGCCGTGGGTCCGAGTAGACGGGCGACTGCCGTAGCGCCCAACGCGATAATCAAGCGAGGCCGGACCGCGGAGATCTGCGCATCCAGGTATCGGCCGCAGGCTTTGATCTCGGTCGAGTCAGGCGGCCGATTGGTCGACGGTCGCCCGGGCTTCGGCATGATCGGTCGGCATTTGACGACGTTGGTGATGTATGCCTGGTCGCGGCTGAGTAGGGCGGTCTGAAGTTGTCGGTTCAACTCCTCTCTCCGCGACCTTGAACAGGCGCTTGGAAGGAATGCCCTCAGGCCGTCTTCGAGACCCGACCAACGTAGCTCGGTATATTCGCGACCGGGATCAGCAAAGATGGCGACGGTGTGACGGCTCTAATCCTCTCGCCCCGACCATTCGAGTAGGTAGCCTTCGCGGCGCCCCTTCCCACGCTCGTTTTGGCCCTTGCCAGTCGTTTCCCCGGGCTTCCCTGGACCTGCCCGTTCGAGGGTGATCCTGAGCC
>Ga0182027_10008274_pt1 | contig 15170 bp, 8 predicted proteins | sample 712E1DmetaG_FD_121300 | JGI IMG/M metagenome (GOLD analysis project Ga0182027, IMG submission 121300) | Permafrost microbial communities from Stordalen Mire, Sweden - 712E1D metaG (Illumina Assembly) | ecosystem: Environmental > Terrestrial > Soil > Wetlands > Permafrost | place: Sweden... | reverse complement strand
TGGCACTTCAAATAAATCCTTGCCCATCCTACCATAAACAATATCAAAATTAAAGGTAAGGCATTTATGCCAAACACAAAACAGACAGCAGCAAATGGTCCTGCAGCACCCATCATGTGAGCGCTTATTTTCCAGTACTTGTTAATAATTATTACGAAAACAGTATTGGAAATATAACAAAACCAGAATGCGATTGAAATAATATTTACCTGTGCTTTTATCAGAATGAAAATTCCAACAACATAAAAAAGAATAGCTATGAGGAATGGGAAAGTTCTTTCTTCCTTTACGGTTGCATCAATATCAACAATCTTCCCCTGTTTTCTGCGGTAAATAAAAAGGAGTATTGGAAGTGTAAATGCAAATATGAAAGTAACTGCAATTAGTGCAATCCCTTTATCAATAGTATTCTCAATTGTAAAAGCAAAGAGGACAAATAATAAAAGTGTAAAAGACGGAGGGACCAATAACGTCGAGATTACTCTTGCTGCTAATCTTTTTTTACCGTTATCCATTAGCTAAACAACACAACCGTAATTTAATAATTCCTGAAGATATTTCAGAAGAAGGTCCTCAACACCATTATACTCAACAATAGTCATTAATTCTTTCCTTACCTGTGAAGCATTTCTTAAACCTTTAAGGTATCCTGTATAGAATTTCCGATGTTCAAGGACTGCTCTTTTTTCCCCTTTTACATCGCAGGCAAGTTTTAGATGTCTTAGAGTAGTAGTAATTCTTAGTTCTTCGCTAATAGTCGTTTCTACGACACCTTTAGTCATAATCTCTTTTGTTTCTTTGAATATCCAGGGATTACCGATAGCGCCTCGTGCAATCATTACAGCATCGGCTCCCGTTTCTTCAAAAGCTCTTTTTACATCCTGGGCAGAGAATATATTTCCGTTCAAAGCTACGGGGATGGAAACAACTTCTTTAATCTTGGGAATCCATGACCAGTCGGCATCGCCGGAGTGTCCCTGAGCCCTTGTTCTGCAATGAACAGTTAAGGCTTTTGCGCCTGCGTCCTCAAGTCTTTTTACTACTTCCAGGATATTAATATTTGTACTATCCATACCAAGTCTGGTTTTCACAGTAACGGGGATAGACACATTATCTACAACATTTTTAACAAGATCGGCCATATAAATCGGATCTTTAAGTAGACCTGCACCGGCGCCGCAGGCTACAACACCTTTAATCCAGCAGCCGGCATTTATATCAATTATATCGGGGTGTTCAGCTTCAGCAATCTTAGCAGCGCCTACCATTGATTTAATTCCAGCACCATAAATCTGAATCCCCACAGGTCTTTCTTCCTCAACGATTCTAAGTTTTTTATGTGTTTTCTCATTTGAACGGACAAGACCTTCGCAGTTAACAAATTCTGTGTAAACGACATCCGCTCCCAGTTCTCTGCAAACGAGTCTGAAGGATATATCTGTTACATCCTCCATTGGTGCAAGAAGAACAGCTTTATCAACACTTATTTTTCCAATATTCCACATCAGGGCTTAGACCTCAATAAATTCATCAGACTTATGATAGACAATATGTTTCTTAAAATAAAAAACGCTAAACAATAAAATCCCCAGAGTGCATATGGCTCCAGTAATAAAGGGGAATTTATATCCAAGATACTCAAAGGAAAATCCTCCCCATAATGGACCCATAACTCTTGCTAAAGCAGAAAATGACTGATTTATGCTTAACACTGTCCCTTGTTCATTTTCCGGAGCAACCTTTGAAATTAAACTCAATAAAATAGGTTGTAGGGTTCCCGTACCAAGTGAAAGAATAACAGTCGTAACCATTATTCCAGCGAAACTACCGGCGAATGGTATCAAAAAAAGTCCGGTTGCCATTAGAAATGATCCAACTGTAATAAGCTGGTTATCCGAATATTTTTTAGTCAGCCGGCCTATCAAGCCCCCCTGAACTATAGCAGAAACAATTCCGATCATACCAAAGACCATCCCATTCTGCATATCAGAAAAATGGTATTGAAGACTGCCCAATAAGGCGAACGTGCCATAAATATTAGCAACAGAAAAAGTAAGGACAAAAAAGAGTGCAATTACAAGGAGAGCAGGAGTGTTATCAAGTAACATCCTGAATCCTTCTACATTAAATATTTTTCTTCTTACATGCGGCAAAGCGATATTTTTTTTCAGTGATTCCGGAAGGAGGAAATAGCTGAGTGTAAAAGCGATAACAGAAAAAGATGCACTTGCAAACCCGGTAGCCATATAACTAAATTTAGAAAGAATACCACCCATTATGGGTCCGAACACAAATCCTAATCCGAAAGCCATTCCAATTAGTCCCATTCCCTTAGCGCGGTCTTCTTTGGTTGTAACATCAGAAATATATGCTTGAGCGACTCCAATACTGCTTCCGCCAATACCTCCAACTATTCTTGAAAGAATCAGTAGAAGATAAGAATGTGTAAAAGCAAAAATAATATAACCGGAAGCATTAAGCAGAAGGCAATATAATATTATATTTCTACGTCCATACCTATCGGATAAACCGCCGAAAAAAGGATTAAAAAGAAACTGCGTCAGAGAATAGACAGCGATAGCGATTCCAACCGCACCTTCTTTAACTCCAAGAACATTAGTAGCGAAAGTCGGAAGGATAGGGATAAGAATACCGAATCCAAGCAGATCAACAAAGACAACAAGAAAGATCATTGATAGAGCTGAATTTTTCTTCATGCAGTTTCCAGCTTGTTAAGAATTGCATCGGTCATTTCGTCGGTTCCCACATAATTAACGGGATTTATATCTTTAGTAACTTTCTTTCCTTCTGCGACAACAGCAGCGACAGCTCTTTCAATTTTACCTGCTGCTACATGTTCGCCGATATCATCAAGCATCATGACAGTGGCAAGGAGTAAAGCACAAGGATTAGCAAGATTCTTTCCTGCAATATCGGGGGCTGATCCATGAACAGCTTCATAGATTCCAACTTCACTTCCTATATTCGCACCAGGGGCCATTCCGAGCCCGCCAACAAGACCAGAAGCAAGATCGGAGAGTATATCTCCGAATAAATTTGTAGTAACAATTACATCAAACTGGTATGGGTTCATTACCATCTGCATGGCCATATTATCTACAATTCTATCCTGGAATTCTATTTCAGGATATTCTGCAGCAATTTCCTGAGCTACCTTAAGGAAAATGCCACCGGTATATTTCATGATATTAGCTTTATGTACGGCAGTTACTTTTTTCCTGTTATTTTTTCTTGAATACTCAAAAGCATATCTGACAATTCTTTCACAACCTCGTTTTGTAACAATACCTATTGTTTCCGCAGCAGATCTTTGAGTATCGATATAGTGTTCTATGCCGGAATAAAATTCTTCAGTGTTTTCTCTGAACATCATAATGTCAATATGATCAAAATAAAGGGTCCTGATTCCCTGGTAAGTCTTTGCCGGTCGTTTATTAACATAAAGGTCAAATTCTTTTCTTAGAGCGACATTAACTGATCTGAAGCTAACTCCTACAGGAGTTGTAAGGGGGCCTTTCAGTGCAACTTTATTTCTTGCAACAGAATCAATAGTTTCCTGAGGAAGCGGGTCCTTGTATTTCTCAAAAGCGCAAAAACCGGCTTCTGTAATTTCCCAATCAATTTTGACTCCTGCCTGTTCAATAACCTGAACAGCAGATTTAGTTATTTCAGGACCAATACCATCGCCTGGTATTAATGTGAATTTATAGCTCAAAAAAGCTCCTTTTTATCCTTAAAAAAATTTATTACAGATTAATAATATAGTAAGAATTGTATTCAGGAATTGTGCAAAAATAAGAATTTATATCACATATTACCAAAAAGGCAATGTGTGACCGTTTCTATAAAAAATTATGTCTTCTCCGAAATATTGCATTCTTTTCTGTTATATATAAAAATACCAAAAGACCATTTCCTCTGTACTTTCTTGGTGTAATCACCTAAGATATTTCAGAATGATTTTGTCAAAGTGAGAGTAAGAAATGTGCCACCGCTTATTTTAGTAGGAGAAGAAGATGATGCAAATATGGTGACAGAATTGCCGGAATTAATATTCTGAGGATTATCTTTTCTTATTAATAACGGGAAAAATTGATAAATATTTAATGAAACGACCGCAATGCCGATATCAACAGCAGCCTCTGTACCTGCGCGGCCTAAAAGCATATAATTTATACAATCTGTATTTTCGTTATAATCTTTAATGCCAAATACTAAATAAACAGGCTGCCAGTCCTGTAATGTAAGATCCGGATTGATATAATAAATATCGATTACCGGTTTTATCGAGAATTTTTTAAATATCATTTTAGAAGATAAAGAACTTTCCATTACATTAACCGAGCCATAAGCCTGATAATTAAGCCTGTTGGCGACAATCGATTGTATAATATCTGTAAAAGGCCATGATTCAATATTGCCGGATACATTCCCTTTTAAATAATTATAGGATATAGACAATCCTAATGGAATATTAAAACAATTTAACTGGATATCAGAATTTATACGTAACAGAGACAGATCACTAATATTTATTGAACTAAATTGGACATCATTCATGAGTAAATGAGATTTCATAATTAATGAAGTTCTACTGATATCAAAAGATACTGGAAGGTAATCCGATCGGTTTTTTATCTCAAATTTAATATTATCATATATAGGTTTAGCATCCATGGAATAAATTTCTGAAGATTTATCTTTTATTGAAATATTCCTTTCATAGGACAGACCAAGTGTCAAGTTATCAATTGAAACACTGAAATTGACACTTGTAAGATAAAATGATTGATCTGAATTGATATTAAAACCTGCAGCCTGGTATAATAAATTCCATGATATAGGTACTGAGGTTTTCCGGAAGGAAACATCAAATTCCTGATTGTTTCTATTCAAATTTACAAATCCCATTTTAATAGAATAATCAAATAACCATTTTTGTTGATAATTATTCAATATTACTTTCGAATCTAAAAAGAGATTATTGAACGTACTATATAGTGAAACAGATGAATAATTTTGTTTGAGTTCTAAATTATTCTTAAGATCGTTCTGAGTAGTTTTCCATGAAACGAAGGAATTAGTAGTTCCCAGGTTCACATATAATCTAGTATTATTAAAATGGAAAAGTGAATTGAACTCAGTATTCCTGTACAATATATTCAAAGAAGAAGATTCAGAATATGCTTTATAAATATTAAAGTAATCAGAAGATACAGAAAATTGCTGCGGTACAGCAGGCACCGCAGCAAATATTATTAAACAATATAGGAGAGCTATTTTCAATCTTTTATGGCGTTATAGATACGATATTAGAATATGTTGGTGTTCCTGTTAACAAGGAATTGCCACTATTATAGTAAGGACCATAATAACACATAATTCTGTATTGATTTAATACACCGGTAGTATAACTCTGATCAAAATAAGAGTAGTTATAATAATTGTAATAAGAATCAGGTGAAGTAATGTTAGTAAAATCACTTTCACCGGCTTTCTTTCTTTGAATTACAAAGTAACTGTTACCGCTTGTATTACCATCAACACTCCAGGTAAGACTTATTCTTGAAGGATTTGTCAATTTTACAGGATTATTGAGCATAGGCGGTTTAAAAACGATAAATTCAACCCAATTAGATTGTTTTGCAACGATCTGAATATTTAACAAACTATCCGGATAATACTGAACATATCCGCTTCCCAAATCAACAAAATATCCTGTTATATTCACAGGAGTAAGAGTGGCATCTCTGAAAATGAAATTACATTCTCCGTAATTATCTGTGTATTTTTCATAAGAGTTTGAGTTTGACTGAATTTTTATTTTTACAGAATTCATATTACCCCCTTCCCACGAACTGCTTATATAGTCTATATAAGTATAAAGTCCAAAGCCATACTGTTCATCAATAAGAAGAATCCGTTTAAGAATTTCATTTGTCATCCCCGAAAACAATCCTGCGAAAGTGGGATCGGGGAATGTAAATTCCGAATAGGTATTTGCAGTAAATTTAAATTGGATATCATTCTTTCCTGATGCAGTTACCTGATAAGACGGCAAAAAAGCAGATTTTGGGTTAACAGGCAGATTATTAAAGAAGTTAGCCAAATTAATATTAACTGTGTAATTATTTCCATCAGAATCCGCATTTAATAGTGATACGCTAACAGTGCTGTTAAACAGGGTAATGACTTTATCAAGATATTTTTTAACACTATCCAGATCGGCCTGTTTTAATCCACTTCCACCTATTCTGATAATTGCATCAGCTTTTTTCCCTGAAATAGTTTCCAGATCTGAGATACCTGACTTGAATTTTGTAAGAACTGAAAGCATATCCGATTCAGCTGTTGCTGCCCGTGTTTTACCATCAGAATTCATATAGAAGAAGCTGGTATTATTTTGTTGAAGCGCCTGGAGTAAGGATGCCTGTGAATAATCGGGAAGATCAAATTTATAAATTAGAATAGAGTTGATCATAAATCTCAATCCATGTATTATAGCGTCAGTAAAGAACACTTCAGTTCTATAAATAGAGACAGTATCCAGATTTGGATCACCCTGCATTTTGCCGCTAATTTTATATCTGAATGAAGCATTACCTTCGCAAACTTCAAGTCTGGCGATAGCATATTCAACTCGTGGTAAAAGCTTATCCCTTAGAACTGCCTGAACACGACTAATAAGTGGAGCGTCATTTAAAGCAGATTTATAGAGCATGGCTATTTCCTGGGCTGCATTTTGAACAGGTACCACCATTTGAGAAGCCTGTGTAGGAATAAGAGCATTTTTCATAAACCCTGAGAGAGGTTTATTAAAACTGGAATTTTCAAATTCCTTAATTACATTATTAACGGTAGTATCCCAATAAGCCGCAAGAATTTCACTAATAGCAGCGCCAAACTGAGCATTGGTATTTGTTGGATCGAGATTAACAGCATCTTTGAAAAGAGTATTGACCTGTTGGATTTGTAATTGGTCAAATTCGGCAGTATTGGAGTAATGACCGTTTATGGCTTTTACCATTTCATTTTCCATTAGTGCATAAGCCTGCTGTTCTTTAACATTTGAGCCTGTTGGATCATTAGTGGGTGGTTGGTTTGTGTTGTCCTTTTTGCATCCTTGAATAACAAGAAGTGATAAAAGGAGAATGAATAGTTTTTTCATAATACCTCTCAATGTTTGTTTCGGAATAAAGCCTCTTTAAATATAAATAAAATATGTATATACTATTAAGTATTTTTTAACATAACAATACTTAATAACAACAAAGTAAATATTTAATAGTAAGACTTACAGGTTAGTATATTATTTAGATTTGAAGTTGTTGGAATATTCGCCTTTTTCGAGTGTCCAGTCGTTACCGAAATAGCCGGTAAATTTAATCCCCTTTTCATCAGACTGTAAAATGTCTGAATTATAAATTACAACATCCGGGAAATTAAGGTAAGGGTGGAAATAGGCAGTAAAGTTAGACATTTTCATCCCTGTTATTCCGGTGCCTGAAACTACTGCAACACTTGCAGTTTTACTATCAATTCTTGGGCGAATCATTAGGCATGCATAGTCATCGCCGGAATACTTTTTATTTCCAATTATAATATTTTTATTAGTAACTGTAACTGGTGAATCGCTCAATAATAGTTTCCATGCAGAATTTGAAATGCTGTTTCCGTACAAAACTACATTCCGATCTTTATATTGAATGGGGTCAAAATCATCATCCTTTATAATTTCAAGAGAACTATTCCCCTGATACCAGAGAAGTTCAGAGTCATATTTTACTTTATAAATAGCCCACTTGTTTTCATCACTACTGCCATGAGTCCCGTATACAAAAAGAACATTATTATTAAGGACTTCCCTGAGATTTCCACATCTTTGAGGACATTTATAATCGCTGTTTATTCCATGAATTATATCCCATCTTCCCAATTCTTTCTTAAGAATTATTTTATTGTTTTTACTAATATTTATTCCTGAAACCACCTGGCTGTCCAATTCAACAGAGACTGGTTTATCAGTGGGCAACATTGAGGCATCAATCTGTAATATTACGATATTATTTGTTGTCCCGACAAATTTTCTATTACCGGATTCAAGATGCATAGTTATCTTTGATGGAGTCTGTTGTTTTATCTGATTAATAATCTCGATCCAATAATTCTTTGAAGAAACAGCAAGATTAGATGTAACGAAATCAATCATTTTTATTTTATCATTACCGGGGATGGAGTGGTGTGCAAAGAAGTCGAACATTGGCATCCAGTCGACGCAATCAACACCGGGTTCATCAGAATTATCCCACCAGTGACCGGCGCCCGGCTGTTCATAATAAATATAATCTTTATGGAATTTAGACAGATAATCTATCATAGAAAGTGGCTGTTGAGGAGGGACATTATCGTCGGCACTCCCCTGCAGTATATAAATCCCATTTGGTTTTAAGTTAGTGCAGAATGCATAGGTATCGCTTTGTTTTGTAGACCGCATCAACATATTTTTAATTTCAGTTGAATCTGCGATAGGTTTTATTCTATATGACCAGATGCTAATCCAACCAGCACTTGGTCCAAAAGCTGCAAATTTATCTGCGTAATTTATTCCAAGGTGCCAGACACCATGTCCTCCCATTGAGTGACCAGTTAAATAAATCCTGTCTTTGTCCACATTGAATTCTTTTTGAGTAATATCCAGGATTTCCAAAGCATCTAGTCTCCCCCAGTTTTCCCAATTAAATCCATAAGGTCTGCGATTAGTAGGACAAACAATATATCCCCAATTTTTAGGAGAATAAGAGAGCGCCTGATTTATTGCCTCTACACCTGCGCCATGCAGACTTAAAAAGAGGGCCGGTTGGCAATGAATATCTTTAGGCGGATTAACAGCATAATACTGAACACTGCCATCCAGTTTACTAATAAAAGTTTCTTTATGGATTTCACCTGCTTTGACAATCTTTAATTCAATAACAGACGAGGTTAATATTTCTTCATGAGAGTTATCTTTTTTTACAACTTCGACTTTCAATTTAATTTTGCCTTCAGTTTTTTGTGCAGGTAGTTTTATATAAAAGGGAGATTTGCCAATAGAAATAGGAAGAAATTTATTGACACGATAATAAGCAGGTTCTGAACCATCTGAGGATGTTTTAATCAAAAGGTTATTCTGAATAGAGTCAGTTGCATTTATAATAGAAATTGCACCGTAAGTATCGGAATTTTCATTTATTATCAAGTCGGGAAGTGTTAAGTCTTTATCATTAATAATCAATCCATGAATGCCGGGATGTACTTTAACTTTAAGAATACCCCTGTCACATTTGAACAAGAGATCATTTTTGCCTTTATGCAACTTAACGGGGAGAAGAGAATAGTCAAACCTTGGTTCCCAGAATTCAAAGTTATCTTTGTACCGATATGGATTCCCTGATCTTGGTACACCGTTCACATAAACCATCGCATTTCCCATCCCCTCTAAAAGACAAATATCATCTTTATCAGAATAATAGGGAAAAAAGACATAAGAATTTACAAGAGAGTCACTCTGAAACCAACCAATATTGTCAGATTGAATCTGTTTCCATGTCCCTATAATTTTGTCCTCAGAGAATACCTTTTCATTATCAGTGGGATCTTTCCATTTACCTGTTTCTATTGATGCAGAAATGATGTCAGGAGAGATTATTTTATTCCCATTGTCCTGTAATTTAATAATGAGTCCCTCTTTCAGAACAACTGTGTCCTGCTGGCAGTAACTAACACAGGTATTAAATAATAAAATTGAAATAATAAATGGAATCATATATTTAAGCATCATATTCATTTCAACAGTTTACTGGTTAAGGATGACTAAGAACATTTATCTCATCCGCAAAGATCCAGGCTTTTTCACCGGCGCTAACATGCCAGGCTGGGAGCAGCCCAATGTTTTTTGCTTTAATTCTAATATATCGTGTTGACACATTTTCGACCTGCTTAGTGAAATCCTGAATCAGGACTTCCCTGTTCTCATGTGAAATTTTGTTCTCTACTATACCGAGAGAGACGAAGGTAACTCCATCCGGAGAGCTAAAATATTCTACCTGATCCGGGAAGAATATCCAGGCAGTAACATTCTGCAAGAATCCAATAGAAAGTTCATGAATATTTTGTATTGAACCTAAATCAACAACGACATCCAGATCATTATAACTAAAGCCCTGCCAGGCGCCGGTATGATGACTTGCGGGACCTCTTATACCATCGATTAAGGCATTATCCCCGCCCGCTGTATAAAGATCACTGTATTTTGTAAGATAAGTAACTTTCTTTCCGCCAATTGTTTTATAATATTCAGCTACAGCTGGTTTGCTGTCGTAATAACCTTCTTTACAGCTAAGTGCTTTTACTGTTGTATTATTTTTAATATAGAAAGGGTTAGAATAAACAGAAGAGGTTTTATCTGGGGTTGAACCATCAAGAGTAAAATAAACAGTTGATTCTAAAGTGGGAATTATTTCAACCAGCATAGAATCAGAGAATGATTTACCCGAAGAATTTATTACCGGGACCGGAATAATATTCTTAATATTTATTTCAGTGACTGGAATATTATTCGCACCAGTCCCCCATTCTTTGTTTGGTGAATCTGACATGGTGAGTTTTAATTCCCCATTATTTGTTATTGTACTGTGGGCAATAAATGATTTATTGTATGGTTTATTGTTAAGCATAGCGCTTTTAATATAAAAGTTTTTTGAGTTCACATTATCGGCGTCAATAGTGAATTTTTTCCGATTGCCATAATTAATTGTTACCTTATTAAAAATTGGAGAACCGAATGCGTATTCATTTGATCCCGGGACAACAGGATAGAAACCCATTGCACTTAAAACATACCACGCCGACATCTGGCCGCAATCTTCATTACCAATTAAGCCATCCGGCTGATCATCATAAAATTTATCAAGGATATAACTTACTTTTTCCGCTGTTTTCCATTGTTGACCGCAATAGTTATAAAGATACGCAATATGATGACTGGGTTCATTTCCATGAACGTATTGTCCGATCAGTCCGGTAATGTCGGGCTGGTCTAAACCATTTAGGACAGTGGCAGCATTAAATAAAGAATCCAATCTGTCTGCCAATTCTTTTTTCCCACCGAACAGATTTGCCAATCCCTTTATATCCTGAGGAACAAAAAAAGCATACTGCCATGCGTTGGCTTCAGTATAATCGCCGCTAACTGAAAATGGATCGAAAGGTGATTTCCAGTTTCCATTACTTCTTGCGCGGAAGAATTTAGTTGAAGAATCATAAACATTTTTATAATACTGGGCCCTTTGGAGTAATGAAATATATGAGGAGGTATCGCCTGCCTGTTTCGCAATGAGGGAAGCACACCAATCGGCATAAGAATACTCCAATGTTTGTGAAACGGATTCATCATCTTTGTCGGCAGGGATAAAGCCATATTCTTTATAATAATTCATTCCACGAGTGTCTTCCATAACTGTCTTTTTTACAGATTCCCATGCATCCTTTATTTCTTTTTGTGCGAGAAATCCTTTCATAACAGCATCAGCTATTACTGGAATGGCAGGTGAGCCGATCATGCACCAGGTTTCATTAGAAGCTAATTCCCAAACTGGCAAAGTGCCTGCCTCTTTGGATTTTTGTATGAGCGAAGAGACAAATGCTTTATATTTATCCGGCAATATGATTGAATACAAAGGATTTGCGGCCCGAAATGTATCCCAAAGTGAAAAAACAGTATACATATCTTCGCCGGTTGTTTTATGGATTTTTCTATCCATTCCAATATAACTGCCATCTGCATCATTCAGAACATTCGGGACAACCATTGTATGATAGAGAGACGCATAAAATATTCTTTTTTGTTTATCAGTTCCTCCCTCAACCTGAATTATGTTCAGGTATTTATTCCAGGCAGTCTCAGCATTCTTTTTAACAAGTGCAAAATCCCAGCCTGATAATTCTTTTTGAAGATTCCCTCTTGCTCCTTCAATTGAAGTATGGGAGATGCCGACTTTTACAATTAGTGTTTCATTTTTAGAGTCAAAGCTTAAAATCAGTTTGCATCCATTAAAATATTTTATATGAGATGATATTGGTTTAGAGAAAACAGCATAGAAATAAACGGTATGATCCTTTGCCCAACCCCTGGATCTTCTAAAACCTTCAACCGTGTAATCATCAATAATATTTAATTCGGTCCCGATGCATTTATCTGAAATTCCATGAATTAAATCAATAAGTACATGCTGATCGGTTGAGGAAGGAAAAGTATATTTGTGGAGGCCAGTTCGTTCTGTAACGGTAAACTCTGCTTTGGTCTTAAAGTTATCTAGAAATACAGAATAATATCCCGGAGAAGCGGATTCGTTTTTGTGTGAGAATGCTGATCTGTATTCATAGTTTGAATCTTTATTGATCTCACCAGTAAATGGCATGAAGAGGATATCGCCATAATCAGCTGCGCCGGTTCCGCTTAGGTGGGTATGGCTGAAGCCGGAAATAGTTGAATCAGAATAATGGTAACCGGAACACCAATCCCAGCCGGAAGTTTTAGCATCAGGACTAAGCTGAACCATACCAAATGGAACAGTAGCTCCGGGATAAGTATGGCCATGGCCGCCGGTTCCGATAAACGGATCAACATAACGGCAGAGATTTTCATTTGTCTGCGGGATTATAAAAGTAAATGTTATCAGAAGGAATGGTATTATTTTTTTGATAGACATAATTATTTACTCCACAACTATTTCATCAATGAAAAGCCATGCATTTCCGCCAGCGCCGGAATGCCAGGGCGGGCATTTTTTAATATTTACTGCTTTCACTTTAATAAACCTGGCTTTGACGTTATTAAATGACGCGGCAAAATCCTTAATAATAATATCACTATTGTTTAGTGGAATATCATTATTTATTACGGTAAGATTAGAAAAGCTGACATTATCTTCAGAGAAAGAAATTTCAACTTTCTCAGGGAGGAAAATCCATGATTCTATATCCGATAAAAAGGTAGGTGACACTTTAGAAATTTGGGTTTCCTTACCAAGGTCGATTGTGCCCTCAAAATCGACACCAAGGTAACCCTGCCACAGACCGTCATGGAAATTTAGAGTTCCTTTAATACCGTCAGTAAGTGCGTTTACTCCACCGCCATTATATTGGCTGGTATATAAATCAGTCAAAGTAATTTTAGAGTCAATTGCTTTAGAAAACACAAATGATAATGCGTTGCCAGACCCGGTAAAATGATTTTTATTAAAGGAAGCAATTTTAAGAATAAGAGGTTTAGTTATAATAATTGGCTCAGAATATAATAAAGAAGCGGAATCAGGTTCGCTGCCATTAATAGTATAACGTATCTCTTCCCTTTTCTGAAGAGACTTTATATTAACAGTAAAATCATTTTTATCTTTATCGTAAGAAGTATGATAAGAGTATACTTTTGATTCGATACCATAATTTATTCCAAGGGCAGTTAAATCATCATAAGATTTTTGGACGCGGAAATAGAAATCATCATAGTTTTTATTCTGTGGATAGCTCCATAATATTTCGGATGTGGCAAGAAGCCGGGGAAAAAGATTACCATCAACTTTTTCCTGCGTCAGATATTCAGTCCAAAGATTAGCTTCACCACCAAGTACATATTTCCTTTCAGACAAGTTGAGGGAATCAGGAACAGGATTAAAAGAATATGCTGTACGCAGGTCAAGGTTTTCCGGAGAAGAATTAAAATAAGTATGGGATTCGGGAGAGCATATTGTATAGTGGCCAAGTTTGGCAGCGTCAACAGCTCCCTGAAAACCTTGCCAGGACTGAACAATAATGCCGGAGGCAGGTCCACCCTGAAGCACCTCATCCCAACCTATGACTTTTTTCCCTTTAGAAGTGAGGTAATTGACAATACGTTTGGTGAACCAGCTCTGAAGTTCATTTTCATCTTTCAGACCTTCGGCTTTAATACGGGCCTGACAAAGGGGGCATTCTTTCCACCTGTTTTTAGGAGCTTCATCGCCGCCTATGTGGATATATTCTCCGGGAAATAACTGTATGACTTCATCAAGGACATTCTTAAGAAATAGAAAAGTCGAATCTCTGCCTGCACAATAAATATCTTTGAATACTCCCCATGTGGTTGCAACCTTGAAGGGTCCTCCGGTACATGAGTTTTCGGGGTATGCGGAAAGGGATGCAAGAGAATGACCGGGCATTTCAATTTCAGGAACAATTGTAATGAACCGGGAAGCAGCATAGGCGACTATTTCTTTAATATCATCCTGAGAATAAAATCCTCCGTAGATTGATCCATCGGCTTCTTTACGCCAGGCACCGATTTGAGTGAGTTTAGGATATCTTTTTATTTCAATTCTCCACCCCTGGTCTTCAGTAAGGTGCCAGTGAAATCTATTGAATTTATAATAAGCGAGGATATCGATATATCTTTTGATAAAATCTTTAGACATGAAATGGCGGCAGCAGTCAAGGTTTAACCCGCGCCATTGGAATTCAGGTTTATCGGAAATTGTGCAGCAGTTAATTTCAACAGACTTTCCATTCTTAAGTGTTTTTGTCGAAGGAGGTATTAATTGGAAAAGAGTCTGGAGTCCTCTAAAAATACCTTCTTTAGAGGAAGAAGTAATAGCAATCTTGTCTTTGGAAATTTTAAGACTATAAGCTTCTTTATTTGAATCTATTATTGAGGGATCTATTTTGATTAGAATATTATTTATTTGTTTGCCGGATCTCTTTGGAATTAATTCTAATCCAGTAAAGGATTTAATCTGCGAAATTAAATAATGTTTAAGTACCGGAGACTGGCAGGTTATCCGCGTTTTATTAGAGAGCATAAAATTGCCGTCCAACCATTGTACATTTTGGGGTAAAGGGATTAAAGCAGGATTATTATTCTGAGCAAAGATAGCAGTAATATTGAACCCTGCTACAAAGAATAAAAATAGTGATAGAATACTAACTCTGAATTGATATTTGTGCAGTCTCATCTTTAATCCATTTTAATCAGAAATAAAAATAATATTATTCCGGGTTTAAAGCTTAAGATAATTTATCTCTGTTCAGAATTATTTATTAATAAAATCATGTTATACACTTATCATTTATTCAATCGC
>Ga0182027_10008273_pt1 | contig 15174 bp, 14 predicted proteins | sample 712E1DmetaG_FD_121300 | JGI IMG/M metagenome (GOLD analysis project Ga0182027, IMG submission 121300) | Permafrost microbial communities from Stordalen Mire, Sweden - 712E1D metaG (Illumina Assembly) | ecosystem: Environmental > Terrestrial > Soil > Wetlands > Permafrost | place: Sweden... | reverse complement strand
TGATCCGCTGTGCGGCTCTCAACCAAATGACTCACCTCGGCATGCCCCAAAGCGATCCAGTCGCCTGACCGCTTCTATCGGATACCCGGATTCCACCCCCTTTCCGATTTATGCACCAATGCCGTCTCATTCCAAAACCGAAAGAAGGATGAGGAAGAGAAAAAAGAAAAAACTCAGTGACTCCATATTCACGTGCCGCGCTCTTCCGGTGTTATGGCAAAAGTCCTTCGATTTTTCCTGAAGTCATGGCCTAGCGTTGAGCGTCCTACCCTTCAAGCCTCACACCGTAGTTTCGTACCACAACCATCCAACCATTCGACTATTTGACTATTTGACTACTTGACTACTTGACCACGCGCGCTGATGCCTCGTGCCGTAGTTTTGTCCCGCAGATGCGGCAGAAACGGTCGCCCTTGTGTGCACGAGTTCCGCATTGATGACAATACACTTCACTATCGGCTTCTTTTTCCAGGCGCGGCGAGCGCCGCTTATTCGAATTTTTCCCGCCGCCTCCCACTTGCCAGAAATAAACCACGCATCCGCCAATAAGGAGTAAGCCCAGACCGCCAAGCAAATAAGGCACGGCCATGCTGACACTGGACATGAAACTCCCCAACGTATTGGAACCGAGCGGCTGGGAGGGTTGGACCTGCAGGGAGGAAATGCTTAAAGCATCGCTGCTCTTTTCATAGTTCAGGGAAAATAAAAGGACAGTCCCTGCGCTCTCCGCACCGAAATCGTGGCTGAAATATTTCATGGTGTCGTTCCGGATTTCGGAAGTAGTGAGCGTCGGCGCAATTTGAAGGTTCCTTGCCCCGACCGGTTGTTGAACGGTCAGCTTGAAATCGTCCACGTTATAATCCGTGATCCATTTATATCGATACGTGCGCGTCTTCCCATCTTTTTGGATTGGATCATAATATTCAAGATGGATGGCCGGGCCCTTGGCTTTAACGGTCAGGTTCAGTGTATTGGTTTGCGACTGGACGGAATAATTAATGCCCTGATCGGAAACCGTATCCATGGTGGCCCCCACCGCCAGTGCAGAAGGTCCCACGGCCATCGGAGGAAGGTGAAAGACCAGCGTGGCAGGCAGGCTGGTATCTGGGGATAATGTAATATAGTTGATCACCAGGACGCTGTTGGGCTTGTCAAATTCAGGCCACAGTTCCACCTGAAAGCTTGATATTTTTATCGCGCTGCCTGCAGCCCGGGCGGGAAGCGGCAGGATCCATATTCCCAGGAAGATCAAAACAGCCAACCACCTACGCATGAACACCTCCGAATTAGAACTGGTTTATCTTACCATGCAAGAGGCAGTCGAGGCATTCTTAACAAAAATGGGGAGTGGAAAAAATAGTGGGTTCATTAATTTTCACCACGGAGATCACAGAGAAAAATGAAGGAAAAAACTCTGTGTTCTCCGTGTGCTCTGTGTTGAATAATGCAAGGATGGAGGAGGGAAAAATTCATTTTGCTTGGGTCATGGCCAGAATCAACTGCCAGAAGGTGGAATTGATGGGGGTGGGTGTGTGATGGCGCTTTCCCATACGCGCGACGGCGCCGCAAATCGCATCGATCTCGGTGGGCGCGCCGCGCCGGATATCCTGCAGCATGGAGGAATGATTGCCCGCCGTCTTGCGCGCCACATCCTCCACGGCTTCGGCGGGGTCGCTGAATGGCAGGGTCACTTTTTCGGCGGATGCGACCATGGCGGCTTCTTCCGCCAACGCGCGCATCAGTCCGCGCGCGGCGGGACGCTGGAGCAATTCGCCGTTGGTCACCTTTAATAATGCGGTCAATGGGTTGATGGCGGCGTTGATGACCAGCTTGCCCCATATCAGGCTTTGCGCGTCTTCCAGGATTTCCACTTTGAATTTTGCGGCTTTCAAGGCTTCTTCCAGCGGGGCGATGGCGGGATGCGCTTCGATGGATATTTTGCCCTCTCCCCCAGCCTTGACCAGCCCCGGCCCCAGCAAAGTTGCTCCGGTGGTGGTGCTTCCCAATGCCACCCGCGAGACTCTATTCACCACAGAGCGCACAGAACGCGCAGAGAGCGCAGAGTCTTTACCATTTCTTTTATCGGTGTTCTCCGCGCGCTGTGTGGTGAAATCATCGTCAAGGGTTCTTGCCAATATCTGGCGGTTGCCCAGCCCGTTTTGCAAAGTGACCGCCAATCCATCCTCTGCCAAACATTCCGCCAACTGGCGCCCTGCGCGTTCCGTCTGCCACGCTTTGACCAGCACGATGGCGTACTTTGCGCCCCGGCATTCATTGGGATCAGCGGTGGCACGGACCGGGAAGGCATGTTCATATCCATCCGCGCCGGTCAAGCGCGCGCCGTTTTGCCGCAGGGCCGATAAGCCGGCCGGCCATGTGCCAAGCATGGTGACGCTGTATCCGCTGGCGGTCAGGCGCGCCGCGAACAGTGTCGCCAGCGCGCCCGTGCCAAGGATGAGAATGGGCTGCCTATCCATATTTATATCCCGGAATCCAACATGGCCTTCTCAAAGTCCATGGCGAATCTATGCTTTGTCATTTTTTTAACGCGAAGCACGCAAAGTTCGCTAAGATTCTTGTTTTTTCTTTGCGCTCGCCTGCCCTTTGTTCTTTGAGGGTCGCGAGCTTTGCGGTTCCTTTTCTGATCTTGAGAAAACCATGCGGAATCCAACGAAGCCTGTTGTGGATTCTCGAAGTCAGCCCACAGGCTGCACCCCGCAGATTTCGGACTCCGTTTAATCCATTTCCTTTTGCAACGCATCCCACTCCTTATCATCCATCTCTACTGAATGTTCATCCGCCGGGAAACGTTTCATCTGTACATCTTGAATGTATTCGCCAAAGGCGCGCTGCATTTCGCCGTGGAAGTCCGCATATTTCCTGACAAACTTCGGTGTGAAGCGGTCAAAGAGACCCAGCAGGTCATGAGTGACCAGCACCTGCCCATCACATCCAACGCCCGCACCGATACCGATGGTCGGAACGGAAAGTTTCTTAGAAATCAATCCAGCAAGCCGCGCCGGAACGGATTCAAGCACGATGCTGAAACATCCGGCTTCTTCGAGAAGCAAGGCATCCTCGAACAGGCGCTTCGCCGCGGGTGCAGTCTTCCCCTGCGGACGGAATCCGCCGAGCTGGTTGACCGACTGCGGCGTAAGACCCAGGTGACCCATCACGGGAATCCCTGCACCGACAATGGCACGCACCGCTTCGAGGCGTTCGCGCCCGCCTTCCAGCTTGACCGCATCCATGCCGCCCTCCTGCAAGAATCTTCCGGCGTTACGAACCGCTTCTTCGGTCGAAGCCTGATACGACATAAACGGCATGTCGCCGATCAGGAGCGCAAACTTTGCACCGCGTGCCACGGCTTTGCAGTGGTGGATCATATCCTGCATGGTGACCGGTAAGGTGTTTTGATAACCAAGCACCACCATCCCCAGCGAATCGCCGACCAGGATCGAATCGATCCCGGCCTGGTCTTCCGCCAGCGCGGTGGGATAATCGTAGGCAGTCAACATGGTGATCGGCTCACCATGTGCCTTCTTTTGGCGAAACGTCGTGGTTGTCGCTTTTTTACGTTGGGGCGCGCCCGTACTGATGACGGTGGCGGTGGTTAAAACAGGAGCAATTGTAGACATGGTATCCTCCGATAAAAGGTAGGAGCCGTTTGTGCGCGATCTCCCCGTTTGCCGCGCCGTGTACAGCCTGGGATTTGGTTTACCCCGTCGCGTTCATCAGGATACGCGCGGGAGACTGTATTATTCCACAAAATCGAATTTTCGCCTATAATAAATTTGTCAGAAGAATCTTCACCCTTTGTCTTGCGGTGAAACATAAGGAGAATGATATGCGTCGGATGTTTGGATTTATGATCGGAATTGTGGTTGGGGCTTTGATCGGCTCGACGGTTGCGCTTCTGCTTGCTCCGGAAACCGGCGAAAAATTCAGAAGCGAACTGCGCGCACGTGGTGAAATCCTGGTTAACGATGTGCGCAACGCGGCCGAGGCCCGCCGCATCGAGTTGACGGAACAATTGGAATCCATGCGCGCCCCGCGCACCAGCTAACCTGCAAGTATTACGCTTTACGTTTTTAGTTTTACTTTTTGATAGAATTCCTCAACGCGCCTCATCGTGCTCCCATATTCCGCGCGTTCGTTGATGATTCGCTGGTTTAAACCTGCGGCTTGATTCCGCAGGTTTTTGTTTCCCAGGCCCTGCAGGATGGAATCCGCAAGTTTTTGCGGATCGGTTGCATCGGTGAGCAGGCCGTTCTTCCCGTTTGTGATCCATTCGCGAATCGAATCCAAATCCCCTGCAATGGGAAAACATCCGCAGGCCATCCCTTCGAGCAGGGAATTGGGCGTGCCATCGTGAATACCGGCCGAGACGACAACCTGCGCGCGGCGAAAAACATCCGCCATTTGATCATGAGGCAGTGCCGGCAGCAATTCGACCGATGCGCGGATGTTAAGTCTATTCACCCATTGCAAGGCCTGTGATTCGCCGGCCATGGAGGCACACACAAACTTTGCGTTGGGGTATTGCTTCAATACCAAAGGAATAGCCTGAAAGAAAACGTCGTTGCGGACATAAGCCCGGAAACCGCGCGGGTTGAAGATCACCGGCTCATCCACCGGCTGTGAGGGCGGGTGGAACACATCCGTGCGAATGCCGCCATTGCCGGGTGTGACCAGGTTAGGCTTGGATGGTTCAAAACCCCATTGCTTCGCCAGCCGGATATCCCGGTAGCAATCGGCTTGCAGCGCATCGGCCACGCTCATGGTCCAACGGGTGTAGTGACTCATCAGTGAAGTGGAGGGCGCGTGAAGCGTGAAGTCGTTGCCCCACACCGAAACCAGCAGCGGCGTTCCATTATATGCATCCGCGGCCAACATGCCCTCGTAGGGAATTCTCATGGCGTGGATCAAATCAGGTTTCACACGTTCGATGAAGCCGCGTAATCTTTTCGAGGCGCGCGAAATCGTTAAAGGCCCCAGGAAATGCCGGATCACGGCGCGCAGGTGGATGGTTTGTGCCGAGCCAAGTCGAAGCGCCGAGGATGAAGCGGTTCGCGGCGCGGCGGGCGCTTTCTTCGCTCCGCTAAAAGCCACAGGCGTGATCTCCAGCCCTTTAAGCGGAAAATCGGCCGCACATTGGAACGTGGAAGCCAGATAGACTTCATCGTTCTGTACCGCAAAATACCTGATCCAATTTTGGGCAATGGGAGAACGTCCATCGGCTACAAAGAGAATTCGCATAGTGTCAAGATACGGAAGCAGGAAATGGGAATTCTGGAATTGGGAATCGGTATTCGTTATTCGGGAATCGGGGTTGGGAAATGGCTTTCTCAAAGTCCATGGTGAACCAATGTTTTATCATTTTTTCAACGCGAAGTGTGCCAGAAAAAAAGGAATCTTGGCATCCTTCCCCGGTTCGTTTTATTACTCTGAGAAATCCTTCCTCCATCATCCATTTAGCAATTACCATTCCCGATTCCCTTTGCGAACTTTGCGGTTCGTGCTCTGATTTTGGTAACGTCATACTCCCCACTATACCAGAAGTTGCCCTCATTAGTAAGCCGTAGTATCATTGGGCAGTTTGTGGCGAGAAATCACACATGGCGCGCATATTGATCGTAGAAGACAACGTGGATAATTACGAGCTGGTCCGCTTTTTGCTTGAGCGGGCGGGACATGAAACGCGCTGGGCGAGCGGCGGCCGTGAAGGCATTCAAATGGCAAAACAGGAAAAGCCTGATCTGATCATCATGGATCTTTCCCTGCCGGAGATGGATGGCTGGACCGCCACGGAGCGTATTAAAACGGACGCGGAGACGAACCACATCCCCATTGCCGCGCTGACCGCCCATACTTTGCCGGGTGATCGCAAGCGCGCCCTGGATGCCGGGTGCGACAGCTATCTCTCGAAGCCGATCAATATCGCCTTGTTCAATGAGACGGTTTCCAAACTTATCGCCAAATCAAAGCATCACTCGGAGACGAGGCCGGAAGGCGATCAAGAATAAATCTCAATTTCGAATAAAGAGGAATCGAATGAAACGAATTTGTGTGGTAGGTGTGGGATACGTTGGCTTGGTGACGGGGGCTTGTTTTGCAGACTTGGGAAACAAGGTTATGGCCCTGGATGTGAACGAGAAGCGCATCGAGAATCTTAGAAAAGGCATCATGCCCATCTATGAACCGGGACTCGACGAACTGGTCAAGCGTAACGTCACTGCGGGACGACTTTCCTTCACCACGTCGTATGCCGAAGCCGTGAAGGATGCGGAGTACGCCTTCATCGCGGTGGGAACGCCCAGCGCGGATAACGGGGAAGCGGATTTGCAATATGTGGAGGCCGCGGCCAAGTCCATCGCACAGAATATGTCTGCGCCTTTGATCATCATCAACAAGTCCACCGTGCCCATTGGGACCGGGGACTGGGTTGCCGATATCGTGACCAAAGCCCAGCCCAAACCGATCCCATTCTCGGTGGTGTCCTGCCCTGAGTTCCTGCGTGAAGGTTCGGCCATTTCCGATTTCAGCAACCCGCATCGCACTGTGATCGGCTCGCTGCATCGTGAAGCGGCGGAGAAGGTGGCTCATTTGCATTTGCCGCTGCGCGCGCCGATCGTGATCACCGACCTGCGCACCGCCGAGATGATCAAGTATGCTTCGAACGCCTTCCTGGCAACCAAGATTTCCTTCATGAACGAACTGGCCGACCTGTGCGAATTGGCCGGAGCGGACATCAAGGAAGTCGCGGCGGGCATGGGCTACGATGCGCGCATCGGGCATCACTTCCTGGATGCCGGCCTGGGCTGGGGCGGTTCGTGCTTTCCGAAGGATGTCAAAGCGCTGGCCTTCATGGCGAATGAAAAAGGCCTGGAGCCGCGTATACTCAACTCGGTGATGGGCGTTAATTATGACCGCCGTTTGGAGGTGGTCAAGCACATCGGTGAAATGGTCGGCGGCTTGAAAGGCAAGACCATCGGCCTATTTGGCCTGGCGTTCAAGCCCAACACGGATGATATGCGCGAAGCGCCGTCCATTGATATCGTTAAACACCTGACCGAGGCCGGTGCCAAAATCCGCGCTTACGACCCGGTGGCCATGAATGTGGCGCGTCCGCTTTTGCCCTCCATCGAAATGTTCAACGATCCCTATGAGATGGCCAAAGGTTGTGACGGCGTGATCGTTGTCACCGAATGGAACGAATTCAAACAGCTCGATCTCGAGCAGTTGAAGTCTTTGCTCAAGAAGCCGGTCATCCTGGATGGGCGCAATATATACGATCCCGAACGCATGAAAGCCATGGGCTTTATCTACCGCGGCATCGGGCGGGGAACGAACGGAAAATAGTCTTGTAGTCACATGATCGGCTGGTCAGAGGAATTTGCCAGCCGACTTCTTTTGACCGGCGACTATTCGACTGACCGACTACGCGACAATCCGACTCACCGACTCCATGACCACCCCTCCCGTCTGTAACTACGAAGGCTCCGACTACCAATCCTCGTTCTGGGATCGGGGCGGGCGCGCATACGAAGACCGCGTGGAAGCGCTCGCATTGAAGCGCCTGCTCCCCAAGGGCGGACGCCTTATGCTCGAACTGGGCGCGGGCGCAGGGCGCAACACGCCGCGTTACACCGGCTTCGAACAGATCGTCCTGCTCGATTATTCACGCACCCAATTAGAGCAAGCGCAGGCACGTTTGGGCAAATCCGAAAAATATATTTACGTGGCCGCGGATGTCTATCGCCTGCCATTTACGGACGGCCTGTTCGATGCCGCCACGATGATCCGCACACTGCACCACATGGCCGACGCGCCCAAAGCCTTAAAGCAGGTTCGGAATGTCCTGGCGCCGGAGGCGGTATTCATCTTGGAATTTGCCAACAAACTGAATCTCAAAGCCATCCTGCGCTATTGGCTGAGGCGTCAAACCTGGAGCCCCTTTGCCCTGGAGCCGGTGGAGTTTGCAAAACTAAACTTTGATTTTCATCCAAAGGCGGTATTCAATTGGCTGAAATTCCTAGGGTTCCACATCGAAAAGATTTTGACGGTCTCGCATTTCCGCATGGGGTTTCTTAAGCGGATCATTCCAACTTCGATCCTGGTATTCCTGGACGGTGCGGTCCAGTGGACCGGCGCCTTATTCCAGTTAACACCGAGTGTGTTCGTAAGGGCGGCAACGGGCGGCCAATCCTCAGCCAAGGGCGATCTGCCGTCCACCGTCCACCGTCCACCTTCCATCTTCAAATGTCCCGCCTGTAACCACTCCTCATTGGAAGATCGAACCGATCATCTCGAATGTCCCAATTGCAAACGCAAGTGGGCCTTCAAAGATGGAATTTATGATTTCAGGGAACCGCTTGAAGGCTAAATCATAAGGGCTTGCATTCCGATGGTTTTTTCAGTATCCTGTTATTAACGGCAATCAGGAAATTTCCTGAAATCCTTCATTATGGAAAGGGTCAACGAATATGGATGCACATTTTTGGCTCGAGATGGTCGGTTATCTGGGTTCGGTGGTTATAGCGATTTCGCTGATGATGCGTTCGCTGGTACGCCTGCGGATCATCAATGCGGTGGGCAGCCTGGTGTTCGTTGTCTATGGAATTCTGATCCATGCCTATCCGGTCGCCATCCTGAACGGTTTCATCGTCGGAATTGACGCCTTCTACCTGATCCGCATGTTCGGTCAGAAGGATTACCTCCAATTGCTCGAAATTTCCCATGACAGCGCCTACCTCAGCGGCCTGTTGGATTTCTACAAGAATGATATCAAGGAAATCTATCCCGATTACACCCATGAACCGCAGGCAGGGCATCCCACCTATCTGGTACTTCGCAACATGGTACCGGCGGGTGTATTCATCCAGCAGCAGGAAGGTACTCAAGCCAAAATCCTGCTGGATTATGTGATCCCCACCTATCGCGATTTTCGCGTGGCGCGTTTCCTCTTTCATGAAAAGGCTGAATATTTTCGCCGCCAGGGCATCGAACGTTTTGTAGCCGCGCCGGGCCGTGCGCGTCATGCCCAATACCTCGAACGCATGGGCTTCCAGCTTAAGGATGGCATGTATGCGCTTGAATTGGGCGGCGGAGTGCTGAAAGACGCAAAGCTATAAAATAGGAGTTGTTTGAAAGTTTGCCAAACGAGGCGTTGCAAGTTTGAAAGATAAAGGAGACAACATGTCACTTGAACCTATAACCATCATTCGGCTTTGCGGCCTTGCAGGAATTATCGGCGCGCTGACCACAGGAGCAGGCGATTTGTTATACAACCACATTCCCGGCTCCACGCAAACACTCTTCGAGAAAATGTCCAGCCTGCCGCAAAAGCGGCTGGTCACTGCCGGGATACTTGGGTTAATTGGCAGTTGGTTGTATTTCTTTAGCGCATTCCACCTCTACTATGCCTTTTTACCGGTCGGGAATAATTTCGCCCTCGCCCTTTCCCTTTCCTTTGCCCTGGTTGCCATCTCCTATGGCGTGGACCATGCCTCCTATTATGCGATCGGCAGCACGGCAAAAGTCGCCAGGGAGAATCAACTGGATATCGAGTCTGCCGGGAAGTTGGGTGAAGCGCTCTTTTCCAAACTTGTCCTGATTACCTATGCACCGGTTGTAGTCTTGAGCCTGCTGATGGTATACGGTGTTCTCTCAGGGCGTTCTGCCTATCCGATTTGGATGGCCGTATTTCTACCCATTGTTCCCTACTTGCTGCGCGTGCCTGTGCTGAAAATTTTACGCGGCAGGCTGCATGAACTTGTCCGCGATTCGTATGACAACTTCGTTCTTCTGGTTTTCTTCCTCGTATCCACCCTCGTACTTTGGATCGGGTAATTTTTACAAATTACATCCTCAGGCCAGCACATTTGTTTTATAATGAAAGTCGGAACCTTAACACAAACGGGATTTCATCGGGATGTTCTGCATAAGGCGAAGGGATTTGTTCCTCATTTGTTCCTCATTTGTTCCTCAAAATATTGCTTCCTCCTATTTCCGCTTTAAGCCAGCCCCCATGCCCGCTGGAACGGAGAAATCATCATGCGTTCTGGAAGAATCTTTTTTATCCTTGTGCTTTTGGTGTGCGTTATTGAAACCATGCGGCTTTGGTATATCACCCCGGCTCAAATGGCCGCTCATTTTAACGTGCAAGGGAATCCGGATCACTTCACCACCAAGGAACAGTTCTTCAGCTTTGAGCTTCAAACCATGCTGGTTGTCATTGGGCTGGGAGTTCTGACACAGGTCTTCGTCGCCATCACGCCGGTCGAAAGGGTCAATATGCCCAACCGTGAATATTGGCTCGCGCCTGAACACCGTAAACAAACCATCGGCTTGCTGGGTTCCTTTGCCGCCACCATTTCCGGATTCATCCTTCTGGCAATCCAGGCGGGATTTGAGCTGTCCGTCTCCGCCAATTTACACCAGCCCATCCTCTTCGACGCTCAGGCGATGTTCGTGGTGATCGCCGGATTCTTTGTAATTGTCATTTTGATGCTCTTCTGGCTGGCAATCTCTTTCAGAGTCCCGCCATCCAAGCCCTGAACTCCTAAACCCGTTCAACCACCAAAAAATGTGACAGGCCGAAAATCTTCAACGGCGTCTTTTCCAAAAACTGCAGGATGGTCCGCAGAACTTTTCCCAGCGCGCCAAAGCGGACGATGAGGTTATCGTAGGCGCCGAAGATGATCGTCCGTTCGATGAACTTCACCGGCAAGCCGTCAAACAGTTTTTCCAGGTCGCGCTTTGAATAGACCCGCACATGCGGTGCGAGCCTGTCTCTCCAACGGCGCGGCAGATAGTTCACGAAAAGCTTGTTGCCAAAGGAATACTTGCCTTTCCAATAAATTCCATGTGTTTCAAAGGGATACCCGCGGTTCGGACAGAATAAAACGATCCGCCCGCCCGGCTCAAGGACGCGCACCATTTCGCAAATAGCCGCGCGGTCATCCTGGACGTGTTCGATCACCTCGTGGCTGATGATCAGGTCGAACCTTGCTGCGGGGAGAGGCAGGAATTCCCCTGCCGCGTTGAAGATATAGGACGAACGGGTCTTCGCTTCAACGGCACGTTCGAAGTCGAACTCCAATCCATAAACTCTTCCGCCAAACCCGGCCAGGTGCTCAACGTACATTCCCACCCCGCACCCGTTTTCCAGGAGGCGGCCTTTGAGACGCTCCCCTGCCGCGTGGGTAATCATCTCCAGCCGGCGCTGTTGGCCGGACCGCCAAACGTAGGAGGGTTCGCCGCGCAGGGCGGCTTTCTGCATATCATGGTTTGCCATACGGATAATTATATCTTGCAACTTTCATTCACCTATGCTAAAATACCTGTTGCAAGGGTTATCAATATCGCAGACATTGAGAAGTGGGCTAACCCCCACTTTTCTGCTTGTATATAAGGAACATCACGGAGCAAGGTAGCATGACGAAAAATGAATTCGCCCTAGCCTTCAACGAGGTACTGGAAGAAAAACAATTATCCAAGGAAATCATCCTCGGCGCGATTGAATCTGCCATGGTGTCGGCGTATCGGCGGGCGGTCAACGCCTCCACAGCCCAGCACGTGGAAGCCACAGTGGATGTCGAGACCGGGAAGGTCACCATCTTCGCCGAAAAGGAAGTCGTGGAAGATGTGCAGGAAATCAATACCGAGGTAAATCTCGAGGATGCGCGCAAAGTTAATCCCGAAGCCCAATTGGGCGATATGGTGATCGTGGAATCCACGCCCTCAGACTTTGGCCGCGTTGCGGCGCAGACTGCACGTCAGGTAATCCAGCAGCGCATCCGCGAAGCAGAACGCTCTGCGCAGATGGAATACTTTGGCCGGCAAGTGGGCGAGATCGTCAGCGGCATTATACAGGCCACCAATGTGCAGGGTGCGACGATCGGCTTGGACATGAAGGCCGAAGGCGTTTTGCCTGCCAACCAAAAAATCCCGAACGAACGCTTTAAAGTCCACGACCGCATTCGCACAGTGGTATTGGAAGTCAAGGACGGCTCGCGCGGCCCGCAGATCATTCTCTCGCGCGCCCATCGCAACTTCCTGAGGCGTTTGCTGGAAAACGAAGTTCCTGAAATCTATCACGGCGTGGTCGAGATCCGCGCCATCGCACGCGAACCGGGTGCGCGCGCCAAAGTCGCTGTGATGGCGACCCAGGCCGGTGTGGATCCGGTCGGTGCGTGCGTGGGTATCAAGGGCGTTCGCATTCAGGCCATTGTTAAAGAACTGCACGATGAAAAGATCGACATCATTCAATGGGATGGCGACCCCATCGTTTACATTTCCAAGGCAATCAGTCCGGCGCGCGTCAACGGCGTGTATTTGAATGATGCGGATGGCAACCGCACAGCAACCGTGGTGGTAATGGAAGACCAGCTCAGCCTGGCCATTGGGCGCGACGGGCAGAATGCGCGCCTGGCGGCGAAACTGACCGGCTGGCGGATCGACATCAAGTCGGTGGTGGAGGCCGCAGGCGACGCTCTCTCCAAACTGCAGAAGGATGCCCAACTTGCCGCTTCGCTGCCTGCCGCGGTGGAATTGATGCCGCAGGTGGAAGAGATCCTTGCCAAGAAGGCAGAGAACCGCCCCGTCACGCCGGAAGAATATACAACGCTTGGGCAATTCGTTGACCGCGTGGAACGACGCACAGTACAGATCAAGGAAGAAACCGTGCGCGTGCCGGATGAGCAGGTAGCCGCGGCCAGAGCCGGTGTGCCTTCCGCCGCCTTCGACATGCCGCTCGACCAGTTGAGTCTTAAGGAACATGTCTTTAACATTCTCACCGAGGCAAACTTCGAAACGGTCGGCGATTTGATCCTAGCCATGAAACTCGATGCGAATAAAGTGCTGGGCCTGCCGGGAGTCGGTCCCAAAGCGATTCAGAACATCGAAGAGCAATTGGCCACAGTGAAATTTCCCGAGCCGGCCCCCGAACCTGTGGTTGAAGTTCCACCTGAACCGGTTGCTGAAGCGGCTCCGGTTGAAATCCCGCTGGTGGAGTCCGTACCTGCCGAAGCCGGGAAAGAGATCAAGACATCCTCTCCGCAAGGAAAAGCGGTTGTCGAAGAACCTGAAAATGAGAATGCCAAGGATGGCGTCTCGCTGGATGAACTGTTCAAGATGAAACCCGAGATCTTCCAGGCAACCGATGCCGTGGAAGAAGAGGATGATGATAAAAAGAAGGGTAAGAAGAAAAAGAAAAAAGGTGTCGAGTTGGTGCTCGATGAGGATCTCGGCGAGGTGGTTGGCCGCAAGATCCATAAGCGCGGCGATGGTGAGGTTGAAGGAGAATAGTACATTCCCCTTTCCCCTGTCCTCTTGCATTGCAGGCGGCGGGGGAATAGGGGCGGTAAAGTTGAAGGTGTCCAAAAAAACTGTTCAGCGCGTAAAGCATATCCCCCAGCGCACTTGCGTGGGATGCCGCACCGTCATGGCAAAACGCCAGTTGGTGCGTGTGGTCCGCGCTGCGGATGGGGTACAGATTGACCCGACCGGAAAACTCGCAGGACGCGGCGCATATTTGCATGACCGCCGTTCCTGCTGGCAGGCTGGGCTGGCCGGCAGTCTCGCCCACGCGTTGAAAACCGAGTTGAGCGCGGCTGACCGCGAACGCTTGGAAGTTTTTATGAATGCGCTCCCTCAGGTGGAGCCTGGCGAATAATGTTTATGAACGAATAGGTATCGCTCATAGACCATCGCCAGCTCAAGTCAGAAATGCAGGATATTGCTGATTTGATGATTCGAATTTCGGAGGTGGCCTATGAGTAAACAGATTGAATTGCCCGCCGGTATTGTGATTCGCGATCTGGCGCAGAAGATTGAAAAAAGTCCAATTGAGATCATCAAGAAACTGATGGCGAACGGTGTGATGGCAACCATCAATCAATCGGTGGATTTTGACACTGCAGCGATTGTGGTTGCCGAATATGGATTCGAGGCAGTCCCCGAAGTACTGGAAGAAGCCCTAAAGGAAGAAGCCGGCGAAGTTCCGCTGTGGCGGCGTTTGATCGCGGATGAGGATACAGCCAAGCTGGTAAACCGTCCGCCCGTGGTGACCATCCTGGGGCATGTGGATCATGGAAAGACATCCCTGCTCGATGCAGTGCGTCAAACGGATGTGGCCGCCGGTGAAGCGGGAGGCATTACCCAGCACATCGGCGCCTACCAGGTTGAGAAGAAAGGGCGCATCATTACATTCCTGGATACGCCCGGCCATGCCGCCTTTACAGCCATGCGGGCGCGCGGCGCCCAGGGCGCAGATATTGTCATCCTGGTGGTCGCGGCGGATGACGGTGTGATGCCGCAGACGCGTGAAGCCATTGCACACGCCAAAGCGGCGCGCGTGCCGATCATTGTGGCGTTGAACAAAATCGATAAACCGAACGCCAACCCCGAGCGCGTGAAACAGCAGCTGGCGGAGCTGGAACTTGTCCCGGATGATTGGGGCGGCAACACCATGATCGTTCCGGTCTCTGCAAAACAAAAACAGGGGATCGATGATTTGCTCGAAGGCATTTTATTGGTTGCGGATAATGCGAACATCAAAGCCAATCCGTCCGGCAAGGTGATCGGAACGGTCATCGAAGCCAAAGTGGATAAATCCAAGGGAACGATTGCCACGCTCCTGGTCCAGAACGGAACCTTGGAAGCCGGCAGTATCGTGGTGGCCGGTAAATCCTATGGCCGCATGAAGGCCATGACCGATTACAAGGGCAAGCCGGTCAGGAAAGCTGCACCATCCACACCGGTGGTGGTCATGGGCTTGAACGACGTTCCCGCGGCGGGCGATATCTTCCGGGTGGTCGATTCGGAACGGGAAGCGCGCGCCATTGTCGGCGAGCGGATTGAAGCGGAAAAGAACCAGTCCCATACCAAGAAGAAAGTTTCCCTGGAGGATCTGTTCGCCAGCGTCCAGTCAGGCGAAGCTAGGGAATTGAACCTGATCGTCAAGGCCGATGTGCAGGGTTCGCTCGAACCGCTGGTCGTGGAATTGGAGAAACTCGGCAAGGGTGAAATCGGACTTAAGATCCTGCATGCCGAAGCCGGTAATATCGGCGAGAACGATGTGATGCTGGCCTCGGCCTCCAAAGCGTTGATCGTTGGTTTCAATGTGCAGGCCGACGTTTCTGCACGCCGCCTGGCCGAGGCGGAAGGCGT
>Ga0182027_10008272_pt1 | contig 15175 bp, 16 predicted proteins | sample 712E1DmetaG_FD_121300 | JGI IMG/M metagenome (GOLD analysis project Ga0182027, IMG submission 121300) | Permafrost microbial communities from Stordalen Mire, Sweden - 712E1D metaG (Illumina Assembly) | ecosystem: Environmental > Terrestrial > Soil > Wetlands > Permafrost | place: Sweden... | reverse complement strand
GAAAGGCGCTAGAGAAGTTATTAAGCATGTACCAAAATTACGCCCGATATTCATCTTGCCTCCTAACTTTGATATCTGGATGCAGCGTCTTGTTGGAAGGGGCATAATGTCAGAATCGGAGCTTGCTCGGCGTCTGCAAAGTGCCAAAAGTGAACTCGGCGAAGTACTAAATAATAAACAATTTAAGCTCGCAATAAATGACGAAATCCAAGTGGTGGCTAAAGAAATTGTGACAGGGGGGACAGACGCCTTGACTCAAGGTCAGAACAGAGAAGTGGCCAGACAGCTCCTTGAGGCAATAATCCACCGTTAGACTAATTGGCACTCTTGACTTGCGAGTGCCAACTGTCTTAAAATAGTGTCATCTAGCAAATAAACTAAGTGAGTGCTAATGACAAATCGCCAATTACAAATATTGAATGCAATCGTAGAACAATATGCCGAAGTTGCCAGCCCTGTTGGCAGTAATCTATTGGCTAAGGCTTTTAATGTCTCTAGTGCCACAATCCGTGCCGAAATGGCCGAGCTAGAGCACTTAGGTTATATCATGCATCCGCATACTAGTGCTGGGCGTATTCCTACAGACAAAGGTTATCGAGAATATGTTAATAGCCTTACATCTAAAAGTGCAGGTTCCAAAAAAAGCCGAGCCGAGCAGGCCCTAACAGCTCGTGTAACAGGCGCTGGTTTACCAGAACGAACAATTCGTAATGCTACCGATACTTTGGTAGAACTTACCCATAACTTGGGTCTTGCTACCATCGGCAATCAACTTTATATGAGCGGTTTATCTAATCTGTTGGGGCAGCCGGAATTTATTATGCCGGAACAAGTCCAGGAGGTTGCGAGGCTTCTGGATAATTTAGAGCCCTGGCTCTATGAGGCAGCTCTAAACGAACCTTTAAGTGTTTACATTGGCCGCGAAAACCCCATCGGTAGAAATTCCGGCTGCTCACTTATTGTTAGCCGTTTCCGTAGCCCGTTTAGCGATAAAAGCTACATCGGCGTACTTGGGCCAACCCGCCAGAGCTACCGTGATGTTATGGGGCTGGTTGGCTATGCCGGTAAAGCCTTAGAGGAGGCCCTGTATGTCTAAAAGACCAACTTTAGCGCAGCTGGAACAACAGATTGGCGAGTTAACAGAGGCATTGCAGCGCGAACGAGCCGATGCTGCCAACATCCGTCGCCGAGCCGAAGAAGATCGCCTGCAGCTAGGCAATTTTTATAAAGCCATGGTAGTGCGCGAACTTTTACCGGCACTGGATGATTTGGAGCGCGCTCTTATCCATGCGCCAAAGGATATTGCTGAGCACGATTACGTAAAGGGTGTTCAATCTGTTTGCAAGCGCTTTGAAAAAGCCCTGAGCGACATTGGAGTGGAACGTATTAAAACCGTTGGGCAGCCCTTTAACCCACGTTTTCACGAGGCAATAAGCATGGAAGATGCAGGCGGCAAAAAAGAGATTGTCAGCCAAGAACTTCAGGCTGGTTACATATTAGGCGAAGAGATAATCCGCCACGCGATGGTAAGGGTGAAAAGAGGCTAACCATGCAAGAAGGAGTTATACACTTTAGCGTGGGTAATGAGAAAAAAGAAATTGACGATCTGAGGTGGAGGCAGAGGCCAGATCCCGGAGGAGGGCGGCCTGAACTTTGGCCTCCACGAATCAAGGCAGAGCAAAGTAGCGAAGAACTAGTTGACGAGACGATAGAATGTAGATTGCGCTACGAAAGGTTGAGGCGCGAGAAACCGCAAGATGTTGAGCTAAGAAGACTCCAACAAGACAGAAGTATCCTTATGGCAAAACTTGGCACCATGGAATGGGGAATAGTAGAACGAAGGGTAAAAGAGGCGCTTGAGCTAGCAGTGTAAATTAATAAATTAAGCTACGAAAGGAATAACAATGGGAAAAATAATAGGAATAGATTTAGGAACAACTAACAGTGCAATGGCCGTGATGCAATCCGGCAAGCCGGAAATTATCGCTAACAGCGAAGGAAATCGCACCACGCCAAGCGTGGTGGCTATCAACAAAAATGGCGAACGCTTGGTTGGCCAAATCGCCAATCACCAACGGGTCACCAACCCAACAAACACTATTTTCGGCATTAAACGCCTAATTGGCCGCAAGTTTACAGATAAAGAAGTCCAGCGCGATATTGAGCTGATGCCTTATAAAATCGTAAAAGCTGGCACCGGTGTAAAAGTAGAGATGGCCGGTAAGGAATACAGTCCAGAAGAAGTTAGCGCCATGATTATCTCTAAGCTAAAAGCTGATGCCGAAGCTTTCTTGGGCGAGCCAGTAACAGAGGCGGTTATTACCACACCTGCCTACTTTGACGATAGTCAGCGCCAAGCCACTAAAGACGCCGGTAAAATCGCCGGTTTGGAAGTAAAAAGAATAATCAACGAACCAACCGCTGCTGCTTTAGCCTACGGTTTAGATAAAGCCAAAGAAGAGAAAATTGCTGTCTTTGACCTCGGCGGAGGCACTTTTGATGTGTCAATTCTGCAACTAGGCGACGGCGTTTTTGAGGTCTTGAGCACCAACGGCGACACGCACCTTGGCGGCGAAGACTTCGACATGAAACTGGTTAACTATTTTGTGGAGCAGTTTAAAAAAGATTCCGGCATAGACGTGAAAGAAGACAAAGCCGCTATGCAACGCCTAAAAGAAGAGGCCGAGAAAGCCAAAAAAGAACTCTCAACAACAGAGGTGGCGGACATCAATCTGCCATTTCTTACAGCCGACGCCGAAGGTCCCAAGCACTTTGAGTGCAAGCTAACCCGCTCTAAATTAATTGAACTAGGCCAAGACTTCATAGATAAAACCGAAGAGCCATGCAGGAAAGCCCTAAAAGACGCCGGCCTAGAAGCCAAAGACATTAACGAAGTTATCTTGGTTGGCGGTATGACTCGTATGCCAGCAGTAATAGAAAAAGTTAAGCAAATTTTTGGAAAAGACCCACTGCAAGGGGTTAACCCAGACGAAGTCGTAGCTGTTGGCGCTGCCATCCAAGGCGGTGTGCTGCAGGGCGAAGTTAAAGACGTACTGCTTTTGGATGTAACACCACTAAGCCTTGGTATCGAAACCTTAGGTAGTGTAACTACCAAATTAATTGAGCGAAACACTACAATCCCAACCAGTAAAAACGAAACGTTTAGTACCGCGGCCGATAACCAAAACAGCGTAGAGATTCATGTTTTACAGGGTGAGCGCGAAATGGCCGGCGACAACAAAAGCCTGGGGCGCTTTATCCTAGACGGTATCCCACCGGCACCACGCGGTGTTCCGCAAGTTGAAGTTACCTTTAACATTGATGCCAACGGTATCTTGAACGTAACCGCTAAAGACAAGGGAACCGGCAAAGAACAGAGCATTACTATCTCTGGCAGCGGCAACTTGAACAAGGACGAAGTAGAAAAAGCCGCCAAAGAGGCCGAAGCCCATGCCGAAGAAGATAAGAAAAAGCGCGAAGCGGCCGAGAACAAGAACAAGCTAGAAAACGCGGTTTATCAGGCCGAAAAGATGAAGAACGACTACAAAGACAAGCTATCCGAAGACGATATGAAGAAACTCAGTGAAGCTGTTGATGAGGCCAAAACACATCTTGAATCTACAGATAACGAAGAGCTAGAAAAGGCCGCCAAAGACCTTGGTGACGCTTTAATGCCCATCGGCGCCAAAATGTATGAGCAGTCGCAGAGCGATGCGAAATCCGACGAAGCCACGGCGAAGTCGGACGAGGCAGATAATGAGGCAGATAATAAGGACTCCAAAGATTCAGCCAAAGATGAGCCCATTGAAGGCGAAGTTGTTGATGACAAAGACCCCAAGAAAGAAAAATAGATGAACAAAGCCGAAATTTGGCTAGAAGATAATTTGAAACAGTGAAAAATGAAGCCCACCGTGCAGACTATGCCGATTGTAATCTGACAGAAGCCGTAGACCATCCAAAACTGCCGGAGTCTTTTCAAAAGATGGACGAGCTTTTCGACAGAGAGAAGGTAAAACCGTTCAATTCTCCGCGGGGCGAATTCAACAAATTCACAAGCTTCACTCTGTTCGGCAAACTAAATGGTGAAAGCGTGCAACTATCAAAAACTATTTCAGCAACCGCACAAGATCCAACTGAGAAGGTTGCTTATTACGTAATCTTGCGTCGCCAAATGCCCAAAAGAACTAGGGTCACCGAATATATTTACACTGAGGGTGTAGAATATCCAGAACAGGTCATAAAGTTTGTACGTAAAAAGCATGAGAATCAACAGGATAAAACTGAGAATATGGCAAAACGTATGAGGTGGTTTAACCATAGGTTCGGCTTTGAGGATAAAGACAGAAAGCACATCGAACACATCGTAAACCAAGCCCTTTTTGGCAAGGAGAGATTAGAGGCTGTAAATGGCTAAAAAAGATTACTATGAAGCTTTGGGAGTTGGCAAAAATGCCAGCCCTGACGAGATTAAGAAGGCGTTTAGGCGTTTGGCTGTTAAACATCACCCAGACCGTGGTGGTAATGAAGAGGAATTTAAAGAAGTTAATGAAGCCTATGAAGTATTAAAGGACACCGACAAGCGCAAACGCTACGACCAATTTGGCCACGCGGGCGTAGGTTCTAGTGCCGCCAGCGACGGTAATCCGTATGCCGGTTTTGGCGGCTTTGGCAGTCAAGGACAGGGTCAAGAATTCCATTTTGACTTTGGAGATCTTGGCCTTGGCGACATCCTGGGTAGCTTCTTTGGAGGTGATACCGGCGGTAGTGCGCGTGGTCAGCGTCAAAACAGAGGTCGCGACGTAGAAACCAACGTAGAAATCACCTTCGAACAGGATATTTTTGGTACCGAAGTTGAACTAAACCTAAATCTGGAAGACGAATGCGAACACTGCAAAGGAACAACAGTTGAACCGGGCTTTGAGCTGAAAACCTGCGATGAGTGCAAGGGCTCTGGCCAGACTACCAGGGTAACGCGCACTGTTTTTGGTAATATCCAACAGGCCACGATTTGCCCGAAATGCCACGGTAAAGGCAAAATTCCCGAAAAAATTTGTAGTGTTTGTAATGCCAAAGGTACCCAGCGCAAGAACCAAGAGGTTAACTTAAAGATCCCAGCTGGTATTGATGACGGTGCCACTATCCGCCTGCGTGAGCACGGCGAAGCCGTAGCCAATGGCCCAAAGGGCGATTTGTACGTAAACATACGTGTAAAACCTCACAAACAGTTCACTAGGGAGGGCAACCTAATCTTAAGTAGCGAACACGTCAGCATGGTTGATGCGGCTCTGGGAACAGAGATAGAAGTAGAAACTGTAGATGGCCCTGTAAATATGCGTGTACCAATTGGCACCCAAGGTGGCAGCGATTTCAAGCTATCTGGCCACGGCGTACCCCGTATAAATACAGGCAACAGGGAAGCTCACACCAGAGGCGCCCACATTGTAACAATTATTGTTGATACACCTTCAAAACTCAGTAAAGACCAAATTGCAATACTCAAGAAACTTAAAGACTCAAGCGGCAAAAAAGGTCTGTTTCACTAAGCCCTAGCCAAAAATTACAAGCAGTAGCATAATCATTAAGCGATGACCCATAAGAACCAATCTGGATTTATACCAATGTTGATAATGCTATTGGTTATACTTGCAGCAGCCATCGTATTAGTTTATCTTCGCGTCCAACAAAGCAACTAGTTTACCCTGTACAAAATAACTTATATATGATAAAATAACCCCTATGAGTACATCTAGACCAGGTCACGGAGAGAAACCACAATTTACTCCAGAGGCACAACCTGAAATTATTATACCTTCAGATGAAATTTACGGAGTGTTGAGGGGATTTGACGGTACGCCACTTACCGGTGACGCTGTTTGGTCAATTCGTCGAAGGGGAGGTAGTAAATATTTTAGTTCTGAGGCTATAGGTGACCGTTTTACGACATTTACACCTGGCCCCGAACACCAAGGCACAACTTGGGGCAAGGTTATAGAGGCTACAACCAACACGCTTTTAACGCTGTCACGGCGTGCAATTATTGGGGGTGAGACTCAACCTACCAAAAGTGAAGGATATATAGAAAGACAAGCTAAAATGCGTGATAGGATCCTAGAAATCACAGCGCTAGTTAAAGAAAATGATCCTTCCGCCAGAGAGCATGTCATAGATGTCTGTTTAGCCGCAGAGGATGAATATGGGCGATTTATATACCCAGATGTTGAAGGGGAACTTCCAGACAGAGACAAGGAAAAGGTTGGTAGTAGCCTCGAGAACTTACTGGTTATTACCACGAAACTAGCAAACGCTAACCCTTCAGGAGAAGCTTCTGTCTAAAAAGAGCTAAGTTGCTCTTTTTAACAATTCAAAGGCAAAGGTTAAATTATGAGTAAAACACTTGGTATTACCTATGGTTTTTATAACGGACGGTGGTTAGGCCATAACACCAACCATCTTTTTGATCTGCTTAAAGACAAGTTCTCTCTAGTTGACACCAAGGTTGTAAAAATTGGACTACTTGATACCCAAATAGTTATTAAAAATAATAAACTACTCGTTCACGACATCATTGGGGCCAATGATCTACAGCATTTAGACGGAGTATATTTTGCTAATTGGCGCAATCAACCAGAATTCGCCCTGGCATTGGCCGAGCTAATGGTGCGCAACAAAAAACCAATTTTATCTGAAGAAGTATTGAGGATTGTGCCGATGAGCAAGCTTGGAGAGATGGTGCTCCTTAGTGATAAAAACTTGCCTTTGCCAAACTCTATTTTTATGCGAAGCAAGCACTGGCTTAAAGCCATCAAAAATGGAGACAAATTACCCTTAAAGATGCCTTTTGTTTTTAAGGACGTAAATGGCTCCATGGGGGACAATAATCACCTTGTAAATTCGCTAGACCAGCTAAAAGGAATACTAAAGAATAATAAAGACCTGATGTTTGTTGCCCAGCAGTTCATCCCAAATACCCACGATTTTCGTGTTGTAATGGTTGACGGTGCCCCTAAGTTAGTAATTAAGCGTAGTCGTACCAAGGCTGACACACACATCAATAACACCAGCCAAGGCGCTACTGGCGAACTTATAGCAATTGAAGATATGGATCCAATAATTTTAGATTTGGCCAAAAGAGCTGCCGAAGCTGCATATAGGCCATCCTTTTCGGGGGTAGATATCATTCAACATGCCGAGACCGGCGAGTATTACATACTCGAGGTTAATAAGACTCCTCAAATGGAAACAGGCACAAACACTGAAGAAAAGGTTGCACTTCTAACTGATTTTTTCAGCAAAAAGATGGGGAATTTCAATGAAGACTAAGCCAGTCATCGTTTTTGTTTTTTACGAAAACACCGGGCAAAAAAGCACACGCTATGGCGGCTTTATTAAGCGGCTCCAAGAAAAAGGACAGCTCAAGGATATTATTCCCAGAGCTGTTGCCCTATCAGAGTTAATAATTTCGGTTGATAAAAACCAAAAAGCAACGATTAAGCTCGCCAATGGCAGCAAACCGTTTGATGATGCTTCGCTAGTTTACTTTAAATCATGGGAAGGTAAACGCGAACAATCTGCCGCTGTTGCTAGCTACCTGGGCGCGAAGGGCATAAAGGTTTTGGATTCTGTAATTGCCGATCATGGAGTGAGCAAACTCAGCCAGCTAATGAAGCGCTGGCAAATGAATATTCCGATTACACCTTTTGTTTATAGCGAAAAGCCACTGACCGAAGAGCAAATTGAGGCTACCGTTGGCAGTGGCCCGTACGTTGTTAAGGCTGCTTTTGGCGAAAAAGGCCGCAATAACTTCTTGGTCCAAAATGCCAAAGAAGCAGCCAAACTTCAAGCCTCAGCGCCAATGATGTTGGTCCAGCCATATATCCCCAATGACGGCGATTGGCGAATCATGGTTTACGGCTTTAAGGTGAGAGGCGGAATTTATCGTCATTCCGCAGCCGGATCTCATCTGAATAATACTTCCGCGGGAGGTAGGAGCGAATATTTTGCTACAAAAGACATACCCAAAGACGTTAAAAGACTTGCAGTTGCTGCTGCCAAGGTTTCGCACCTTGCAATTGCCGGAGTTGACGTAATCGTAGATAAAAATACCTGCCAAACCTATATCTTAGAGGTCAACCAGGGCTCACAAATAGTAACCGGGCATTACACCGATAAAAAGATAGCCGCATTTAACAGCTTTCTTAACGACGTAGTCAGTGAACGTTATCACAAAAAACAATCAAATCGCCTACAACTTATTGGCCGGCATGTAAAAATTGATATCCCAGAACTAAAAATAAGGGGAATAAATGCCAAAATAGACACCGGGGCATACCGCTCGGCCCTGCATGCTGCGAACATATTAGTGGACGGTGACGGAGTATTACATTTTACAATCAAATACAACGACGAAAACGGCAGAGTTCAAACACGAAAAGTTAGTGCCACTAATTACAGCAAAACACGCGTCAGGAGCAGCTCTGGTATGGGAGAGAATCGCTATCTGATAAATGTGTTAGCAGTGGTCGAAGGACAAGAGTACGATATGCAAGTAAGCCTCACAAACCGCTCCGGCATGAAGTACCCAATGCTTATAGGCCGGAAGGTACTAAGAAGCAACTTTATAGTCAATCCCGAGCTGGGCAAAAAAATTATTAAGGAGAATAAGTAATGAAAATTATAATTTTATCTAAAGGCGGCGCCAACTACTCCACTAGACGGCTTAAACAAATCGCCATAGAGCGCGGGCATGAAGCTAAAGTAATTGACTACGCTAAATGTTACGTAACGGTAGAAAAAAATACCCCAATTGTTCACTACAGGGGAAGGCCTTTAACTGGATTTGATGCAATTATTCCAAGGATTGCCGCTTCGTACACACGCTACGGTACTGCTGTTGTGCGTCAGTTTGAAATGCAAGGGCTATTCACCACAGCTAGCTCAATAGCCATAGTGCGCTCTCGTGACAAGCTAAGGGCCTATCAACTACTTGCCAAGGCAGGCGTAGGTGTTCCAAAAACAGTTTTTGCAAGAGAAACAGCTGACTTTGAAGACGTTATTAGGCTTGCCGGTGGTACCCCGCTGATTATCAAGGTGGCTCGAGGTACACAGGGCAACGGTGTTGTGCTGGCAGAGACCCCCAAGGCAGCCAAGGCTGTAATGCAGGCATTCTATGTTGAAGGTGTGAACTTCTTAGTACAGGAATTCGTAAAAGAATCCGCCGGGTCCGACATCCGGGCTTTTATGGTTGGCGGCCACGTTGTGGCAAGCATGAGACGGCAGAGCTTAGATGATGACTTCAGGTCCAATTTGCACCAAGGCGGCACAGCCACAACAGTAAAATTAACCGATGAAGAGAAAAAGACTGCCCAGAAAGCTGCCAAAGCTATGGGGCTGCCTATTTGTGGTGTAGATATGGTACGAAGCGACCGAGGGCCGTTAGTACTAGAGGTTAACTCCAGCCCTGGATTTGGCATTGAACAGATTACAAACCGTAATGTTGCCGAGAAAATCATTGAATATGTCGAACGTAACGCTAAGCAGCGGCCACGCAAAGACAAAGTAGGCGCCTAAATTTTTTCCGCTAGTGCTAATATAGTCTTATGGCTGATATTAGCTTAGCTATTCTAGTTTTTGGCCCACTAGCTATTACATTTTTACTAAAGAGCAATGCCGCACTAAGCTTTCTAGCTTTGTGCGCGGGTTTTGTAGTTAGCACATCTGCTATCGGCGATTTAACGCATCTACTCAGCGAAGCAAATCTATCTGTAACAGATAGTACCTTGGCCACTATTATAATTGCTGTACCTTTGGTCGTAACACTTTTACTGACGCGCAAGGCGAGTACCCGTGGCTTCAAGTTTTGGCTACAGCTGGCGATTGCACTCTGTGCCGGGGGGTTATTAGCCTTATCTCTTGGCCCGGTTTTGAATACTTCGGGACAGTTTAACATTACAGATGCACGGTATTGGGGAGATTTGCAGAAGATTCAATCTTGGGTAATCAGCGGCGGGGCGCTGCTAAGCCTGCTGTTAATCTGGTCAAAAGCTCTAAAGAAAAAACCCTCCAAAAAACACAAGTAAGTCTTAGCGGTTGACTTTTTGGCTAAAAAACAGATAATGTAAGGTGTTATTTTGCCCGTTAACGCGGGCCCATAGCTCAGCGGTAGAGCAGAGGCCTTTTAAGCCTTGTGTCGTGGGTTCGAACCCCACTGGGCCCTCCATAGATGCCAACTAGGAGGTTGGTTTTTTCATAGTTATGAAGGAACATTTTCCTAAGGGTTTGCCTGCACCATCTCTTATTGATTTACCACCGGAGCTCCGCCGGTATGCGGAACACGACGGGATTTTGCCATATTTACGTCGAATTGCCGATCCCGTAACGGTTGAGGTAGTTGATCAAGTTTTTGAGCAATACCTAGCTCCCGGCTCAAAAGTAGTCGAGGTGGGCAGTGGCAGTGGTGAGTTTTGGAAATTAGTTGCCGACAGGTTTAAGGGCGATTATGAATGCCTGGAACAGCTACCTCAATATGTTGAGATTCAACACCGACTTTACCCCGAAGCCCAAGTCACTCAAGGTGACATCTATAGGATGCCCTATCGTCCAGAGTCGATAGACGCTGTCGTAGCTATGGACGTATTGGATGTCCTACCTAAGCTTGGTGGCGCCGTTAAATCCATCCAAAAAGTTCTAAAACCAGGAGGCCGGTTCATACATTTTCACGACCGCCGTCCAAACCTAGGCTTTAGCGTTCGACAAAGTTTGCCAGATAACATTCCTTTTCCTTTGGTCGAGGAAGAAACGAGATTTTTTGATAGACTGCAGTTATTGCCGCGAAGAGCGTACAGAGACAATCCTCGAAATCCTATGCTAGATGCCTACGTTAGGCGAATAAGAGGAAACCCTGACTTGCTTGAACAAATCCGGGCAGGGGACTTCCCACAAGAAGCCGATATGTTGTCGGACTTAGCGGCAGCGCATTACGGAGAATTTATAGTCGACCGGCCCTCTTTAAGGGAGGTATTTACCCGCTCAGTTATAGCCACGCTAGAAGCAAGCGGGCTTGAAATAGAATTGGCTGACAATTATACAGGGACTACGATCATAAGTGATGCGACCGCTCGTGCTGTTGAAAAAAGGCTTCGTTTGTGGCCAGCTGGTGACCAAAATCGACTACTAAAAGACGTGAATGGTCGATGGCGATATTCTGGCCGCGTGGACAATCTTAAGGAAGGCGAAGTTTTGCTTGAATACAGCGTGAACGCAATTGTGTCCAAAAAGCCAACCACAAGCAATTAATTTTTGCCCTTTACTGTGGCATTATGGTTTTCAAGATGAGAAAGTTCAGGCGAACCACCCTGATTGCTGCTGGCTGTGTATCTGTTCTGGCTGGTCTTGGTTTGGCGCGGATAATAACCTTTCAGCCGAGCTGGTGGTGGATGACAGTTTTACCTCTTATTTTGCTATTTCGTCGCAAAAATATTACTAGCTTGGTGATAATAGTCTTCCTGAGTCTTGGTTTGGGCTTGTGGCGAGGCAGTGTATACATGAACCAGCTGCACTATTTGCAGTCATTCTCTGGTCAGAAGGTCACGGTAGAGGGCACGGTGCTTAGCGACTCCGTCTACGGCAGTAACACCCAAATGACATTCAATATGGGCAATGTAAGATTATTGTCGTCGGGACAATCTTTGTCCGGTAACTTTAAAATCAGCGGTTTTGGTGTGCAGATGGCGTACCGCGGTGATCAAATAATAGCGCAAGGTAAGCTTTACCCAACACGCGGCAGTAACCAAGCGGGAATCTCCTACGCCCAGCTACAAAGAGTAGGCCGGGGGACAAGTTGGCTTAATCGCATCGCCAGAAAATTTAACACCGGCATGCTAAATGCCTTACCAGAACCGCTGGCCTCGTTTGCGCTGGGGTTGCTTATTGGTCAACGAAGCAACCTACCACAGGATATCTTAACTCAGCTCACACTGGTTGGGCTGATACATATTGTTGCCGTTTCGGGCTATAACCTAACGATTTTGGTCAGAGCCGCCCAAAAACTAAGAATTCGCTCCAAATATCAAAGACTAGTCATATCTTTAGCTTTTATTGGCATATTTATCTTGATTACTGGCTTTAGCGCGTCTATTATTCGCGCGGCTATTGTTTCTACCCTGAGCTTGTGGGCGTGGTTTTACGGTCGCAATATCCGCCCAATCTTACTAATTGCATTTACCGCCGCGCTGACGGGTCTACTTAACCCATTTTACGTATGGAGTGACATTGGCTGGTATCTGTCGTTCCTGGCATTCTTTGGCGTGCTGGTTGTTGCGCCAATCTTAACGGCTCGGGTGTTCAGACGCCAGCCAAAAATGCTTACTATGGTTTTAATAGAAACTTTTTCGGCTCAGCTTATGACGTTGCCGCTAATTATGATGATTTTTGGCAGATTCTCCTGGCTTTCGGTGCTAGCGAATCTGTTAGTAATACCACTGGTTCCGTGGGCCATGTTATTTTCTGCAATTGCGGCGGTTGGCGGCACTTGGTTGACACCATTTGCGGGTTGGTTTGCCTGGCCGGCCAAGATTTTACTAACTTACATACTAGACGTTGTTCACCTTTTTGCGCGCATCCCGTCGGTTTCCATCCAAACAATGCTTGGACCAATTGCCATGATAAGTTTTTACGTAATCATTTTGTTTTTTATTTTGGTTTTGCGCAAGCGGCCTCGTTTAAAAACTGCTACAATTTTAGGTGTAAACGAAACCTCAGCTTCTCGCTTGGATGCAGTGCAAGGCACAGCCAAGGAACGGAGCGAGGCGTATGGAGGAATACGTTGAGTAAGTACCGCAGGCCAGTAACGCAGCATTACGCCAAGAGTCCGCCTAGGCGGACGGCAGGAGTTGAGGATGTCAGGACATAGTAAATGGTCTACCATCAAGCGGCAAAAAGGCGCCAACGACGCTAAGCGGGGCGCACTGTTCACTAAAATTGGCAAACAGCTAGCCATAGCTGCCCGTGGCGGTACCGACCCTGCCAACAATTCCGCACTGGCTATGGTGATAGAAAAAGCCAAAGCCGCCAACATGCCAACGGATAATATCCAGCGTTCTATTCAGCGCGCGGCCGACAAATCTGCCGCCCAGCTAGAAGAAGTGATGTACGAAGGCTATGGCTCGGGCGGTGTGGCCATTTTAGTAGAATGCGCTACCGATAATAAAAATCGTACCTTACCAGAAGTGCGCTTGGCATTCAGCAAAAATGGCGGCAACATGGCAGATCAGGGCAGTGTGGCCTTTCAGTTCTCACGCAAGGGGATTATCCATGTAAAAGGTATCGGTGACGACGTTGTGTTGCAGGCCATTGAGGCTGGCGCCGAAGACGTTGTTGAGGAACCAGAAAACGAGGAGACGATCATCTATACAGATCACAGCAAACTTGCCGCAGTTCGCGATGGCCTTAAATCCGCGGGCCTAGAAGTTGTTGATGCCGAATTAACCTACGCACCAAACAACACCCTAGAAATATCGGACAAAGAAACTGCCCGCAAAGTTATAAATCTAATGAACGCACTGGAAGATTTGGATGACGTTACAGCCACTCACACTAACTTTGAAATCTCCGGAGGCATAGATGTATGATTAGTACTAACAAAATTCCACCTGCCGCCGGAACTGTAATAATTGACAATCAGGGTAGAGTTTTACTTGTGCAAGAAAAGTGGGAAAAAGTTCGAGGACTATGGAACCTCCCAGCTGGCATTCAAGATAAAGGCGAAAAGCTACAAGAAACTGCCGCTCGTGAGGCTGAGGAAGAGGTCGGTTTTAAAGTAAAAATTATTAATCCAGAACCTCTTTGTATTAAAGAGAGTGATAGCTCTGGCAGGGACCTCTATTCTTTTGAGGCCGAAATAATTGGCGGAAGACTAAGTCCACAGCTTGAGGAAATATTAGATGCGAAATGGCTTAACCTGGATGAAATTGCCGACCTTAACAGAGAAGGAAAAATTAGAGACCCATGGGTTATAGAAAGTATTCATAGAGCTGAGGAACGTAAAGAGACCGAAAGGACTAACGTATGACTGAACTGGGAAATTATTTAGAATTTGCTAAAAGGCTTGCGCTAGAAGCTGGCAAGATTATTAAGCAGAATTTTGTTATTGGTATGGACAAGGAGTGGAAGACAGATACCACTCCCGTGACCTCGGCAGACACAACAATTAATAAAATGGTAATAGATAAAGTATCAGAACAGTTTCCAAATCACTCTGTTCACGGTGAGGAAGGTGATAAATTGGGAACTTCAGAATATCAATGGGTCTGTGATCCGGTCGATGGCACCATGCCGTTCTCTCATGGCGTCCAGATTGCAACCTTTGCCCTTGGCCTTGTTAAAAACGGGGAGCCTATTGTAGGTGTAGTGTATGACCCATTTATGGATAGATTATTTTGGGCGGTGAAAGGCCAGGGGGCATATCTCAACAATAAAAAGATATCAGTTTCTGATGGTGATTTCTCGAATGCCCTTATTGATCTTGAAGGATTTCCAAGTACAAAGCCCGTTATTGAAGCAAGTGCGCGTTTTATAGACATGCTCAATAAAAAAGGGGCACATACTACAGTACTTTGGTCCGGAATCCTTCCATGCGCATTAGTTGCCGCCGGCCAATACACTGCTTGTATTTATAATGTGCCGAAGCCAGAAGAGGGCGCCGCTATAAAGATTTTGATTGAAGAAGCTGGCGGCAAAGTGACAGACCTTTTTGGTAATGAACAACGCTATGACCAGCCCGTAAAAGGAGTACTTGCTAGTAACGGCAAGGTTCATAAGCAATTAGTGGATATGCTTGCGGTTTTTAATTTAAAACAATGAGAATAATAGGTATTGATCCGGGAACGGGAATTTTGGGGTTCGGTGTTATTGACGTAGAAAAAGGCGGCAAAGCCAAAATGATAGATGCCGGCGTAATACGCACCAAAGTTAAACAACCGTTAGACGAGCGATTGGTGGAAATTTATAGATGCCTAGCCAGTATTATCAGCAAAACCAAGCCCACTGTTATGGTGGTGGAAAAATTATTTTTTGCCCAAAACGTTACCACAGCCATGAGTGTTAGCCATGCCCGCGGCGTGGTTATGCTAACCGGTAAAATAGCCGGGCTAGAAATAGCCGAATATACCCCATTACAGAT
>Ga0182027_10008271_pt1 | contig 15176 bp, 11 predicted proteins | sample 712E1DmetaG_FD_121300 | JGI IMG/M metagenome (GOLD analysis project Ga0182027, IMG submission 121300) | Permafrost microbial communities from Stordalen Mire, Sweden - 712E1D metaG (Illumina Assembly) | ecosystem: Environmental > Terrestrial > Soil > Wetlands > Permafrost | place: Sweden... | reverse complement strand
TTGCCGTTCACTTTCCACGGAACGCGGTCCAGTTGGGCGTCCAAGGTGTTCAGGTCGTTGTCGCCCAAGGGCGTACAGCCGACGCTCGTGGCGTCGCAGGCGAACTTGCCGTCGTTGATAAGATAATCGGTCGAGTCCGGCGGAATTACCATGGTGTCGGCGGCGACGGAGGTGGTATATGCCCCTTGGGAACCGAACTGTTTGGCGTCGCCGTCAAAATCAAAGCGGCAACTTGTCGCGCTCGGCGCCACCGAGCAAACGGTCTGGCCGTCGAATTGGCAATCGCGCGCTTTGGCCGAATCGGTCGAGCCGTCGGTGAACTTACAAACCGCGTTCCTAAAGGACGAGAACGGCGTATCGGTCCCTTGCGTGTCGGTAAAGGCTTCGCAACCCACGGCTTCGGCCCGGCACAAATGATCGAAGGACTTGAGGTTGACCGAGGCGCCGGCGGCCTTGCTCGCATACTCGGCGCAGTTGAGCTGGGCTTGCGGCAGAGCTTGGCCGGCCGACGTTTCGTCGCAGACCGCCGGCGTTTTCCACGAATCCGCGATCAGCGCAAATTCTTCTTGGCTTTCATCCAGCTCGACATTGTCAAAATAACCGGTTCCGCTTGAAACGCCCAGCGCCAAGGAATCGGTGCCGGCGGGCACCCAATCGACGATAACCGGGCCCAGTTCATAGCGTTGCCATTCGGTCGTAAGAGCAATGGGATTTTTTGTCGGATCGGCAAAATAATTTGAGCGAGCCGCCGCCTCGTCGGAAGTGATGTTCTTCCCCGTAAAATGAGCATCAAGATTGCCCGCGCCTTTGGCCCAAACGGTCAGCGTGTAGGCGCGGCCTTGCGTTAAAAGCGGACTGCCGTTCGAATCGGCCATCGGCTTTTGAGCCGTTGCGGCGGCGTAGGAATGCTCGCCAACAACCGTGGACTCGCTCGAAGAAGCGCCGCCGGTCCAATTGCCCGTGTCATTATTCTCAAAATCGGAGGTAAAGATGGTCCGCACGTTGTTCCCTTGGTTGCCGGTATAAGCGCGGCAGCCGGAAATTGAAGCGGGGCAGGTCGTGCTTTGCGCGGGATACGTGAAGTAATCGCAAGCCGAGGCGCCGGCGTTCCAAACGCCGCCCGAGCCCTGGCAATCGGCTTGCGTCGAAAGCGTCTTGCGATAGCTTTTGCAGTCGGCGGTCGCGGTAATGGTCGCGGAAAGCAAACGATAGAAAATATCGCCCTCGGCATTGATGAATTGGCGGCAATCGGGATTCTTGACCGCGCCGTTCGCGCCGCTGTAAATGTCCTGCGTGCAGTCGACCGGATCGGTGCCCGTGAGATATACCGGTCCGGGAGGATTGGGCTGGGGATTCGGACCGGTCGTTGGCACGAAGTTGGCCGCCGTATTCGGCACCGCCAACATGGTTCCGTCGCCGCTTACCGCGTTCACCAGGACATACGACTCAAGCTGGTAGCCGGAGGTGTCCGACCCCTCCCAGGTGAAATAATTTCCGTCGCTCCCCGCATCCGGCGCCCGGCAAGAGCGGATATATGTATAGTAGGCTTTGCTTTCGCCGCCGTTCGCCGCCGCGGCGAGATCGGTGAACTCGTCGCAACCCACTTGCGCCATGCTGCACGACTTGGCGGTCGAAGGAATGAAATAAAGCGGGAATTGCGCGCTGTTCCAAAGTGTCGGCTCTTGCTTAAAAGTGGAATAACCCACGCACTGCGCCGGGCAGGCGTCATTAGTCGAAGTTACGGCGGTAATGTCCGTGCCGCCCGCGCTTGGCGTGAAGTCGTCGCAACCCACTTCGGATTGGCGGCAGACCGGCGCGTAGGCGCTGCACTGCGCGACATCGGTGGGTTCGCCGGTGCAGTGCAAATATGCCGGCGGCGCTTTTATGTCAACTTCCGCGCCGGCGCTGTCGGAGCCGCCGACATGGAACGCGGTCGCTGTGGCGCCCGTCTCAAGCTGGACGGCGTCGATGTAAAAATCACCCCAACCGAACTGAAAAGCAAGATAGTGAGTGTTGCTCGAAGTGGCAAAGGTCATCGTCTCGCGTTCATAACCCGCCGAAAGCGGAAAATTAAAAAGGAACGACGAATCCGGGATCACCTCGCCGTAGTCCTTATTAATGGCGAGCACGCAACTCACCGCGCCGACGGTCGCCGTGGTGGTGCAGGTCGGAAGATATCCGATATCGCCGTCCATGTCTTGCAAACAGGTGGGGTCGGGAATGCCGTTAGCGCATGGGTGGCTAGCGCCGTAAAACGGGGCGTCAAATGCCTTCATTTCCAATATGCCGGTCGCGGAGGCGCCGCCCTTGGCGTAAAAAGAAACCGTATAAAGCGCTTTGGGCTGAACCTGAACCTCGGCGTAATGATCGGCATCGAGCGCGCCTCCCCAATTCCACCCCCCCAATTTCAATCCGCCGCCGGAAACTATATGAAACGCCGCGATCCCGTCGAAGGAACTGACTCCGTCGCGCAAATACGTGCCGCCCAAACTGTGCCAGCCCGAGGCCATCGTGCCGTCGGCGGTCGGCGTTTCAAAGCTCGGGTTGGGAATAAGGTTGGCGGTATTCGCGGTCTTGATCTCGTTAAGGGCGCGGCAGCCGGCGTTCGCGGCGTCGCAATCCGGCGCCTGGCTGTTCAAGTAGATCGACGGCTGGCCGTCGGCCCAATTGCCGACATTGTCCGCCGTCAAATTGAACGGCCGGCAGCCGGCGTTCGTGGCGTCGCAAATTCCGGCATCAACGGTATTTTTCAGGACCGAGAGGTCTTTGCCGTTCGGATCGGTGAACGTGTCGCAACTCGCAAATTGCACCGGGCAAGAAGTCGCGTCGATCTGCCAAACGTTATGCTCGCGCGTGCAATAGCCAAAACCGTCGGTACAATTCCCGTTTCCGTCCTCTTTGATGCAGGACGGGGCGTCAACGCAAACCTGGCCGCGTTCGCCGGCGTTCGCGGCCTCGAGCGTTTGCCCGTAAACCTGCGCCTTGCATTGGGTGACCGGCATTTTGAGGATCCAATCGGGGTCGATCAAATGGTAATAAGGGCTTGATTTATCGTTGAACGCGTCGATCGCGCCTTGGAGGGTGATGGGGGTGGTGCTCGACCCGGCAATTTTCGCAGCCATTTCCCAGCCAACGGGAATGATGCGCATGCGCCGCAGTTTGACGAGGTTGGAATAGCAGTAGCCCTGGGAGTAGCAATTATATTCGCTGTCGCGCGTATCGTTGGGCGGAATGAGCTGCCAGCTGCCATTCAACATTCCCGGTTTTTTAATGGCGTCGGCGACCGAAAGATAGCCGTCATCTTGGGCGGAAAGGGCGCTCACAAACCCCTGGTCCATGGCGCAATTCCAAATTCCCCGCGCATCCTGACCCGGGCACGAACTCAAATCCCCCAACGGGCTGTAATCGTCGATCGTGGCCACCGGCGGCGTGAAAAGCGCGGCAAAGTAGGCCTGGGCCAAGGCCGCGTCGGTCGAGCCGGATTCGGTGCCGGCCGTGGCGGTTTCGTTCACCACGCCGTGGCACAGATCAAAGCTCTTGCCGGCCGAACTGTCGCAAAGCAGATCCTTTCCGGAGAGCACGCCGCCTTTCAGGTATTTGTCCATCGCCGCGCTCATGAGGGTCGAGGTGAATATTTTGAGCGCGTTGGTGCCCACCGCGGCCCAAAGATCCATGTTGGTAATGGCCACTTGTTTTTTTAAGGCGGCGGCTTTGTCGGCCTCGTTCTGGGGCTTGGCCGCGACATCCGCGATCATGTTGGCCGGGGTTTTGATATTGCCGGAAATTTTGTCGGTCAGCGGCTTGAACGGGCTGGTCAAGCGCTGATTAACCGCGCTCGTTAACGCGTTCGTCGCTTTATTCACGATGGAATATTGCGTGTTCAAGGCCACCGACATGGGCGAGGTGCCCATTTCAAAAGACACTTTCATGCCCGACAAGAATTGGCCGGATTGAATATTGCTCTTGGTTTGATTAAAAGCGTTGAAGGCCGCGTTGGCGGTACAGCTGGGCTTTGGCGCGTACAGGCGGGCGACGCCGAGCTTGATCCTAAGATCGATGCTGAGGTTCAACGGGGCGCACAAGCCAAAACCAAGGTATTTGGTCGACAAAGTGTTCAGAGCGTCGGAGACGCCGTCCATCAAAATGTTGTCGTGCCAATTGTTCCAGCCGGTGATGTAAGCGAGCGGACTTTTGCCCTTGCCGCCGGAAACGATATAGGTGGCGGCGTTCGCCGCGATCCTTTGGGCCGCCGTGTCGGATGCGGTCAGGACCGCGTTGGTCATGGAATATTTGAGCGCGTTCAAGATCGCATTTTTTATTTTCGTCAAAGTGCTTTCCACCTGCTTTGGAACATCGGCGGTGGTCGTGGAGACGACCGCCATCTGCGCCGCGGCCGGCGCGGGCCATAACGACCCCGCCGAGAACAAGGCGAGGCCGATGAGGGCAATGGCTGAAAATTTTCTAAAACTGGAAAGCATGTCGTTATTTCGATTATTGATTGACGTTAAGGTTGGCCATCGAACCGTTCACGCTTTTCGCCGAATCGTTATACATTTGGACAAGCGTTTTGTCGTCGATCGAATTGAGAACATTGTCGCTCAAACCCTGTTCCTTGAGAAGCGCGCGGATCTGATCCGCATCGCTTGCGCCCGCGGACGGGATCGTGTCGGTCGAGAGGTCCGGGGCCAGCGCGGACGCGGCGGTATTGTCATTCGCGGACGGCGAGGCGTTCGTCTGATAAGCATTCATCAAGTCGTCCATATTGGTTATATCGGGAGTTGCTTGGTCGGAAGCGGCGGTTTGCGAATCATTGACCGGCGCCGGCACGCCGCAATCCTGGCCTTGCGGACAATTGGGATCGGTGCCGTTCGCGACCTCCACCCCGTCGGGAATGCCGTCGGAATCGGAATCTTTTATATAAGGAGACGTATGATAGACATAAAGCTCGTCGTAATCGGAGAGCCCGTCGCCGTCGGTGTCCTTGCTTTTAAGCGCTGCCAGGTCGGCGTTCGTGTTACCGCCGTTGATCGCGTCGGAAAATTGCTGCGTCGCGGACAGGTTGGTTTGAAGAGGGGTGTCAATGCTGTGTCCCGTGCTCATAACGCCCAAAACCAGCGCCGAAGCGCCTATGAGCGTGAAAAGCACTATTGCCAAGACGCGCGACGATCCTCTTCGCATATTCCAATGAAGGGGCTAGAGAAGAATTATAACAGAACCGGCGCCAGTTGTCTAAACTCTCACGAATGCGAATTTATTACTAATTTACGAATAATATGACCGCATTATTAGTAAATTAGTAAAGAATTCGAATTAGTTAGCAACCTACCGCATTTTCTTCCACAGCTCCACCAATTACCCTTGTGAATTTCTCCCCCTTGTCTCAAAAACCGTCCAATTGTGACGATCAAGACCCAATACCCAATCCACCGGCTCATCCCACGCCTCTCGTTTAAGGGAGGTTCGCGAAATATTGGACATTGGCGCGACTCCAATCCGGAGCCAAGATGCCGGGATATTCGATAGGAAACGATCGTACCAGCCGCCGCCGCGGCCGTGGCGGGTTCCGTCCAAATCAAAACGCTTGCCCGGGATAAGCAGGATCACATCAAAACCGGCGAATTCAACCGCACACTTCGACGACCAAGCAAACGGGTCGGAATTTTTACCGGACGGCAACATAATGCGGGTTGGGGGCAAGCGGAGCGGGAACGACGAGCCGGCAACATCGACCTCGTCATTTTGCGGATCGTAAACAATTGCCGCCCGGCACTGCGACGCTCTGTCTTGGAGCCGATGAATTGCCAATTGTTCATGCATAACGACAGTATAATATAAAAGGCGCCAAAGTGTTCAACTCTGGCGCCCGATGAAGTTGACGCGCGGACACTAACAGTCCATGCTCTTCAGCACTTGCAGATATAGGTTTTCAACGATCTTTTCCTGCTTCTTGCCGGTCTGCGCATAGTGATCCAATCCGGGAGCGGCGTTGATCTCCAAGACCCAATAGGTCTTGGGCGCCCGGCTGATGTCGCCTTCAACCATCAGATCAACCCCGCAAAGGCGCAAACCCATGTCCTTGGTCAGGCGTATGGCGACCCGCTTGAATAACGGATGAACGGCGTCGGTAACATCGATCGAGTCGCCGCCGGTCGAGAGGTTGGCATTATCGAGCAGATAGACGCGCTCGCCTTTCGCCGGACGCGAGGCCATGTTCATACCCTGACGGCCCAACTTTTCAGCAATGCGCGGATCGCCGGCCTTTATCTGCGTATCGCGGCTTGCGGCAATAAACTGGCGCTGTTTGCGCCGCAACAACGCGCCGATGGACGAACGCCCATCGCCGACCACGGAGAGCGGTATCCGCTCATAAGCCGAGATGACCCTGTTGTCCAAAACAACCAAGCGATAATCCTTGCCCCTCACTGCCCGCTGGACCAAAGCAACGCGATCGCGTTTAAAGATCGCCCGCAACGCGCGGCGCAATTCTTTCTTATTTTGCACCAGCGCCACGCCCGAACCCTGACTGCCGCTGTTCGGTTTTACGATGACGGGAAAACCGAGACGGCTGGCATAGCGGTAGGCGGCATCAATGTTGCGCCCGGGCAAACCTATGGCTCTCCCCCACTGGTCGGAAAAAAAGGTCTTTCCGATAACGGTCGGGTAGCCCATGCGCCTCATGAAAAAGTTGGCAAAGTCCTTGTCTTTGGCAATATCCGAAGCGCCCAACGGGTTGAGGTCGAGGCTGGAATATCGAAAATACCTTTTGCGACCGCTCTTGAAAACGATCTGGCCGACGATCTTCCACTTTGGTTCGAGCACCACCTTGGCGCCGATCTTATGAGCGATCCTGCTCAAGACCTGGCCCAAAAGCGGAGTAACGGATTTCTTCTTCATGGTCTCTGCTCCTTTCATATGCGATCATGGTTTCAATAAACCAATGACCGAAAAGTTCGATCATTCTGGTTCGGACGATACTGTGTTATCATCATTTTGTCAAGTATTATACCCAAAATAAGCATTATGCGCACGTTTGCCCGATATCGCGAGGCGCTTGATTTCATCGAAGGTCTATCGAACATGCCGACGGACGGCGACTATTTGTTCGACCGGCATGACCCCTCGGTCTATTTAAAAAGGATGAAATATTTCCTTGATCTCATCGGCAATCCGGAAAAAGGTTTTAAATATATCCATATCGCCGGCACGGCGGGCAAAGGAAGCGTTACCGACATGCTCCATGAAATACTTTTTGCGTCCGGCAAAAAAATCGGGTCTTTCAGCTCGCCGCCGGTCGTTTCGGCCATTGAAAGAATAAGGGTGAATGAATTTTACATCTCGCCGAACAGGTTCGCCGACATTGTCGATGACTTGAAGCCGAAGATTGATAAGGCGTATAACGAAGGTCCTTTCGGCGGACCTTCCGCTTTCGAGATATTTTTGGCTATCGCTTTTGTCTACTTCCGGAAACAAAAATGCGAATGGGTAATACTGGAGGTCGGTTTGGGCGGTCGATATGACGCGACCAATATAATATCCGCGCCCAAAATAACCGCCGTTACTTCGATCGATTATGACCATACCGAACTTTTGGGCAAAACGCTTTCAAAGATCGCCCGCGACAAAGCGGGAATCATCAAAAGCCGATCAGAATTCTTTACCGCCGAGGAACGGCCGTCACTCGTTGGAATATTCAAGCGTGTCTGTGCGGAACAAGACGCCGTTTTCCATCAAATATCCCAACAATCGGATTATCATGGACGCAACGAGGCGCTCGCGACCGCCATCGCTCAAAAGATCGGCATTGAACAAAAATTCATAAAAGCGGGACTCGAAAACAGTCTTTTGCCGTGCCGTTTCGAGGTTGTCAGTTTAAAACCGCTCATTATTTTGGACGGCGCGCACAACCGTTCAAAGATAAAAGCGACCTTGGCTGACCTGAAAAAATGCCGCTTTCGCAAACTTTTTCTCATCATCGGCATCGCGCAAAACAAAGATCATATTTCCATCTTAAAATACATCGTCCCCGAGGCCGACCTTGTTTTGATCACCCGTTTCCATAACAAAGAAAGAAAATGCGCCCGCCCGAAAGAGTTGGCGGAAAAATCAAAACCGTTCTTAAAAAAAGGCGCCATGATCAAAACATATCTTGATCCGAACATGGCCATGCGCGAGGCGCGTAAGATCGCCCGCGCGGGCGACATGATCCTCGTTACCGGTTCTTTTCTTTTGGCCGGGGAAATGCGCCGCCATTGGCACACTGAAGAAAAAATATTAAAATTAAGAAAAAGTTTTTAACGATAACTCAAATGAAAATCATTATGGTCGTGGCAATGTCGCTTGACGGAAAAACCACCAAGTGGCGACGATCAAAGATCTATGAATGGACATCTCTCGAGGATCGGGAATATTTTTCTAAATTATTAAAAAAACAAAAAGCGATCATTCTGGGAAGAAAAACTTATGATGCGGCAAAAACCTTCATAACCTCGGCATCGCCCGCTCTAAAGATAGTATTAACCAACGATCCGCAAAAGTATCGCCTTGCCGAGAAACCCGGACGACTCGAGTTTGTCAAAGACAAACCCCGACGATTGATCGACCGACTTCGATCCGAAGGTTTTAAAACAGCCATGCTTATTGGCGGAGAGCTGACGAATACCGCGTTCTTAAAGGCCGGCCTGATCGATGAAATATGGTTAACGATCGAGCCGTTACTTCTCGGGTCCGGCCATGGTCTTTTCAGGGAGGACAAATCATCAATTCCCCTAACTCTCTTTGCAGTCAAAAAGATCAACCAACGCGGAACGCTATTATTGAAATATAGGATTCAAAAAATATCTTACGAATAATATGACCGTATTATTAGTAAATTAGTAAAGAATTCGAATTAGTTAGCAAACTACCGCATTTTCTTCCACAGCTCCACCCATTTTTCAATAGAAAGCCCCGCCGGACGGGAATCGGGGTTCTCCCCAATTTCACAAAGGGCGGAGCGGCATTTTTCGCGAAGCCCCTTCCCAAGGGCGCCGCACATCTTTTTGCGCGGCTCGGCGAAGAATTTTGCGGCAAAAGCCATTATATCTTCGGAGAAACCGCGCTCAATCCCCCATTTGGCGGCAAAATTTTCCACAGAATACGGTTTTAAACAAATAACGGCGGAATCAACCTTGGGCGGCGGCGCGAACGCTCCGGCCGATACGGAGCAAACCGGCGAACATTCGGCGTAAAGGTTGCACATAATGCCAAGAAGGTTGGTCGGCTTGGAAATTGGTTCTTGGTTCTTGGTTCTTGCGAAAATTATTCGCTCGGCCACCTCTTTTTGCAGCATGACGACGATCCGCTCCGGCGCCGGCGGTTCGATAAGGAACTTCTTGAGAAAGGCTGATGTGATGTTATAGGGAAGGTTGGATATTAGGGAGTAGTGAGTAGGGAGTAGTGAGTAATGAGCAAAAAGATCGGCGATCCGCATTTTCAAAATGTCGCCTTCGACGATCTCCGGCCGAGGCTTCGCCTCGGCAAACTCGGCGCGGAGCTCGTGGACGAAGAATGGATCGAGCTCGACCGCGACAAGATGTCCGACGCGCGGCAAAATTTCGCGCGTCATGACCCCTAGGCCGGGCCCGACCTCGAGAACCGTGTCGTCCGGCGCGAGTTCGGCCGCGTCAATGATCTTCTTCACGATATTTTTGTCCGTCAAAAAATGCTGCCCCCGCAATTTTGAAAGTTGGACAGGCGGACGGCCTTGTCTAGAATATTCCATAAAAAAGGGTGATCGCGGCGGCGAGCAAGAAGATCGCCGCCCAGTTGTCAGGAAAAACGAACAGGATGACGAGCGCGGCGGCCGCCGTCATGACCTTGCCGACGACCAAGCTCATTTCATAGAGAAGCGAGCTTTTCATGACCGAATAGTCGCGAGCTTTGCTGTTCGCGATGGTCATGAACGGCACTTGAGAGGTGAACCGGGAAACGCGGTAGAACGACTGGCAAACAACAATGCCCAAAGGGCTCATGCTGATAACGCGCGCCATCCAAGAAAGCGAGGTCAAGAGCACGCCGGCATGCATGATCGGATGGCGGCGATGTTTGTCGGTCAACCGGCCGACGATGATGATGGCGACGATCGCGACCGCGCCGCCCACGGTTGCGACCGCGCCGACGGCCACGTAAGACGAAACAAAGGTCAAAAAAAATATCGGCAGAATAAAATCGGAGATGAATTCTTCCCCGTAGCCGAAATGGGCGACGACCGACTTTCTGAATTCGGGGCGCAGCATCCGTTTATACGCGTCGACATATTTAAGCTCGTGCGGCTGGAATTTTTCCGGCGTCATGAGCATCGGCACGTTCGAAAGCAGAACAATGGCGGAAACGATCATAAAGAGGACGGCGAAGCCGAATTGCTGGATGACGATGCCACCAACGACCGGACCCAAGATAGCCGCGCCGACCGAAAGAGCGGTCAAGCCGGAAAGCGTCCGGCCGCTTTCGTCGTCGGTCGAATAGTTGGCCATGATCGAGCGCGCGCCCGGCCAGTAGAACATGCGAAAAAGACCGAACGACGCCACCGCCACGACGGCGAAAACGGCGCCGCGCGGAATATTGAAAAGCGCGAGATAATACAAGACAAGGAACGGCGTCGAAAGGGCGATGGAATGCTCGTAGCCGCGCATGCGGGCGAAGGACGCGCCCAAAGGAGCGATCAAAAAATAAAAAGCGTAAGCGGCCATGTAAAAAACAATGATCGAGGGAAGGCGCCAGCCCACCGACCACAGGTAGATCGGCTCGAAAATGGCGGCGATCGCCGTGCCGAAATCGAAGATCGCGCTTGAAACGAAAAATTCGCGCATTTGCTGGTTCATGTGCTCGGGGAAAAATCGTTTGATGTTTTCGCGAAGATTCATCGGTGAAATATCTAATGTCTAATACCTAATATCTAATCCGTCCGATAACTCATCCCTACCCTTCCCTTATAATAAGGGAAGGAGCAAGAAACGCGAACAAAATTTTGACAATGCGTCTAAACGAGATATTGCATCTGTCCCCTCTCTTATTATAAGAGAGGGTAGGGTGAGTTATTTGGGTACGAATTTTATCGGCCCTTTTCTCAACACTTCAACACGGCCGTTTTCATCTATCTTAACGATAGTCGAAGGGGCGCGCCGGCGCAACGCCCCGGCGTCGAGGATGATGTCCGGCATGTGGCGCGTGGCACGTGGCGCGTGGTTACGACCGATCTGGGCTAAATACGCTTTGACCGAATAGCAGGTCGGCTGCCGGGAAATATTCGCCGAGGTCGCGACAAGCGGGCGGCCTAAATGCTTTGACAGAATTCGCGCGATCGCGGAATCGGGAACGCGCACGGCGGCGGTGCCTTTGCTTAAAGCTTTTTTTGCGATACCTTTCTTGGCTTTGACAATTATCGATAATGGGCCGGGCCAGTAGCGTTTGGCAAATGGCACATGGCATGTGGCAAATAGAAAAAACTTTTTTGCCATTTTAATGTCAGCGACGACCATGGGGAACGCCTTCTTTGCGTCGCGGCCTTTGATCTTGAAGATATGCGCGACCGCTTTGGCATTCGTCGCGTCGCAACCCAAAGCATAGGCGGTGTCGGTCGGATACACGACCACCGCGCCGGCGCGGAGCTGTTTGGCGACTTCTTTCAATATTTTATTGTTTGGCTTTTTGATGATGAGCATGAATAGAACCGTGAAAACATTATGTCTTGTGGAAACGATCGATTAAATTATCCAACGGCAACGCTTACCCGCCGGAACTCCCCCTACCCCCTCTTTTTCAAAGAGGGGCTGCGGACAGGCCTCCGGAGGTCGGATACGGACCCTCCCTTTGTAAAAGGGAGGGTAGGCCTGCCCCGCGAAGCTTTAGCGAAGTGGGGGAGAGTTCCGGCGGCGTCAGTCGCGATTATCCTTTCTTATTTTCTCGAGACCACTTTAAGAACGCCTCGGTGAACGGTTCGAGCTTCCCGTCCAAAACGCCGACCGTGTCGCTCGTCTCATATTCGGTGCGGTGATCCTTTGCCATGCGATAAGGTTGAAGAACGTAGGAACGGATCTGGTTTCCCCACTCGGCCTCGTGGTATTCGCCGCGGAGCTCGGCTCGCTCGGCCAAACGCTCTTTCTCGCGCACCAAGGCAAGGCGCGCTCGCAAAACTTTCATCGCCGTTTCTTTGTTCTGCGATTGCGAACGCTCGTTCTGGCAGGTGACGGTGATGCCGGTCGGAATGTGCACGATGCGCACGGCCGAATAGGTCGTTTGCACGCTTTGCCCGCCGTGGCCGCTCGAGAGGTACGTATCGATGCGAATATCCTTGGGGTCTATCGCCAAATCAATCTCTTCGGGAACCTCGGGCAAGACCTCGACCAGCGCGAAAGAAGTGTGGCGCATTTTTTCCGCGTCAAACGGCGAGATGCGCACGAGCCGGTGCACGCCGTGTTCGCTCTTCATGTAGCCGTAGGCGTAAGGACCTTCAATGGAAATGGTCGCCGATTTTATGCCGGCTTCGTTGCCCCGGTTCTCGTCGACGATCCGCGCGGTGAGGCCGCGGCGCTCGGCATAGCGCAAATACATGCGGGCCAGCATCTCCGCCCAATCCTGCGCCTCGGTGCCGCCGGTGCCGGCATGGATCGCCATGATCGCGTTGGCATGGTCGTACTTGCCCGAGAGCAGAACGAAAAATTCCAATTTTTCAAAGCGTTGGCGCAGCCCGGCGAGCGTCGTTTGCGCTTCCCCTATCATCTCCTCGTCTTTTTCGCGCTCGGCTATTTCCAAAAGGTCTTCGAGGTCTTTGGCGTCGCGCTCAAGCGCATCCCATTCCAAAAGTTCGGCGCGCAACTCTCCCGCCCGTTTTGACGCCTTTGTCGCCGCGGCGGCGTCCTTCCAAAAATCAGCGTCAGACATTTCCGCTTCGATCGCGGAAAGTTCGGAGCGCTTTTTATCGTGGTCAAAGCAACCTCCTCGTGTCCGCGATCCGGGCGAGGAGGCCTTGCGTGTCTTTAAAAATATCGCTCATATTTTTTGGAATTAGGAATTAGGAGATAGGAATTACGAATACGCCTGCCGGATACTTAATTCTTAATTCCTAATTCTTATCTCTTATCTATAACTTTAATTTCTTCGCCCAGCCGCCCAAGAGCGGTATTTCCCAGCGCTTGCCCATGCAGGTTCGGACGATGGCCACGACCGCCGCGACGACCAGCGCGACAAAACCGATGTAGGCGACAATGGCGATGATGGGAATGAGACCGAGGATCCAGAGCGCGAACCAAACCAAAAAGACGACAAGTCCCTGCTTGCCGTGGAATTCAACAAAAGTATCGTCGCGGCCGGAGAGAAGCGGCGCCAAAAACAGCGGCGGGAACGGCACATAGGCGATGGCCGCCAATATCTTTTCTTTGGTTGTCACGGTCGTTTCCATGTGTTCGAGTATAGCATTGATCTTGTTGACGGCAAAATTTCACTTTGGTCACTTTTTTGCCATGTATTTGTCGCGTTCCGCCAAGTAAAGCTTCTCAATGTTCGCCGCGACGATAGCGCTGCCATAAAGCCTGACCTGGTCGATCGAGCCGACAATTCCATAACTTCCGGGAGCCATTCCCATCCCCGCTATATAAGTTGGATAAGAAGCCGGCGAACCGACGCCGTTCACGGAATTGACGACATTGTCGAGGTGGCCGTTTACATATAAGGCCATTTTGCTTCCGTTATATGAGAAGGCCACAAAGGTCCACACGGGGTTATTGGATATCATTCCTTTCGACCAAAGATAAGCACACGAACCGTTCCATATTCCGGCCAACAGCTGGTTGCTAACAACCCTAAATTCAATGCCGTTATATGCTCCGCAACAATCCCGGGCGTTGCTGAAAATGTAGCCGTACCCTCCGGTCGCGGAAAAATCGCCGGGCTTGATCCACGCCGTGATCGTGAAATTAGAAGGGTCGAGCGCCGGACTGCTGCCGAGCGCCACATAATTTCCGGTGACAAAACTTAGCGCGTTCCCGCTTTCTCCGGTCGTCCAGGTCGCCCCGGAAATGGTTCCGCTAAAATTATTGCCGGAAGTATCACTGGCGGCCGTGCCGCTTCCCTCGTTAAAAAGCCATTCGCCGATCATCTGATCGCCGACGGCATGATAAATGCTGGTGTCTTGCTGCTGCCCGGCCGCGATTGTCGCTTTGGCTCGGCTGCTCTGCAGATTAACGACGGCGATCGTCGAAAGCAGGCCGATGATCGAAATAACGACCAGAAGTTCAATGAGCGTAAAGGCTTTTTTATAGCGTTTGGCCATGTCGGCATTTTACTATTTTTTCCGATTTTTGCCGAATCGCCGCCCTTGACTTTTCGGTTTGATCATGCTTAAATGCGCGGTTCGCCTTCACAAATGAAAGGAACGATCGATGAAAAGAACACTGTTCATTGTCGTAACCGTTTGTCTCGTCGCTCGCGCGAACGGGTCGACGGCTCAAGAAAGCGCACCGCGGCGCGAAAGGATCGCTATGATCGGCGACACGAACGCCGAATTTCTGTGCAAACCGCTCTCCGCGATCGCCGAGAACAACAAAGCCGACCTGGTCGTAACCCCGCAGCGAAATTCGACCGTGGCCGATTGGAACGAACATGAAGAATGGACCGCCTGGTTGGACGAGTTTGATCCGACGCTCGTCATCATCGTCTTGGGAACGAACGAAGCCGCGCTCGCGCGCAAAAACGACGAGATGATTTGCTCCTTCCAATCGCTCTTCGAGCGCTTGACCAACGATTCACGAAGAGTGATTTGGGTAAAACCCATCGCGGACGCAAAAATGAAGAACCTCGAGCCGGTACGCGCGGCCATCGAGGGTTCCGGCGCGATCTGGATCGACTCGAACGAAACGATCAAGGTCGCGGGCAACGCGTTGAAGAAAGCCGACTACGGCCGCTGGGCCGCAGACATCGCAAAAGCGATCGGGCTCTGAAACCCAAAAACGAAAAACAAACGCCCCGCCGGCAGAACCGACGGGGCGCTCTTTTTATTTTTTCCTTTTGCCATGTGCCACATGCCACGTGCCACATGCCACGCGCCAACTAGTACATCCCTTCCATGCCGTGCCCGTGGGCGTCGCCGGCCGCTTCCTTTTCCTCTTTCTTCGGCGCGTCGGCGATGGCGGCTTCGGTGGTAA
>Ga0182027_10008270_pt1 | contig 15177 bp, 8 predicted proteins | sample 712E1DmetaG_FD_121300 | JGI IMG/M metagenome (GOLD analysis project Ga0182027, IMG submission 121300) | Permafrost microbial communities from Stordalen Mire, Sweden - 712E1D metaG (Illumina Assembly) | ecosystem: Environmental > Terrestrial > Soil > Wetlands > Permafrost | place: Sweden... | reverse complement strand
TCGAATTTTTCCACGCAGTCGACAGGGTTCTTGACTGTAACGAACGGGACTTTTAAATATGAAGCGCCAAGTGCGATAACTCCGTTTACGTCATCATTTACGATTCCGTTGAACGGTGGTCTATGGCTGAACAACTCCTCGGCGGTGGTCTCAACGACAGGCGGTAATTTGAGTGCAACAGGGTTTATCAGAGTAACGAATGGAATTCTGAATATTGGAACCGCCGCTGATCAACAATTATTATCAAACGGCGGAACATTTATTATCGAAGGTGGTGCAGTCAATGTCGCCGGAAGTTTTACTTCGGCTCCTTTTGCAATAATGAATTTCAATATCTCTGGAGGGACATTTACTGTTGCCACAGTCGGTTCAACACTGGCCGGTCAGGCACCTTTCATGTTATCAGTTGCCGGATCAACATTTCATCAAACTGGAGGCACCATTGTCATCAGGAGAGCTGGCAATGGAAATTTTGGCTATATCAATACTTCCGCTGCAAGCTATTCATTTCTTGGCGGTATGCTGCAAATTGGTGATATTTCGACACCAGTCGGTCAAATTATGCAAGTCAATACGAATAATCCGGTATTTAACTTTACAGTAAACAGCGCCAATGCCACAGCGCAGCTTGTTACCAATAGTTTGACCGTGAATAACAATGTATCGATTACGGCCGGCACGTTGAATGCCAACAATCTGAATATGACGGTGAGCGGGAACTGGACAGACGCGGGAACATTCACCCCCGGAACCGGCACTGTAACATTCACTGGCTTGGCAGGCACGGCAATTACGGACGCAATGGGAGAAACTTTCTATAATCTTACGATCAATAAAACAGGTACAACGATCTCATTGAATAACAACGTTACTGTGAACAATGCTTTTACTATAACGCTGGGAACATTCGCAGTAGGATCGAGCACACTGACATTGAACGGAGCTGTGAGTAATACCGGCGGTACACTGACAAGTCTTGTCAACGGCACGGTGGCGTACAATCAAGCGTCCGCCGGCCAAACTGTTTTAGCAATAAACTATGGCAATCTGACACTCAGTGCATTCAGCAAAACATTCCCGGCGGTTACAGTGGGTATTGCGTCGGTATTCACGGCACCAAATCCTGCAACAGCCCATGTCATGACAGGCAATACAATAAATTTCAATGGAGCCGCAGCTCAAACTGTTACGGCGACAACAGCGAATTTCATCTATAACAATGTAACGTTGAGCGGCGGCGGAGCAAAGAGTGTAAGCGCTTCACAGACAGCAAATGGCGATGTAATACATCAAGCGGGAACAGCAGTAACAGTAGCCGGCGGTGTTGTTTGGCATATCGTCGGTAATTTTACCGTCTCCGGCGCTTTGACAAACAATGGTACAATAAACATTGGCAACTAAAATGAAATTATCGATGAATCAAATAATAAGTAACAACTCACAAATCATAAACTTGAAAGGAGATTTATATGCAGAACCATCTTCCAAATCCGCCGTAGCGCAAAAATTGGAGGCCACATTTCATGTAGCATCCATTTATGCAGATCTCTCTCTGAGCAAGAGAGACCGGATACAACGAAAATACTTGTCCCGATCACGGGATAACCAATTAACAGTTTCAAAAAGGAGAAATACCATGGACCATCCGGAAAATTTACCCGGCGGCAGAAATGTCGAACAATGTAACAACAATAAAAAAACAAACAACGATATTTCAAAAAGGAGCAATATCATGCAGTGCGCAAAAGTTGTAAAAAACTTAGGTAGAGGATTGTCTGCTCTGCTTATTCTCGCCCTTATCGCCACTATGGCGCTTGGGCAAAACTTAGTTATAGGTACCGGATCAACATACGGCGGCACCGGTACATACACTATCAAAGGTAATATTACAAATGCCGGTGTAGCAGCTGCTACGACCATTGGCGGTACGGTGACAATGAACAGTGGAACAGCGCTGCAAACCATTGGATCAGCGGGACAAGGCGCTATTAACTTTGGAACGCTTAATATTAATACGACATTTGGTGCAAAAACAACGACGATGGCTGTCTCGACTGGAGTCAGCACAAGTCTTTCCATCGCAGCTGCAAGTGGGTATGTTGTTGGCGCAAACACATTAACCATCGATGCGTTATCAAGCATCGGTGCAGGCGGCTCACTCACCACAGTGGCTGGCAGCACAGTTGTTTACGATGGCGGTGCAGCTCAAACAGTGTTAGGATTGACCTATGCTGGTGCAGTGACACTTTCCGGTGCCGGAGCAAAGAACCTTGGTGCTGATGTTATTGTGAATGGTGCATTTGGTCATGCCGGCGGTGCATTAACGGTTGATAATAATCTCACGATTTCTTCGGCAACACCTTCACTTGCGACGATCGCAACTGTCGGAGCAGGAAAAGCCCTCACGTTGTCAGGTACCGGCGCAAAGGGAATTACAACTGTGACAACAACAACCGCAACTGGAACAATTGCTAATACTGGTGCAACCGGCTTGCTCACTATCGGAACACTTAGTGATAACCTCGGTTCGATTACTGGAGGCGCAAGTGGATTAACCTTTACCCTTGGTGCAACAAATCATGGTACAATTACCGGAGCTGCCGGTCCTGTTACATTTAGCAGTACGCTTGCTCAAGCTGGCGGAACAATTACTGCCGGTTCCGGCACGGTAGTATTTAATGGAGCCGTGACACAAACAGGAGGTTCAATTGCTTCGGCCGCCTTGGCGAATGTTCTCAATTTTAATGCTGCCGTGGCGAATACAGCCGGCACGATCGATTTAACAGCAACTGGCGCTGCTCAGTTTGCGAGCACCGTCAATGCAGCAGGTCTTAATTTTGCTAATGGAACTACGGTAACGTATGATGGAATTGCCGCAGGCCAAGTTATTGCTGATGTGAACTATGGCAATTTGGTGCTTACAAGCGGTACAAAGACATGGACATTAGCGGCAGCACGTACTATTAACAACAACCTTGATGTACAGGCGAGCAGTGCAACGACCGTTAACGGTGCTTTTGATCTCAATGTTACCGGCAACGTTACGTTGGCGAGCACTTTGACCAAGACTGTTGCTGGCAATCCTGTTTCATTTGCTAGTGCGGCGAGTACAGTCAGCGGAACAAGTGAAATCGTTGGTTCTGTAAGGCGTACACATGCATTTGTTGCAGCATCTCCGTATACATTCAACAACGCTGCGACAGTTGTAACACCAAGCGTTGTCGGAACATTATCATCAATGACAATAAGCTCATTGCCGGCAACCAATCCTACAGGTTATCAAGTTGGCAATTCTGTGAATCGTAAATATTCATCAGCGTATGTGGGTGCAGGGTTTACTGCAGATGTCCAGCTTGGCTATATAGCAGGCGAATACACCGGAACATTGCCCGCAAAGCTGAAATTCTTCCAGGGCGGTATTGCAAAAGCCAACAAAATTGGCGGAGCATACACACCAGGCATTAGCGGTTCGTTTAGTTATGTGAAACTTGCAGCACTTGCACAGGCAAGCTTAACAAGTGGATTAGAACTTGGTATTGATGATCGTTACAACATGTTTATCTCAAAAGCTATTGCAAATTGGGATGTAGCCACTACGTGGGATGTTCTTGCAATTCCGGGTGCGTCTGACGATGTCGAAATTGCACCTACTTTTGCAGTCACGATTCCGAATGGTTATGCGGCAGTTGCTCAATCAGTTACAATTGATGCTGGTGTAGCAACAGGTGGTTTGTCATTCGCGGGTCCTGCCGGTTCACTTGCTGTCGGAGCTGGTGGAGTCACAAATAACAACGTAACTGGCAATGGTCTTACACTTGTAGCGGGCACAAGCGTCACAATCACTGGTAGCGACTTGACAAACAATGGTAAAATCACGAATGCAGGAACGATCACTGTTCAATAAAACATTTTTCAGTTAAATAGTTAAATGTCTGAAAAGCATATGAAACAGAGTGAACCATATAGACGAATATTTGGGTGTGTGAGTTGGAATTCTTGCAGTCCGAAAGCAATGCTGGAGGTATTGCAATGAACTCCGCTCACGCACCGGATGAAGCACGATGTGTCGTCGTATGGAATAAGTATCACTGCACTTTTGGTCGAACGATGAATCTGCTAAAGCGGTAGATCGGATCAGAAGTGAATATATGAAAAGGCACAATCGTGAAAAGCAATAGACAGACATACATCGCTGATAGTCCTCCTGCTTGTCAGCCAGATATCGGATTAGCTGGAAGGACGAGACACCAAGACGTAACCCCCGAAGGGGTGAATGAGCCGATAGATGATGATCCTTCTAAAAATTATCCTGCTCGAACGATCGGGTATGATGATTGGATTCAGCGGGAGGAGAAGAAATACTCCCGGCTCTTGACGGAACTGAAGAAAGCTCGTTGGTTTATTCAGTCGAGTACGCACAAAGGTGATGCACAGCCCGGCAGCTTAAATTTTGATGTTGGCGAGCCGCCAGACGCAGAGAGTGATGTCGGTCTTATGGTGGACGAACTAGTGTCATCCGAGTTGGAAGCAACAAGGCTGACAGATGATGAACTCCGTCATGGTTGTGATCTTACGATGGAACAGGCGCTTCACAGAACTACGAAACCGTTAGTATTAGAAAAAAATGAGTGCTCGAATATAAACAACACTCAGCAGTCTATGGCGTTTCAATACACTCTATCGGTGGGAGGACGAACTACATCTCATTTTTCAAAGAGAGAAGCGATTCAGGCGGCGCGCAATACGACGTCTGAATCCGGTGTATCTGAATCTATAACTATAAAGAGACTTTGGCTCGAAGTCGGTGAACCGTATTCAACTTTTTCAGAATGCGATTCAACCGCGGCGATAAACTCTGCCGGACCAAACCCGAGCCGAAGGATTGGAAATTTGCATCCCGGATCTTGTTGGCATCATTCTGTTTTGCCAATCCCATGGGATTCTGTTATGGTCGAATCAGTGAGACTCGTTTTGCAGCGCTGGAGAGGAGTTTGCTCCTTCTCTCAAACCATGCGCAGCAGCCGGAGCGGAGAGGATCACGATAACGTGTTCATTCTATGCCCCAAGAAACGAAGTCGGCCTGGAGAATGATTATGCTCAAATCGTACTCAAAGGTTCAGAAATATGATGACATCAGCATCACATAGTGTGATATGATCATGGAGAGAGGGCGAGTTTTACTCCTTCTCGCCTTCTCTCCGGTCATCTTTTCAATCAAGGAGTGAAAATAGGAGCGGTTGCATTATTAGATAGCGTAAGAAGATACATCATGATGGAAAGCAACTCATATATATTGGTTTACGAAACGGCACTATCGTATCCCGGTTCCTTCCAGGGGCAGGTAATGTATATGCCTCACCTTCTGCAAGAGACAAGGATAAGATTGTGTACGTCTCTGGTACGTGAAATAGTATTCATGGGTGTTTGCTGAGAATATATAAAATAAAAGGTGACCCCTATGGTCGCAGGATTCTATGAACATAAACCGCGTTGTCGTACCCTTCACAGGGTGTGGCATGCGCGATCGGGCTTGATTCTCTTTGCCATGTGTGCGCTGTTCAGTACATACGCACAAACGCAAAACTTTCTGAATACCGGTACGTACAAAGGTTCGGGACTTTTTCAGGTACGAGGCGCCGCATCCGGTTTACCGGATACGGTGAGCGGTACATTCGAATATTTTGGCACAGACCAGCGGGTTGACGCGAAGAACTATGAGAATCTTCTCTTGACAGGGAATGGTACAATAAATTCAATTGCAAATAATGTAAACATTATTAATTCTCTTAATGTAGCCGGCGGCGTAAAATTCCAAATCGATTCATCGATGATCTTGGGAAAACTGAACGGACGAATCACGAGAGAAAATGGAATTGTTATAGGAAGAATTACCAAAACGGTAGATTTGACCAGGCTCAATGATACTTCCGACTTCGGAGCGATAGGTCTGTCCATTCGTTCCGGCGGCTCCTTGCTTGGAAAAACTGATGTGGTCAGAACTTCCGGATCGGCCATAACAAGTTCCAACGGGAACAAATCAATAAAACGATGGTACGATGTGATTCCGACGGATACCATCGATCTCAGCGGAAGCCTGTACTTCCGTTATACAAAAGATGAATTGGCAGGACAGGATTCAACACAACTCGATATTTGGCGTTCACCGAATGGCGGTAGTACATGGAGACGCCAGCATACAACACGTAGCAGCAGTACACTCGGAAGGAGCGGTAAATTTCTTAAAGGTTTGTGGACCGCAGCAGATCCGAACCATTTCCTTGGTCTGATGAATTATGAATTTGATCCGGATATGATGTTTGCGGCAAGTGCGGACTCTTTGAGAGGAAAGATCAAAAAACCGCTCGATTCATTGTTCACAGCAAAAATTACGGATGTGTACGGCAATCCGATCCCAAGTACGCGAGTACGATTTAGTATTGCAAATACGAACGGCGCATCGGGACAAGTTTTATCTTCCACATCGGACACAACAAATTCACTGGGTGAGGTATCAACAAAACTGACCTTGGGAGATCGCAAGGGACGTTATGAAGTGCTTGCACAGGTGGAGTCTGTACCAACAACTCAACTCACTTTCGTTGGTTATGCCGATCAGGCAGCAACAGTATTAGCAAAGATTTTTTCGCCCCCTCCGGATTCTATTAGAACAATATTAACTCCGTTCGTTGTGGAATCCAGGGATGCTGATAACCTTACGGTCAGCGATATCCATGTACAGTTTTCTATAATAAAATCGCCTCCAGGGGCCACAAGACAGCTCATTGTTCGCTCCGATACAAAAACCGATTCGGCCGGACGCGCGCGGGCGGTACTGCAACTCGGCGAAAAAGTCGGTGAGTATGTGGTTGCCGCTCATTCTACGGATATCGAAGGAGTGATCGATACCTTCCGTATCATAGCCTCTCATGGCAGACCGGCAAGAGCGATGAAAGATAACATCGTTCGTCAAGATACCATTGGTACCATTATGCCGCAGTTCACTTATACCGTTACGGATTACGATACCAATGCTGTTCCAGGACGCAGTGTTCGCTTTGCTCTTCTTCAACCTGACAGTACGATTGCCGATACAGCAATAGTTTCAACGGATTCACTCGGAGAAGCAAAGGCAGTATTCCGTCTTGGCAGCAAAGCAGGAAATTATACTGTCAGCGCGAAAGATATGAATTGGTTTGGTTCGGAACGATTTTTCGCGATTACCGCCAAACGTGGTCTGGCGAAAACACTGGCACAGCAATCCGGTAATAATCAAATCGGCCAGCTTGGTGATCATTTGCAGCCGTTCATGGTGCAAGTAAAAGATGCAGGCGGCAACTTTGTACCGAACACGGGTGTTACCTTCACGATATATGGGAGGCCTGACTCGCTTGCGCGGTACGATTCTCTGACAGCGAATGGAACTGTCAGAAGAGATTCAGTGCTCGTTACGACGGATTCAGCCGGTATAGCATCAGCATCGTTGATCCTGGGCAATCGGCCGGGACAATATACGGTGAGAGCGTCTATTCCAGGCGTGAGTGATACACTTTTTGTTGCTCGTGCCATACTCCTCTATGCGGATGTAAACCATGATAATTATCGAAACATCGGCGATCTGACAGCAATGATAGACCATGCGATTGGCAGGAAGTTATTGACGGGATACGATTTTATAAAAGCTGATATGTATCCGCATCTTGCAAGCGGCGCGGCGGGAGATGGAATTGTCGATATACGAGATGTGCAAGTATGTCTTGACAGCCTGCTCACGAGCGGATGGGATCCGACGCGAGATTGGCTGAGAGCGAATGCTGGTCCGTTGATGAAAGTTCATGGAGGTTCGGGAACGTTAAATTCCGGTTCGACATTCTTGACGTCATTCACAGACTCGTGCTTTGTTCAAACAACATATCTCGGCTCGCGGTTCTCGTTGAAAAATACCCTGCCGGTCAAGGGCTTGCAAGCGGTTATCTATATGAAGAATCTCGCTTCTCTTGATACGACAGATCTTATTTTCCAGCGGGCAAGCATGATGAGAGCGGACGTGAAGAGTGTTGGCAAAGAAGTAAGTGTCATATTATGGAATGTCAATAATTCTCCGATTGATCCTGGTGATGACGCAATCTTCCGTTTGCCGATTCAATTGACATCCAATAACGTTGATTCGATCCATGTCCTCGTGAGTTCCGGCGTCAATAATGATGTCGTACTTCTCAATTCTCAACAGGAAGACATTCGAAATTCCATACCACGCGATTGGGTGTTATATCAAAATTATCCGAATCCGTTTAATCCGACAACAACGATTGAATTTGACGTCCCTGAAATTGCAGGCAAGCTGCCACGCGCGGCGGTACAAATATTCAATATTCTTGGTCAGCATGTGAGAACGATTGAACGAGGTATTCATGACGCGGGACGCTACTCTGTAACATGGGATGGAATGAATGAATATGGTACGCGAGTCGCAAGCGGTGTGTATTTCTATCGTTTACTTGCCGGGGAATACGCCAGCACGAAGAAAATGGTTATGATGAAATAAAAATTTTCATGAAAAAGTCAATATTCAAGTGAAGAAGGTATAACAACCGAAGACGGATTATCGAAAGTTACATAGCGCTAACGGCGAAATGCTCAACGATAGATGTTGACAAATGATAACGGATGTCTAAGGATTGCAATTTGACGAGAGAAAGATGTTGAAGAAAATAATTTATCCTATAGTGATTATGACAGCGTTTGCCGGACTTTTCATGTCTTGTGCAACCACGAGTCATTTTAGTCCTGGCATCGGTAATAAATATCAGTACACCTATGAGTTGATCCCATCCGAGAAGAATTCGAATCTCTTGTTTCTGGATGACAGTGTCATTATTCAGTTTAAAGTTGATGAGGCAGCAATTCAGTTCCAGATCCAAAATATTTCTGAATCAAATGTTACACTTGATTGGGGCAGGGCATCGATAAGCATCAATGGCAGGTACTTCGCAGTCCGGCATGTCGCCAACTTCTATGTCGATACTATCCACGCAAGCTCCATTCTAATACCTCCTCTCGGATATCTTCATGATGCAGCAATTCCGCGCGATAACATTTATTACGACGGCAGCAATTGGGTGGAATTGGATTTACTACCGACGACCGACCACCGTTCTCTGCCGTTGAGGGAATCAATTCAAAAAAGCGCAGGTCAACGGATGAGTCTTCTGCTTCCTATAATATTCGGATCGACCGCAAAGAATTACAAGTTTGATTTCCAAGTGGAGTCCGTAAAACGAATTGCTTGGAAAGACTACTTGCCTTACAAACGAATACCGGCCCCGCCTTATTCTAGGCATCCTGCAACGGTCCTGGATAATGTGACTGCGGCTGCTATCGTTGTTGGTGTCCTTGGATTTTCTACTTACATTTTATCGATGAAAAAAAATCCTCCAACCGAATAATGAATTGCATTCAAGGAAATTAATGATAGAGTCAAAGCAAACAGATCGTCAGTGCATCATTGCTCGACGAAATTTTTTCCCCCAACTTATTTCCCTTTAAACATCTAATCTTACGTTGATAACCTGATTTTCAAATTCAGTCTGGAACGGCGAAATAAATTTCCACAGTCCATTATTTCGTTGTTTTCACTATATTTCATTCTGAACTGTTGAAGCCCAGACATATTATCCCTATTTTATTTTTAATAACATTGTTCTCATTCTCTCGGAACTTAGTACATGAAATCTTTCAAAGAACGGATTCAAAACGAAATTATTGTATTTGACGGCGGCACGGGAACCTATTTGTACGATAAAGGCGTCTTCATCAATCGGTGTTTTGAAGAATTGAATATAGAGAACCCGGAATTGGTGAAAGAGGTACATCGGGATTATATAAACGCTGGTGCCGATGTCATCGAGACAAATACGTTCGGAGCAAACAAATACCGGCTTGCGGTACACGGGCTTGAATCAAAAGTGTACGAGATCAACTACCGAGGTGCTCAATTAGCAAAATCGGTTGCGAAAGATAGTACACTTGTTGCGGGCGCAATTGGTCCGCTTGGAATTCAAATTGAACCTTTTGGAAGACTCTCTCTCGATGAAGCGAAGAATGCTTTTGCTGAACAGGCCAAGGGATTACTTGATGGCGGAGTCGATATTATTATTTTTGAAACATTCAGCATGATAGAGGAAATTGTGCAAGGTGTGCGTGCTTTGCGCGAGTTGAATAAAGACATTCCCGTTATCGCGCAAGTTACAATCAACAGCGAGGGCAACTTGCTTTCAGGTGAATCCTTAGAAAGATTTGTAGAAACAATTTCCGGATATCAGGTCGATGCAATTGGATTGAATTGCTCGGAAGGCCCCAAGCTTATGCTGGAATCCCTTGAACGTCTGCGGGAACTGACAACACTTCCGCTTTCTGTTCAACCCAATGCCGGACTTCCTCAGAACATTAGCGGTAGAAATCTTTATATGACTTCACCGGAATATATGGCGGAATATGCCAAGCGATTTATACAAACCGGGGCATCCATTATTGGAGGATGCTGTGGAACAAATCCTCCGCATATTAAAGCAATTCGCCGTGCTGTACAAGCATTGCAGCCTGCAAAGAGAATGGATGTAAAAATCGAATCACTCAATATTGAAAAACCGGCTGAAGTTCGTATCTATCCAAAAGAGGATAAGTCACGTCTGTCCAACATGCTTTCAAAAGGAGAGTTCGTGAAATTAGTTGAGCTTGTTTCTCCAAAAGGAATTTCGGCCGGAAAGGAGATTGTGAAAGCGCGGACATTATTTGAGCATGGAATTGATGCGATTAATATTCCAGATGGACCCCGCGCATCGGCACGGATGTCGGCTTTAGCGATGGCGGTGCAGATTTACATCGAAGTTGGTATTGAGCCGGTACTTCATATAGCCTGCCGCGATCGTAATATTATTGGAATGCAATCGGATCTATTAGGCGCTTGGGCGCTCGGTATTCGCAATATCTTGGCAATTACCGGCGATCCTCCAAAACTCGGAAATTATCCCGATGCTACAGCAGTGTTTGATATTGACGCTATCGGATTGACAAATCTCATTAGCCGGCTCAATCATGGTCTGGATTTAGCAAATAATCCTATTGGCGAACCAACCGGATTTTCAATTGCCGTGGGAGTTAATCCCGGTGCTATTAATCTCGATGAAGAATTACGCCGACTTGATCGGAAAATCCAGGCTGGTGCTGAGTACATGATAACGCAGCCAGTTTTTGATTTGCGTATACTTGAAAAATTTCTAAAAAGAATAGAATATATTAATCTGCCAATTCTCTGCGGTATCTGGCCATTAGTCTCGTACCGAAATGCAGAATTCATGAACAATGAAGTACCTGGCGCATCCGTGCCAGCTGAGATTCTAGAACGCATGCGCAAAACAAATTCAAAGGAAGAAGCGTTTTTTGAAGGAGTTGAAATTGCAAAAGAGACATTTCAACACATTCGGTCTGAAGTGAATGGAGTCCAAATTGCTGCACCACTCGGCAGAGTTGATGCTGTAATTATGATGCTCGAGGATTGATAACAAGTATGATCGAGTGTGCTAAAAGTAATTTTGCACGAGGAATTTTAAAGAAGGAAAAGAAAACAAGAGAGAATGAGAAAACGAATTGCAGTCACGGACACGTTTACGTATATTGAAATAGAAGTATTGGTTTTTACGCAGAAACAATCAAGAATATTATCTGGAGAGCTGGCAGATCGGCTATTGCATCCCGACTGGAAGTCGGGACGGGCGTAAGCCCATATGATGTATATAAATTATTTGGAGAGCTGGCAGAACGGCTATTGCACCAGTCTTGAAAACTGGCGGGCGTAAGCCCTTGGGGGTTCGAATCCCTCGCTCTCCGCTGGTATAATTATCAAATTGCTTTTCGGGGTTCTTTTTACTTAATTAAACCATACAAATTCAGCTCGGAGAGATGGCCGAGTGGCTGAAGGCACAGGTTTGCTAAACCTGCATAGTGGGTAACTGCTATCGAGGGTTCGAATCCCTCTCTCTCCGCTCAACGAAGTTCTGCAGAATTAAACGCCGAGCTTTGTTTTACAGGCAAGTCCTGAAAGATGTATAAGCGTCTCGTATCTTCGGGACGCTTTTTTTGTATCAGACCAGGTCATTGAAAATGGAAAATCAAATCCGCGTTCGTTTTGCGCCAAGCCCTACAGGGTATTTACACGTCGGTGGATTACGCACAGCACTTTATAATTATCTGTTCGCAAAACATTTTGGCGGCAAGTTCATTCTTCGCATCGAAGATACCGATCAATCGCGTAAAGTCGAAGGTGCGGTTGAAAATTTAATTGAAACATTGAAATGGTCTGGAGTTGATTATGACGAAGGCCCAGACCGTGATGGCGGCTATGGTCCGTATGTGCAATCTCAACGATTAGAATTGTACCGCAGATATGCGAAAGAACTCGTCGGAAACGGTAACGCGTACCATTGCTTTTGTACACCCGAAAGGTTGCAGGAAGTTCGTCAGAAACAAATGGCGGCGAAACTTTCTACTTCGTACGATCGCCATTGCCGGGATGTATCTCGCGAAGAAGCGGAATGCCGGATTGCTGCTGGTGAGCAGTGTGTGATTCGGATGAAAATACCGCTGGACGGAGAACTGTCGTTTGATGATGTCATTCGCGGCAAAGTGACCATTTCTCATAAAATGATAGACGATCAAGTACTCGTCAAGTCGGATGGATTTCCGACATATCATCTCGCGGTTGTTGTCGATGATCATCTCATGAGAATTACGCACGTTATCCGCGGCGAAGAGTGGCTCTCAAGTGTCCCGAAACATATATTGCTCTATCAATATTTCGGATGGGATTTACCGGTGCTGGCGCATCTTCCATTGTTATTGAATCCCGATAAATCGAAACTCAGTAAGCGGCAAGGAGATGTCGCGGTAGAAGATTATCGCGCCAAAGGGTATCTGAAAGAAGCAATGGTAAATTTTATTGCATTCCTCGGCTGGAATCCCGGTGATGAACGGGAAATATTTTTTTTAAACCAGCTCGTTCAGGAATTCACTTTGGAACGTGTCGGCAAATCCGGCGCTGTATTCAATATCGAAAAGTTGAATTGGCTCAATCAACAGCACATAAAACTTAAATCGAACGAAGAACTTGCTCACTTGATCAAACCCTACTTTGATTCTGTTCAAGGAACGGACTTGGACGATAGTTATTTTCTTAAAGTAATCGGATTGATGAAAGAGAGGCTGATCTTTCCGAAGGATTTTGTTGATATGAGCATGTATTTTTTCCGTGATCCGGAATCTTTCGACGAAGCAGCGTTGAAGAAATATTGGGAGCCGGAGACAAGCAGTCAGGTAAAGCTGCTCGCTGATCGTCTTGAATCGCTTTCGGAATATTCTCATCGTACCATCGAAACAGCCTTGCGGCAATTGGCCGAAGAGCTTACGATCAAACCGACGAAACTTATCCATCCGGCACGGCTGGCGCTTTCCGGAAAAACCATAGGTCCGGGATTATTTGAAATGATTGAATTGCTTGGAAAAGAAACAGTCGTTCGGCGCTTGCGCCATGCGGTAAAAATATTTCAAGCGGAGTAAGTTGCCTTTCCGGCTTTGGTTCGATATATTCATCTGCCTTTGGAAGAACAGTGTATGCCGACAAAAAAGAAAATAACGTTAGGTATTATTCGTTTGCGCAATGCGGTGTTCTATGCGTACCATGGTGTGCTCTTAGACGAACAAAATCTCGGCGGCAAGTTTGAGGTGGATGTTGATTTACATTGTAATCTTTCACGGGGGGCAACGAGCGATCACCTCGATGATACCGTTAATTACGAACGTGTCTATGATTGTATTCGCACACTGGTGCTCGAGAAGAAGCACTTACTGCTTGAATCGCTCGCAAGTGCTATCGGCAGGGGCATTCTCAAAAACTTTTCTAAAGTGCATTCCGTGACAGTGAAAGTCCGCAAACCAAGCGCACCCGTGAAAGGTATTATTGATTATGTCGAAGTAGAACTCACTGAAACACGGAGGTAACTGAAAAAGATGAGCCGGATATTTATTGGACTAGGGTCGAATCTTGGAGATCGGGCAAAGTATTTACATCGAGCACTTTCGGAATTGGCAGATTTACACCAGACGACGGTCAAAAAATTTTCATCCGTTTATGAAACTGAACCGGTCGGTGTAAAAGAACAGCCGAAGTTTTTGAATATGGTCGCTGAGTTGGATTCCACACTGCGTCCGGACGATCTTGTTCGTGAGCTGAAAGAAATAGAACATCGTGTCGGCAGGTCATACAGTGAACATTGGGGACCGCGCGAAATCGACCTTGATTTACTTTATTACGGCGGTGAAATGCTGAATGAGACTACATTGCAAGTGCCGCATCCGGAGATCTCAAACCGACGGTTCGTTCTTGTGCCTCTCAAAGAAATTGCTTCAGAATTTCAAGATCCTCTACGGCACCTCAGCGTTGAAGAGCTCCTCCAGCGCTGTTCGGATACCAGCGCTGTTCGTAAAACGAATCAAAAAATCCTTTTGCAGGTAAAGGTATGACGCTCCAGCTCCCTTCCGAAATTCATTACATTGCCATTGAAGGAGTCATAGGCGTTGGGAAAACTACATTAGCCCGGATGCTGTCCGACAAATTGGGCGCTCGATTAGTATTGGAAAAATTTGAAGAAAACCCTTTTCTGCCAAATTTTTATGAGGATCCGGAACATTACGCTTTTCAGACGCAAATATTTTTTCTGCTCAGCCGGTACAGGCAGCAGCAGGAATTATTTCAAGCCGATCTTTTCCACTCGCATATCGTATCCGACTATATATTTGAAAAAGATAAAATATTTGCATACCTGACACTCCGTGATGATGAATTAAAATTGTATGAAAATTTGTTGGCTACGATCGAGAAAACTATTCCGCCGCCCGACCTTGTTATTTATCTCCAATCGAGCAACGATCGCCTGATGACAAACATCAAAAAACGCGGTCGAGCGATAGAGAAACATATGTCGGATGATTACATTAAAGAACTGAATGAAGCGTATAACTATTTTTTTTTCCGGTACAAATCTACACCTCTTCTTATTGTTAAAGCGACTGATATTGATTTCGTGAACAATCCGGAACACTTTGAAGATCTGCTGACGCAAATACTCC
>Ga0182027_10008269_pt1 | contig 15182 bp, 12 predicted proteins | sample 712E1DmetaG_FD_121300 | JGI IMG/M metagenome (GOLD analysis project Ga0182027, IMG submission 121300) | Permafrost microbial communities from Stordalen Mire, Sweden - 712E1D metaG (Illumina Assembly) | ecosystem: Environmental > Terrestrial > Soil > Wetlands > Permafrost | place: Sweden... | reverse complement strand
TTGCGGAAAACTCAACAACACAACCTCAACACGAAAGGACGCAACCAGCGCCAAATCAATGAATAATCCAAACCCATTCGTACCTCAAGGCTCCCTGTTGGAGCAGCAAAACAAACGCCGTTCGCGCATCAAAGTTGGTGTGTTCTGCGTGCTTGCGGTCGGAGTTGTCGGCTTGACCGCGATGCTCATCCAAGGCTGCAAACGCGAACAAACCGAGACGGAAAACCAGCCATCGCTCGAAACAAACGGAATTGCGATGAACACGAATCTTCCAGCGGCGGTGGAAGCGTCCAATCCTCCTGTGCAACTTCCGTCGGCTATGGTTAATGCACCGGCAGTGACGGAAACTGCCATGACCGAGTATGTTGTGGTCAAAGGCGATTCGTTCGCGAAGATTGCCAAGAAATTTAGCGTGAGTGTGAAGGCGATTAAAGCGGCGAACCCCGGCATCGAGCCGACCAAATTGAAAGTCGGGCAAAAACTTTCGATTCCGGCGTCGTCCGGCGGCGCAGCTGCGTCTACTGCTGCGAGCGCCTTGACTCCAGCCAGTTCAAGCTCGGGCGAGGAAACTTACACGGTGAAATCCGGCGACACGCTGACCAAGATTGCGAAGGCAAATGGCACAACCGTCAAGGCGATTGAATCCGAAAACAATCTGTCCACGACTAAAATCAAAGTCGGCCAGAAGCTGAAGATTCCGGTAAAGGCTGAAGTTGCGGCTCCAGTTGCGCCCGCGCCTGTGCCGCCGCAGAGCACGACGCCTGCACCCTCCGGCCAGTAACCACTGCCGGGTGGAATTACGGTTGGATCCCGCAATGCGGGATTTTGGAGCGTTGAAATGAAAGTCGCCGTCACGACTTTGGCGTTTTGCGTTGCTGCCCTGTTGGCGCTGGGGTTGGTGATGCTTTACAGCTCGAGCATGACGCAAGTCGGCGCACATTACATCATACTGCAACTTCTCTGGTGTGCGTTCGGCTTCGCCCTCTGCGTGACGGTGACCGCTCTCGATTATCAATTGCTCAAAAAGCTCGCCTGGCCGATTTTTATCCTTGCGGCACTTTTGCTCCTGCTCGTGCTCGTTCCGCACATCGGCAGAAAAATCAACGGCGCGCGCCGTTGGTTCGATTTTCACGGCGTGCGCTTTCAGCCGTCCGAGTTCGGAAAAATTGCGCTCATCATCCTGCTGGCGTGGTATGGAGACCATTGCCAGCGGCACATGCATACATGGAAACGCGGCGTCCTTTTGCCAGGCATCCTCATCGTGCTGATACTCGGTCTGGTTTTTGTTGAACCCGATCGTGGCACAACCATTTTGCTTGCCGCCGTCAGCGGCGCGATGCTGCTCATTGCCGGCGTCCGTTGGAAATGCATTATTCCTCCGGTTTTGCTCGGTCTGTTCGCTTTGACCGTTTCCATTTTACGGGATCCGATGCGTATGAAGCGCATTTTCAGTTGGTGGGATTTGGAGCAGAACAAAGACGGCGTCGGCTATCAGGCACATCAGGCCATGATCGCACTTGGCTCCGGCGGCTGGACTGGCCTTGGTCTCGGGAACGGCCGCCAAAAACTCGGCTTTGTGCCGGAACATCACACCGATTTTATTTTTTCCATCATTGGCGAAGAATTGGGTTTGGCCGCGACGTTGCTGGTTGTTCTCGCGTTCGTCATCATTGCAATTTGCGGCATTTACATCGCGCTGAACTCGCGCGACACGTTCGGATTTTTGCTCGCAGCGGGCGTTACGTTTCTAATCAGCCTGCAGGCGGCGATTAACATCGGTGTTGTCACCAGCGCGCTGCCGAACAAGGGCCTGCCGTTGCCGTTCATCAGTTACGGCGGCTCAAATCTTCTCGCCATGTTCACATGCGTCGGGATTTTGTTCAGTGTCGCGCGTCATGCCCACGCGCGCGGAAAAATCCCCGCGACTGCCATCGAAACCGACGAGATTCCAATCGCTCAAACCACATGATCGCGCCCGGAGTCAAATCGCCCTTCGTCGCCATTGCATGCGGCGGCACGGGCGGGCATCTGTTTCCAGGAGTGGTGATTGCGGAACAACTTCAACGACGGGATTGCGCCGTCGCGTTGCTCATCTCGCCGAAGGATATTGACCAGCAGGCCGTCAAGTCCGCGAGTGGCATGCAACTCATCACGCTGCCCGCTGTCGCGCTGCAAAATCACAATTACATTTCGTTTGCACGCAGCTTTTGGCAATCGTGGCGCGCGGCGCGGAAAATTTTCAAGGACCATCCACCGCAGGCTGTGCTTGCAATGGGCGGTTTCACCAGCGCCCCGCCCGTTCTCGCCGCGAAGAAATTCCATGCAAAAACGTTCTTACACGAATCCAACGTCATCCCCGGCCGCGCAAACCGCTTCCTTGCGCGCTTTGTGGATGAAGCGTTCATCGGATTTCCCGAAGCTGCCGCCCGACTCCGCGTCTTCAAAGTCACGACGACGGGGACGCCTGTGCGCCCCCAATTTCAGCCGCGCGATCCCGCCGCGTGCCGGACTGCGCTTGGCTTTGAACCCGATCGCCCGGTGATCCTGGTCATGGGCGGCAGTCAGGGCGCAAGCGGCATCAACGGAATGATTTTGTCCGCGTTGCCCGCGCTTGGTGAACGCGCCAAAAATTGGCAGTGGCTTCATCTCACTGGCGTAAACGATTCAGAAAAAGTCAAAAGCGCCTACGATGCCCGTGGCTTGATCGCTGTTGTAAAACCGTTTCTAACAGAAATGGATTTGGCGCTTGGTGCGGCGACCGTTGCCGTAAGTCGCGCGGGTGCATCGTCTCTGGCCGAAATTGCCGCGTTGCGCCTGCCATCGCTTCTGATTCCGTATCCGACTGCGGCAAACAATCATCAATTTCACAACGCGCACGCTTTTGAAAAAACCGGCGCGGCGCGCCTGCTCGAACAAAAAGCCGCAACGCCCGAAAGAGTCGCCGTTCTGTTGTGTGAACTGGTCGAAGACGCCGACGCCCGCTCGAAAATCCAGGCCGCGCTCGCACAATGGCACGCGCCGCGCTCCGCCGAACAAATCGCGGATTGCATTTTGAGCGCACTCGGCGGGAGATTCTCCATCGCCTCGCAAAGCTGGGAGAAGACCGGGGTGAGGGGCACAATGAATTTGAAGGCCGTCACGTGACATTAATGAATTCCATTTTGAAGCGACCGATGAATGCCGGAGGACAAAACGCTGACGAACTGGCCGGGCGCGTTTCGCGCGCGACCGTCATTCGTCGCGGAGAGCTGCTGGCAAAACACACCACGTTATGCGTCGGCGGTCCGGCGGACATTTATGTCGAGCCGGCATCGGAAGACGATTTGGCGGGCGTCATGAGATTTTGCGGCGGGCATGATTTGCCATTTTTTGTGATGGGTCGCGGCTCGAATTTGTTGGTGCGCGACGGCGGTTTTCGCGGTGTGATGATTTGTCTGGCGCATCCGTATTTCAGCCGCATCGACGTCGTGGGTGAGCGGTTGCGCTGCGGCGCAGGCGCAAAACTGAAAAATGTCGCGTTGGAAGCGAAACGTCATGGTTTAAGCGGCGTGGAATTTCTCGAAGGTATTCCCGGCAGCGTTGGCGGGGCGTTGCGCATGAACGCGGGTGCAATGGGCAATGCGACGTTTGATGTCGTCGAGTCGGTCCGTTTGATGGATTTTGCTGGCAATGTGCGTGAACTCGCGCCGAAGGAAATGTCGGTTGAATATCGCGGTTGCGGCATTTTGAAAGAGCACATTGCACTGGGTGCAGTGTTCAGGTGCACGCCCGCGCCGCGCGAGAAAATCGAGGAACGCATGAAGGCGTTCGCTCAAAAGCGCTGGGAAATGCAACCCGCCGCGCCAAGCGCCGGTTGTATATTCAAAAATCCGGCTGCGATTCCGGCGGGCAAACTGATTGACGAACTGGGCTTGAAAGGGGCGCGTGTCGGCGGGGCGATGGTTTCGGCCGAGCACGGCAATTTCATCGTGAATGACGGCAACGCAACGGCGCGCGACATTTTGGAATTGATCGCGATTTTGAAACAGCACGCGAAAGATGAGCGCGGCATCGAATTGAGCACGGAGGTTGAAATCATCGGCGAAGAATGAGCGGCAAACTTAAAATTACAGTGATGTTGGGCGGGCCAAGTGCCGAACGTAAAGTGTCATTGCGTTCCGGCGCGGCGGTGGCGAATGCCTTGCGTTCGCTCGGCCACGAAGTCCGGGAACTCGACCCGCGCGATGACTCGTGGGTTTTGCCGCCGGGCACGGATGTGGTCTTTCTCGCCTTGCACGGGACCTATGGCGAGGACGGCACGGTGCAACGGAGGTTGGACGAACTCGGCGCGCTTTACACCGGTTGTGATGCCGAGGTGAGCCGCATCGCTTTCGATAAGGTGCTGACAAAAAAACGGTGCATTGAAGCCGGGATTCCAACGGCGAAATTTTTGGTCGTGAATTCAGAAAAAACTCCATTACCGAAGGGCTGGCAGCCGCCGCTGGTGGTGAAACCGGTGCGGCAGGGTTCGAGCGTTGGGTTGCAATTCGTCGAGCGTATCGAGGACTGGCAAAAGGCGCTGGCGGAAGCGCTGAAGTTTGATTCAGAAGTTTTGGTCGAGGAGAAAATTGTCGGGAGCGAATGCACGGTTGGCATTTTAGGTGACAAGCTCTTGCCGGTAGTTGAAGTTCGGCCAAAAGTCGGAGCTTACGATTACCTGAACAAATACACGGCAGGCCGCACGGAGTATTTTTGTCCCGCGCCGTTTGATGCAGCGCTGACGAAACGGATTCAGGAAGCGGCGCTGGGCGCGTTCAAGGCGGTTGGCGGTCGCGATTATGCGCGTGTGGACGTGATGGTGCGCGGAGATGGCGGATCAGTCGTGCTCGAAGTCAACACGCTGCCGGGCATGACGGAAACGAGTTTGCTGCCGAAGGCGGCTTCTGCAGCGGGTTTGAATTACGGGCAGCTTTGCCAACGAATGGTGGATTTGGCGTTAAAAAGGAAATGAAGAATGAAGAACGTAGAATGCAGAATTGAACCGACTTTGGGCCATTACCCGAATCAGAAGTTTGCTCTTCATTCATCATTCATCATTCTTAATTCTGCATTTCATTATGTGGTTTAGACGCGAACAAAAGAATCGACGATTGAAGCGTGGACGCGTGCTCGATGTGAAACTGCGTTCGAGCCAGGTGCGCGCCGCGCGCACGCGGCTGGTGGTAATAATGCTGGGCGTCACGTTTGGAACGGTGGCCGGACTTTATTTGTTGTGGCGCACGGGCGAATGGGTGCTGGATAAATTTATTTATAAAAATTCCGAGTTCGCCATTCAGCGGGTTAACGTGCAAACCGACGGCGTTATCGCCCTGGATCAATTGCGCCGCTGGTCGGGCGCGAAGCTCGGTGAGAATTTGATCGCGCTTGATTTGGCGTCGGTGAAACGCAATCTGGAACTTGTTTCGACCATTGATTCCGTTTCCGTCGAGCGCATACTGCCGCGCACACTGCGAATTCGCGTGACGGAACGCCAACCGGTGGCGCAAGTGAACGTGCCGTGCGCGGGCACAACGAGTGGAATAACGGTTTCAGTTTTTCAATTGGATGCGGACGGTTACGTGATGCAACCGCTCGACCCGCGGCTGTGCGTGATTCCATTGTCGCAAGTGAGCGGGCAATTGCCGGTGATTGCGGGACTAAACATGTATGAATTGCAGCCCGGTCATCGCGTTGAATCGCTCCAGGTGCGGGCCGCGTTGAAATTGGTGGCCGCGTTCGACCATTCGCCGATGTCGGGGTTTGTAGATTTACGGCGCATTGATGTTTCGTCGCCGGGAGTCGTTGTCGCAACGACAGAGCAGGGCAGTAAGATTACTTTTAGCCTCGACAATTTGGATCAGCAATTGCGACGCTGGCGCGAAATTTACGATTTGGGACAGCATATGAACAGGGCCATCGTGACGCTCGATTTGGCGGTTTCCAACAACGTTCCGGTTCGTTGGATGGAAGCCAGCGTGCCGCCGGTCACCGTGCCAAAATCGGTCAACCCCGCACACATTCGGAAGAAAAATGTTTGATGCTTCATCCATTATCGTCGGTCTGGAAATCGGCACGTCCAAAGTTTGTGCCGTCGTTGGCGAACAAAGCGCCGGTGGCTCACTCAACATCATCGGTCTCGGCCAGGCGCGCTCACGCGGCGTGCGCAAGGGCGAGATTGCGGACCCGGCGCAGGCCGAGGAAGACGTGCGCAACGCCATCGTCGAGGCCGAGAAAATGGCCGACGTGGAAATTCGCAACGTTTATCTTGGCGTGACCGGCGGGCACATCCGTGGCTTCAACAATCGCGGCGCGCATCCGGTGGTTTCCGCCGACCGCGAAATTTCCGAGGACGACGTGCAGGACGTGATCAGAAACGCGAGGGCAATCAATTTGCCGACGGAAAACTACGTTGTTCACGCCATGCGTCAGCACTTTTTAGTGGACGGACAGGACGGCGTGACAAATCCGGTCGGGATGCTTGGTTCGCGGCTTGAAGTGGACATGCACGTCGTTCATGGCAACACAAACCGTTTGCAAAACGCCATTCGCCTCGTCAAAGGCCTGCAGCTTGAAGTGGACGGAATTGTGTTCAACGGCCTGGCCTCGTCGCTCGCGTTGTTGACCAACGAGCAAAAGGAGCTTGGAGCGCTGGTCATTGACATCGGCGGCGGCACGACCGATTACGTCGTTTACGCCAACGGCGTCATCAAATACACCGGCGTTTTGGCCATCGGCGGCGACCACATTTCCAACGACCTGGCTTGCGGTCTGAAAGTGTCGTTGAGCCGCGCGGAAAAACTCAAGCTTGAACATGGTTCAGCGTTGCTGGACGGGGAAAACAAAGGCCAAACCGTCACGATCACCAATGAACTCGGCCTGCCGATCAAGACGATTAACGTCGAGCATTTGCGCCAAATCATGTCGCTGCGTTTGGAGGAAATTTTTCAGCTCGTCGCGCAGAATTTGGAGCAGGCCGGGCTGTTTAATTACTTGCGCGCGGGTGTTTTTCTGTGCGGCGGCTGTGCGCGCGTGCCACACATCGCCAAACTCGCCGAACCCATTTTGCAAATGCCAGTGTCACTCGGCCAGACCAATTCCATCAGCGGCCTGAAATCGGCGCTCGCCCAGCCGGAATTTATCACCGGCATCGGCCTTGTGAAATTCGGCTCGTTCAAGACCCGCGAACACAAAGGCCGCCCGTCGCTGGCTCAAAGAATCAAGGATGCCATCGCGAGCCTTTTGCGTCGGTCATAAAATTCACAAGCTATGAAAACCAAAACCCGAACTCCACCAGCGGTTCTTGAACCAGCCAAAATGCCCGCCGTAAAAATTTTCGGTGTGGGCAGCGCCGGCGTCCATCTGATCGACGCCATGGGCGGGGGGGAATTCACAGGCGCGGCTTTCATTGCGGTCAACACCGACTCACCGTCGCTTGAGGCGTCGTCCGCGCCGGTAAAAATCCAGCTCGAAACAAAATTACTGCGCGGCCTCGGCACCGGCGGCGATCCGGAACGCGGTCGCACAATTGCCGAGGAACAATTTGCCGCGCTCAAAACCGCCTGTGAAGGCGCGGATGTGGTGTTCATCGTCGCCGGTTTGGGCGGCGGTGCTGGTAGTGGCATCAGCCCCGTGCTGGCGCACGCGGCGAAGGAAACCGGCGCGCTAGTGCTGGCGTTTGTGACGCTGCCGTTCACCTGCGAAGGCAACCATCGCCAACAGCAGGCGCAGCAGGGATTGGAACAGCTCAAAGCCGTCGCCGATGGCGTTATTTGCCTGCCATGCCAGAAAACGTTCAAGTTGATTGACGAAAACACCAATGTGCTCGACACCTTCCGCATCATCGGCGATTTGCTGATCGAGGGTGCGCATGGCGTATGGCGATTGCTCACGCGACCAGGTTTGATTCAGATTCATTTCGACGATTTGTGCGCGCTCATTCGTGACCGCCATTCCGAAAGCGTCTTCGCCTCCGTCGAGGCGAGTGGTCCGGCGCGCTCGCGTGAGGTGGTGGAAAAATTGCTTGCGCATCCGTTGCTCGACGAAGGCCATGCGTTGGCCGAATCCGATGCCGTGCTTGTGAGCCTCGTGGGTGGGAAAGATTTGACGATGGCCGAGGTGAACCGCGTGATGGAACAAATCGGCCGCCATAGCGAATCCGCGCAAATCATCATGGGCGCGGCGGTGGACGAAACGCTGAAGAATCGTTTGTCCGTGACCGTCATTGCAGCGAAACAAAATGCGATAACCGCAAAACCGCCGGTCGCGGATGTGCCCGCTGAACCGTCGGAACAAGAGGAAATTTCAAGTGGTCTCGGCGCCCGTCCGGTTTCGCGCAACCTTATGCAGTCGCCGTCATTGACGATGGAGCAACGCGAATCCCGAGTGCTTTCGGGTCTGGCCGGACAACCCGGTGGCCGGACGCGAAAAGCCAGATCCAGAATGCTTCAAACACAACTACCGCTGGCGATTATTTCCAAGGGGCGGTTTGATAAAAGCGAACCGACAATTCACAAGGGCGAAGACCTCGACATCCCGACTTACATTCGCCGCGGTGTGCCGTTGAATTAATCATTCAGTAATTCTTCGACCACAAGACGAGCGTGTTGTTTGTGCTGAAGGTGAGTTTTATTGCCGAAGTGCAAACAGTGTTTGGTTTGGTGATGATACCTCCCGACAACATTTCGCACGAAGGAGGCAAAGAAGACAAAGGCCAAAATGTTTTCCTTTCCTTCGCAGCCTTCGCGTGCTTCGCGCGGGTTTAATTACGCTTCCTTGCGCGGGAACAACGGGGCGGGCTCGCCGATTTTGTGGCCAGATTTTAATCCACCCCACGCGACGTCAGAGAATTTATCCGGCAAGCCGGTCAACCCAAGTTGCGCATAAATTTTCGTCGCCGTGCCCGGCAAAAATGGCCACAGCAAAACAGCCAGTACGCGGCACGTTTCGGCCAGATTGTAAAGCACCTCGTCCAGCCGCTTTGATTGTGCCGGGTCCTTGGCCAGCTTGAACGGCGCGGTTTGGTCCACGTATTGATTGGCGCGTGTGATGAGCGACCAGATGCTGTGCAGCGCGGCTTGGAGTTGGTTTTGTTCGAGCAAGGCGCGTGTTTCGGTAATGACTGTTTGCACCTCGGCGGAAAGTTCATTCGAAGACGCAGGCACAATGCCGTTGCGATAGCGCTTGAGCATCGAGAGCGAACGGTTGACAAGATTACCAAGACCGTTTGCGAGTTCGGCGTTGTAGCGGGACTTGAAGCCGGCGTTGGTCCAGTTGCCATCCGAACCGATGTCGAGTTCGCGCAAGACATAAAAACGGAAAGCGTCCAAGCCCCATTCATTGATAATGGCGATGGGATCAACGATGTTGCCGGTGCTTTTGCTGATTTTTGCGCCGTCCTTCCGCCACCAGCCGTGGACAAGGATTTGTTTCGGCAGCGGCAAACCCATGGCTTTGAGCATAATTGGCCAGAAAACCGCGTGGAATTTTACGATGTCCTTGCCGATGACGTGAATGTCGGCGGGCCACAGACTGAGTTGAGAGTTGAGAGTTGAAGGTTGAGAGCCAGGCGCGTTGAGCACAACTGGATCGCCGTGGGCAGCGGGGATGCTGATGTAATTAACCAGCGCATCGAACCAGACGTAAGTGACAAAATTCGAGTCGAAGGGTAGGGGAATCCCCCAGTTCAACCGCGACACCGGACGCGAGATGCACAAGTCTTCGAGTTCGTTGTTTTTAAGAAAACCGAGGACTTCATTGCGGCGATGGTCTGGCGCGACAAATGACGAATTTTTTTCGATGGTGTCAATCAGCCATTGCTGGTGTTGCTTGAGCTTGAAATAGTAGTTGTCCTCCTCCAATTCGACGACTTCGCCGTAACTTGGATCAAACGTGCCGTCGGGCAGGCGGTCTTTTTCGGTCAGGAACGTCTCTTCCTTCGTCGAATAAAAACCTTTGTAGGTTTTTTTATAAAATTGTCCGGCGTCATGGAGCTTGGCGAGGATGGCCTGAACAAATTCCTTGTGGCGCGGTTCGGTGGTGCGGACGAAATCATCATTGGTCAGTTCCAATTTCTTCGCAAAGGCTTGCCAGTCCGCCGCCAGTTCATCGCAATACGACTGTGGCGTCTTACCCTCGGCAATGGCGGCTTGCTGGACTTTCTGGCCGTGTTCGTCGAGGCCGGTCAGGAAAAAAACCTCCTGCCCCAGACTGCGTCGCGCCCGCGCGATGACGTCAGTCACGATTTTTTCGTAGGCATGGCCGAGATGTGGCTGGCCATTGACGTAATCAATTGCGGTGGTGATGTAAAACCGTTTGTTCATCGGGACATACAGTGTGACGGACAAACGCGGCATTGGCAACTCTGCGGCGTGCATCCTCACGAGCCGAAAGGTAGGGACATCCCGCCGGGATGTCCGCCCCAACAAATGGACGCATGAGGCCATGCGTCCCCACCAAAGATTCGGCTCGACGGAGTCTCGCCCCACCTGTCCAAGCCTTCACGCTTGCCGCAAGAATATTTCCGGCTACAATGCCTTTCGGCTGTTGCGGAATACCAGCCGTGAACTAAAACCGCATGATAACTGAACTTTCCAATTTCGCCGCCCGCCTTCTCCCGCTATTGCGGGATACGGCGCGGCAAGCGCCAGACAATGAGTTTAATGAACTCGCGCTTGAACTTTTCGCACTCCAGTTCAAATACAACGCCGCGTATCAAAAAATCTGCAAAGCACGCAAATTGACACCAGATGTCGTCGAGCATTGGACGCGAATCCCTCCTGTGCCGACGGCGGCGTTCAAAGAACTTGAATTGACCTGCCTTGCACCATCCGAACGCACCGCCGTTTTTCATTCGAGCGGCACGACAGAGCAGAAACCAAGCCGCCACTATCACAGCGCCGAGTCGCTGACTGTATATGAAGCGTCGCTGTGGTCGTGGTTTGAGCAAAACATTTTTGTGAATTCAGAATTCAGAATTCAGAATTCAGAATTGTTAGTTTTGACTCCGCCACCAGCACAAGCTCCACATTCATCGCTCGTCCACATGTTTGAAACCGTCCGGCAAAAACTCGGTGGGGCGAGCGTCCCCGCGAGCCGAGCCAAATTTCTCGGTAAAATCGCAGCCGACGGTTCTTGGACATTGGATTTTGAGGCCGTGCTTGCCGCGTTTGCCGACAACTCAAAACTTAAAACTCAAAATCCAAAACTCCTTCTGGGAACGGCATTTTCGTTCGTTCATCTGCTCGATTTTCTCGAGGAGAAAAATTTGCGCTTCGATTTGCCCGTCGGTTCGCGCGTGATGGGAACCGGTGGCTACAAGAACCGTTCACGCACAATGCCGAAAAGTGAATTGTACGCGCTCATCACGAGGCAGCTCGGTATTCCGCAAAGCCACATTGTTTGTGAATACGGCATGAGCGAGTTGAGTTCGCAGGCTTATGACAGCGTGGCAAGTGACAAGTGGCACGTGACGGGAGAGTTGGGTGCATCTCGTCACTTGTCACCTGTCACCCGTCACTTTTGTTTTCCACCATGGGCGCGGGTGCAGATCATTTCGCCTGAAACAAATCGTGAAGTGGCAGATGGCGAAACCGGCCTGACTCGTGTTTTTGATTTGGCGAACGTGTTTTCTGTCATGGCAATTCAAACGGAAGATTTGGGAATCCGCCACGGGAAAGGATTTGAATTGCTTGGTCGTGCGCAATTCGCAGAACCTCGAGGCTGTTCGTTGATGAATATAGACACGAATTTCATGGATTTTCACGAAGTGAAACCAAGGGTTGATTTTTTTAATCCGCGATAATTTGTGTAATCCGTGTCAAAACTTGTGAATTTGCCAAACTATTTTCTCGCCGATCTGCCGCCGGAGGCGACGCTGTCGCCGGCGATGATCACGGAGGCGTGCCAGACGCTCAAACGCAATCGCGAGCGTTATCTCGCATCGCGTTCCACCAGCGATTTGGTGAAAGTATTGAGTGAAGTGGCTGCAAATTGGCTTCAAGCCGGTGATCTATTCCGAAAACTTGCGCTTGAACTGGGACCGGCAAAAACGGGCTTCTCACGTGAAACACTGGCGAAGGGGCTGGACAATTTTTTCCGGCAGCTCACGCCTGATAATTTTCATGCGCTGCTCATCCAGGAATTCGGCGATGCTGTCAGTGTGACAGGTGACGGGTGTCATGTGACAGGGGAGGCAGTTTCCTCACGTCACTTGCCACTTGTCACTCGCCACTTTTGGCGCGGGCCGGAACTTCTTGTTCACATCACGGCGGGCAATATTCCGAATCCGACCCTGACCAGCATCGTTTTCGGTTTGCTCGCGCGTTCGGCTCAATTCGTGAAATGCGCAAGCGGTTCATCGTTTCTTCCGAGATTATTTGCGCACTCGATTTACGATGCCGACCCCAAGTTGGGGGCGTGTTTGGAAATCGCCGAGTGGCGCGGGGGAAACGCGGATTTGGAGAATGTATTGTTTGCCGAGGCCGATTGCGTGACGGCGACCGGCGATGACGAGACGCTCGCGGCCATTCGCTCGCGTTTGCCGGTCAAAACCCGTTTTCTCGGCTACGGCCATCGCGTGAGTTGTGGTTTTGTGGCACGCGACGTTTTGTCGGATCCGGGTGCGCGGCGCGTGGTGACGAATGCCGCGGAGGATGTGGTGGCATGGAACCAACTCGGCTGTCTTTCGCCGCATGTAATCTACGTTCAACTGGGTGGAGAGGTTTCGCCGGAAAAGTTCGCTGAATTGCTCGCGGACGAACTGGAGCAGCGCGAACAAACCGAACCGCGCGGTGAACTGGCGGCGGAACACGCGGCAGCCATTGCATCACGCCGTTCGATTTACGAAATCCGCGCGGCGCATTCACCCGACGCCACGCAGCATTGGTGCAGCAAGGATTCGACGGCATGGACGGTGGTTTTTGAAGCGGACGCGCGCTTTCAAATGTCATGCCTGAACCGCTTCATTTATGTGAAAGGCGTGAAAGATTTGAACGAAATGCTGCAAAATACCGAAGGCGTGCGTGGCCATGTCTCAACCATCGGCCTCGCCGCGTCGGAAGACAAGATGCGGGGATTGGCGATGCAACTGGCGGGTTGGGGCGCAACGCGGGTGTGTCCGCTTGGCCGGATGCAGAATCCGTCGTTGACTTGGCGGCATGATGGCCGGCCGGCGGTGGGTGATTTAGTGACGTGGACGGATTTTGAACAATCGGTTTAGACACGGATTTCACTGATTATCACTGATTGATATAGTTGGGTCTAGTCCGTGTGAATTCGTGCAATCCGTGTGAAAGAATTTATGAAAATGGAATTGCGAAAAACCCTTCAATTCGAGGCGGCGCATTTGCTGCCGCGGTTGCCAAAATCACATAAATGCCGGCGATTGCACGGACACAGCTTCAAGGTGGAAATTGCGGTTGCAGGCGAATGCGATCCCAAACTCGACTGGCTGATGGATTACGCCGACATCACGGAGGCGTTCAGGCCAATTTGGGAAAAGCTCGATCACCGCTATCTCAACGAAATTCCCGGACTCAAAAATCCGACCAGCGAAAACGTTGCGGTCTGGATTTGGAAAAAATTGAAACCGAAACTGCCGTTGCTCACGGAGGTCGTTGTGGCCGAAACCTGCATGGCGCGATGCGTTTATCGGGGCGAGTGAGCTTTTTTCGTAGGAGTCGAGGTCACGAGACTCATTCTAAAAAGTTAGAGACTCCTTACATCGTCTCCTACAAATTTATCGAGGTGAATAAACCATATTCTTGCCGGTGAGTGGGTCCTGCGGAATGGCTTTGAGATAAGCCGGCACCAAATCAGCAAGGCTCGCCGGGCGATGGCCTTTGTCCAATTCGTAAGCGCGCGCTACAAGGTCAATTATGAGCTGTCGTGTCTTGCTTTGCTGTTTCTTGTATCTTTGTTCAGCTTTTTGAAGATTTTTATTGAGTGAGTTGTGCATGACGAGTCTGACTAATCCGTATCGCAGACCGGTATAACTCCTATACGACCAGGCTTTTTCCTGTTGCACAACCTGCTGCCAAGTTTGTCCTTGAGCATCGAGAGTTTCCAAAGTTGCGGCGGTTTCGTGACACGTTTTTGCGTCGAGTTGGTCAACGAGTTTTTGCAGGTAACTCGTACCGATAGCTTCGATGGCCGTGCCAACCAACTGGTCTATCAAAACACCGCCATGGGCGGACTTGTTTCCCAAACGAACCGCATCCAAATAAGATTTTGCAGCATCGCCCGGACGATTTTCCATTCCTGCCAACTGGCCTTCAGCCACAAACGCCTGTGCCAGTCTTTTGTAGTCGGCCAATTCCAGAAGGTGCCGGCTCATATAGCTTTCCGAAAATTGAAGTGGCACGGCGCAATCCTCTTGCAAGCTGGTTCTCGCCGCTTGCAGCGCGCCGGAGTTTTTCGCCACCAGTCCGCGCAATTCCTCCGACTTCATTTCGTTAAAATCACCGGTATTATCGCTAACCATTTCTCCGGCTTTCACGAAATTATCGTAGCCATTGGGATTGGGCAGGGACTGGATTGGCGGCAACGGTCGGGTGGCATCGAAAATCAACAGGCCAACCACAGCGAGAATTGCTATAGCTGGAATCGAAGGGAGTGCAAGGAGCCAGTTCCGGGTTTTCTTTGTCATATGATGACAGCAGGGTGACAAAAAAGACCGAGGCGTCAACTATTCAAATATTGACTGCAAACGCTGCAATATTTTCCGATGCGCGCTTGTGAGGGCAAGCGAATCCAGCTTTGTGGGTAACAGCCAAACGCCGATATTGGAGGACGAAGCTCTACAACGCCCGAAATTCTTGGAACTCACGGAGCCCGACCCTCCGAATTTGACGTGCCAAGCTTCAAGTGTGATGCGATAACGCGTGATGGAATGCTTTAATGTGCAAAGCGGTCGAATCTTGGCTGGTTCGATACTGAAAATAGTTTTGAAGATTTGTTTCGCGTCAGCTTCGCCATTCATGCATTCCGCATTCGGGAATTCCCACAAATGCGCGTTGACGACTCCGGCTGGCCGTTGCCGGACTAGAAAACGTCCACGCCGCTCGACAACGAATGCAATAAATCGGCGCGCGGTGGCTGCGGTGCGCTTGCCGAGGTTGGGCAATTTCTCGACGCGGTTTTCCCGGAAGGCGACACAGAGCCTTTTA
>Ga0182027_10008268_pt1 | contig 15182 bp, 13 predicted proteins | sample 712E1DmetaG_FD_121300 | JGI IMG/M metagenome (GOLD analysis project Ga0182027, IMG submission 121300) | Permafrost microbial communities from Stordalen Mire, Sweden - 712E1D metaG (Illumina Assembly) | ecosystem: Environmental > Terrestrial > Soil > Wetlands > Permafrost | place: Sweden... | reverse complement strand
ATCTTTGGGTTTTGACATTGATTTGTCATTTGAGCTTTGATATTTGAAATTAAAACACAAGAAATCTTGCAACACATTTCACCAGTCCCTTAAAAAATCCCGGGTATTCTTTTCTAAACTTAAAAAGAATTTTCATTTCTTCGCATGCGGTTTTAAAGTGCTTGACTTTGGTTATACCACCTTGATGTATACGATAAGCAAGATCAATGCTTGGCAAGATCATAAATTGCCAGTTTTTTCCAATCTTTAACCAAAGATCATGATCGTCACAGATCGTAAACCTTGAATCATAGCCGCCGGCTTTTTCTATAGCTTCCTTTTTTATCAGCAAGCCAGATTGCATCAAGATATTTCTGTAAAGCTCTGTTTGTCTTATTCCAGCATCGTCGACAGGTAAGTTTGTGTGCTTGCCGACAGCTTTACTGTTTTCATTCATAAATGAAGCATTTGTGCCGACGATGCCTAGTTTTTTATTGTGTTCGAAAAAAGAAAGTTGCTTGGCCAGCTTGTCCGGCGTCGCCCAAGCATCATCGCTGTCTAACATTGCCACATAATCGGCTTTTGCGAAGGCGACACCCCGGTTTCGAGTTTTCGCGATACCCAAATTCTTTTCATTTTTAAAGTAAGAAATGCGGCCGTCTTTTTCCATAAAGCCGCGAACAATAGATTCCGTATCATCAGTTGATCCATCGTCTACAACGATCAGTTCCCAATTGTCCAAGATCTGATCTTGGACACTTTTTATCGCCTTGGCGATGTATCGTGCACGATTGAAAGTGGGCGTGATGATGGAGATTTTAGGCTTACTCACAGTATTTTCCTTGTCCATAAGGATATTCTATCACTGCTTCCATAAAAAGCCTTGCGGGCCATTTTCACCATTTGACCCGCAAACGTTTACAGCGCACCCCCGCTTTTATAAGCGTATCCAATTATTAGGCACTACTTCGCTCATATCTATATTTGTCGCTCTGACCCATTGCTTTGGTGCAACAACAATCTTGTCTGGACGTGGATTCAGCCATGCACCCCACCAGCTGAAAGAAGAGTTTGCGATGATGTGGTGATGGCACTGGCTCATAAGGATCAATTCTTCGTAGTCTGGAATATTAGGTGAAGAAACATACACAGCGGGGTATGACATAGGCATATTATCCTTGACCCAGTCGATATCGTCAGAGAAGACGAATACTTCGATATCGTTGCCAGTTTCTGAGATTATATATTCTAGAGCTTTTGAATAATACTCTGAATCACAAGTGCCATGATGCTGATTTGTCTTTGGGTCGCTCACATAATCTCCTCGGCGGACATGAAACGAAATGCTATTTTCGGCATTCTTTATCTTTGCTGACACCTCTTGAGCTTTTGGGCCAAGCGAATCTTTCAAGATCAAGTCAGCGCGAATCTCTTTTTCTTTATCAATAAAATACTTTTCCGTTTGAAAGAAACCGTCAAGATATATGGATCCTTGCGTATTGAAAATTCTTGAATTAAAACCGACATTGAATTGCCGTAGCACTTTTGCCTTGAAAAATCTCCAGCCTTCTGAAATTATTCCATAAGGATATTTTAATTTTCTGATCTCTTCAAGTGTTGCCATTTCTGTCTGTATACTGAAAGGTGAAAGGGAATAGTGGCGCATTGTGCCTATGCCGTTATTTTCGCCATAGCCGGTAATGTCTAACTTCAAGATAAAACCCATGTCTCTATCTTCAGCGCCGTTATCCTTGTTTACAATGGTATTTTTTTCCTCTTGCCGCAAAATCAAAGCTCGTCCACATGCATATTGGAACAACTGATTGCCAAGGCCGCCCTTGAGGTTGATGATGATCATGAGTTATTTGTATAAAAAGCTATAGTTTCCTTTAAACCCTCTTCAAGTGAAACCTTGGGTTTCCATCCTAGTATATTCGTTGCTTTTGAAATGTCTGCATTGGAATAAAATATATCGCCATTACGTGCCGGTTCATAACATATCTTTGAATCAGAATTGGTCAATTTTAGGATCAGCTTTGCCAATTGATTAATTGTAGTTTTTTCACTGCTTGCAATGTTGAATATCTCAAACTTTTTATTATTGTAGTTCATGGCCATTATATTTGCTTCCACGACATCTGAAATAAATACAAAGTCACGGACTTGTGTGCCGTCCCCATGTATAACTAAATCCTTTCCTTCGAGTGCCTTTTTTATGAAATTTGTTATAACCCCTGCATATTGTATTGATTGCCCCGGACCGTATACATTAAAGTACCGCAAAGCAACGTGCGGTCTATTTGTTTTTTGCAGCAATTCTTCGCCAATAATCTTTGTTTCAGCATACGGGGACTTTGGCACGAGCTGACCCTTCTCATTTACAGGGATTTCCGATTCACCATATACCGCCGCACTACTGGAAAAAACAATTTTTTGCCTAACGGCCGATTCAATAACAATTTTTGTGCCATCAATGTTTATGTGTTGATAAACTTTTGGTACAATTATGCTCTCTGGTACACTGATTTTGGCCGCACAATGAAAAATACCATCCGTGTTTATTATAGCTTCAGCCAATTTTTCCTTGTTTAAGATGTCATTACCCGATTTAATGTCAAAACTAACCCCCCCAGTTTTTTGGACTATTTTTGATCCGATAAATCCATCTCCTCCGGTAACCATATATATGTTCCTATGATCTTTTTTGTTTGTTTTCATATATTTTGTTATATAAATTCAGATAAGCTGCCGTCATTTTTTTTATATCATATACAGATTTTATTTTTTCAGATGAGGCTATCGATATTTCCTCTTTTTCCACATCTGATAATGAAGATAACCACCGAATACCGGATAATAAATCTTCGATATCTCCATATCTCGCGACAAAACCATTTTCCTTGTGAGTAAGGATCTCTTTTACGCCACCAACATCGAATGAAACAATAGGAAGCCCGCATGCCATTGCTTCTAATATTATAAGGGGAGAATTTTCAGCAATAGAGGGAAAAACTAGAGAATCACAAGCGTTCAAATATTGCGCCATTATACCTTTTGAAGAGATTTTTTTCCTATATATTACATTATCGATTTCTTTGTCTTCATTACCACCGATACATACAAATACCATACTTGTGTCTCTCCTATTTTTCTCAATCAATTCTCTAACATAGACCCCACCCTTGAATATATTATCCAATCCTCCATTTGCAGCAAATAAGATTATATTTTTATCCATTGGCAAACCAAGTTCAATTCTTGATTTTTGTTTATTCTTTCGAGTAAAAATTTTTGTGTCCACACTATTATGTATGATACATATGTCCTTTGTACCTAAAATACTTTTTTTTACCTTGTCATATAACCATTGTGAAGGGACAACTATCGTAAAGTCAGAGTTGTTATAGATATCTCTTTTTCTCCTGCAAAGACGTTTATCATTGTTCCACAAAGTTGTCGGATAATCACTCAGGCTTCTACACAAATAAAATCCTTCTACCATTGATTCTCCATAGGAATGCGCACAATGAGGAGTGATTGCCCACATGTCATGTAAAGTCCAAACGAGGGGTTTTTTCGCAGTCATTTTCTTGAGCGTGTTCAAGTTGAAATACCAGCCGTGCAGATTATGACAGTGCACTATGTCAGCTTCCTTGAATTCTTTTGTGTCGAGTATGAAATCTGTTTTAAAGAAGCTAATATCATTTGAAAACGCATAACTCAGTGCTTTCTGCAGAAATGTTTTTGGTATAGGCCTAATGTCGTCACCGTTTTGCGTTTTTTTTCCGACAATCATTTTGCTCACATATTCTTTTTTCAATGCAGAATAGAGGTCAAAAGCAATTCTCGATGCGCCTCCGATAGGATCATCCGTTGCGTTGATTTGAAGTATGTTCATAACTGTTGTATTATAACACACTACCAAGAGAGATGAGAAACTACAGGCTAAAAAATATGGTAAAAAATAGATTTCCAAGCGTTTTTTATGCGCTCAAATGGCTATTCATAAGAGAGATAAGAATAGAAAGACGATTGCTAGTAAAAGGACAACGGGTAGTTCGGTCTGGTCCGTTTTTGGGGATGAAATTGCCTATATCTGCATACTGCAGCAAACAGTTGCCTAAAATGGTTGGTTGCTATGAACTCGAGCTTCAAGAATGGCTGGAGGCCGAGATAGTACGGTGTCCCAAATCTATAATAGATATAGGGTGTGCCGAAGGTTATTATGCCGCCGGATTGGCCATGAGATGTCCAAATGCAAAAGTCATAGCATATGATGAATCACAGGTTGCTATGGACTTATGCTCTCAAGCTGCCGTCTTGAACAACGTGCAGAACAATATATCAATACGAGGTCGTTTCGTAGCAGATGACCTCAAACATTTAGAGCTTGACGATAGTCTTGTGATCTGTGATGTGGAGGGATTCGAATCTGAAATATTCACATTTTCCTCACTTAAATATCTTAAGCGGGTTAATTTGTTAATTGAATGCCATGACGTACAAACACCGCATGTGTCCACCGAGCTTTTAAACTTGTTCGCTGACACTCACGACATACAGATTACAGCGCAATTGCCGCGAGATGTAAAAAAATATGCTAGAGAATTGAAAATAAGCAAAAACGACTCTAGAATCGCCGTAAATGAAGGAAGAATTGTTGATTCGATTCCTGTCGGTCAGATATGGTTGTATCTCACGTCTTTGTATAAAACTTAGGGCATTAATACTACTAATGTTGATGTTTTGTGCCACTTAAAATATTTTGTTCATATCTTTTCTGCGATTACACCACAATAAGGCGAATAGAAATAACTATTCGGCAGAGGAATCATTCTTACAACCTTCACGATTTGGAATATTGATTTCAAGAGTACAGTCATCATTGTGCTCCTTTTCTCTTTTTCTGCCCATAGTTCTGTTTTTCCAAACCATCCACAATAAAGAGTCTTGAACCCTGCTTTTTCAAGGGTTTTTGCCCAGAGTCTCGGATCCATGGAATCGACGTTGTGTTTTGATAAGTTTTCCTTATCAAAAAAAGAATGGAAAGCGTGTTGGAACTTACTCTTGAAGTTAGGCGTTGTGATGACTATCTTGCCGTGAGGCTTGAGAAAATCAGTGTGTTTTAAAACGATGGCGTTGAAATTATCGAAATGTTCTATAAAGCCGAATGAACAGACTACATCGAATTTTTTATCCGTAGCGTATGTGAAGATGTTGTCAGACACAAGTTCGCCGCATGTGTAATCGTTTTTCTTTAGCCATTCCTGCATGTCGCTAGTCGTCCGAGGCGATATGTCTATGCCGTTTAGCTCGTACCCTAGGTCTCCGAATATAGAGAGATATGTGCCGGGAAAGCAGCCTATCTCGAAGACGGATTTAGTGCGATCTAGCTTGAAGTAGGAGTGTATGAGCGTGGCAATAGGATTTTTGCGGGCTGGCTTTGAAAAGTGGAAATCCTTGTTTATCGAGTTCCAGTGCTCGTCGGACGAAAAGTTTTTCATGTTTGATGATGTAAGTGCCATTATACCATATGGTCAAAGGACGCTTTTAAACTTTTTTAATATGCTATATAGTGATTATATGAATGAAGTTAAAGACTTTATTGATGTGCCGGTATTACTCATGCTCTTTAACCGTCCTCGTACGACGCAAAAAGTGTTTGATGCTCTGCGCACAGTCAAACCGACGAGCATATATGTGGCCGCAAATGGTCCACGGCCTGGCAACGCCAAGGATCCAGAGCTATGCCAAGCCGTTAGGGATATCTTCAAACAAATCGACTGGAAATGCGAGATTCACACGAATTTCCGCGAGACAAATATCGGTATGCAGCCGCATTGGCGCTTGGCCATCGACTGGTTTTTTGAATCAGTTGACAGCGGTGTTATCCTCGAGGATGATTGCGTGCCGAATATGTCGTTCTTCATCTTTTGCAAAGAGATGTTGGAGCGATACAAGGATAATGTGAGCGTGATGCACGTGAATGGCTCTAATTTTCAGTTTGGTAGAAAAAGAGGTGAGGCGAATTATTATTTTTCAAAGTATCCTCACGTCTGGGGATGGGCGACATGGAAGCGCGCGTGGAAAAAATATGACAATAAACTGCTATCATTTCCCGTTTTCAAGAATAACGAGATTATCGATGCTATTACCTCGTCGTACAAAGAAAAAGAATACTGGATGAAGTTTTTTGAAGAGATATATTCTGGTATTCGTGATGGTAGCGATGTGAAATGGTTATATTCGATATGGGCAAACAAGGGGTTTTGTATTACTCCGAATGTAAATATGGTTTGCAACATCGGTTTTGGTCTTAACGCCGGACATACTATTTTCAAGGAAAAAACTCTTGGTCAGCCCGCTGTCGAACTTGATCTTGTTGTCCATCCCATCATACCGCTCTCGTCGTCACTTGATTCTATTCGTGACAAAGAGGCTGATGCTTTCACCTTCAAAACTTGTTTCTATAAATCGTTCTGGCAGAAAGCGGTGTATAAAACTATGTCGTCTGTTTTGAAACTATTAAAATGATCAAAAAGCTTTTTCATTCGCTTCATATCATCGGCTACAAACGCTACCAAAGGTTTTTTGAACGGCTCCATGGTTTTGCACAGGGCGGTATGAATATCGGCCGTGCGGGACTCTTTGAAGAGGACGGGGAATTAAAAGTTCTTGAATATGTCAAGGAAAAAGAAGGGAACAGATCGCTCGTGCTTTTCGACGTTGGGGCAAACGTTGGTCATTATACCGAAGCTCTTGTAAGTCAATTCGGAGATGATGCTCAAGTGTATTCCTTTGAACCATCAAAGAGGACATTTCAAACTCTCTCGAAGACTGTCGCCGATAATTCTGCTTGCAAAGGAAAAGTCATTCTTACAAATGTTGGATTGAGCGACAAAGCTGGGACGGTCGAATTATTTACTGATGCCGACAATTCGGGATTGGCTAGCGTTTATAAGAGGAGACTTGATCACTTTGGCACGTCGATGGACAAGAGCGAGAAAGTCATCCTTATGACGCTTGATGAATTCTGTAAAAAGAACCAAATATCCGCCATAGATTTTTTGAAGATGGACGTGGAAGGACATGAACTAAGTGTTCTTCATGGAGCTAAAGATATGCTCGCAAAGAAAGCTATTAAATATATCCAGTTCGAATTCGGTGGCAACAATATCGATTCGCGGATATTTTTCCAGGATTTCTACTATCTCTTGAAAGATGATTTTAATCTATTTCGGATCGTCAAAGATGGTCTTTATCCGATAACAGAATACAAGGAAACCTACGAGTGCTTTTTGTGCACGGTATTCTTTGCAGAGAGGAGATAAATTATATTTTGTACCCAATTTTATTCAAGATTTTTTTACCGGTTTCTTTTGTTTGAGCAGAAGTATGTCTCGACATATATTTCCTAGCACGCAATAAAACTTCGTTTTTGAATAATATTATTTTGCCTTGCAATTTGAACGACGTTTTTTTTGTAGAAGAGCCAGCCATATCCGATTCGACATTCCTGTTCATTGCCACGGGTGAATTTGACATCGGTACATTGCGATATTTGCTACCCTGTACTGGTGCGCTGATGGCGGTGTCGTTGTTCTTCTTGTTCCATGGATTTACCTGACTGAAAAGTTGTTCATATAGATCTCGATCTTTGTCTGTAATCTCTCCTATCTCGCATGCTTCACGATAGAGTTTGTATCCATATTTATGCGCAAGGAGGCCAAGAATAGCCTGCTCGCAACGATGCTCTTTGAATCCTTCTAGCTCCGGGCCAAGGACGCTCGGGTCAAAAGTGTTTGCTCGCGGATTGACGCAATACGCCAGCCATTCAATCAAAAGCTGATATGACCGCCAGTCTCCTTTCTTGAAGAGCATAAAACGCGCTACAGTCGCCTGGGAATCATGATATTTTTCCTCATCTTGCCCCATTACGATGAAGCAATCTCGCTTACACCATGTGCGATTAGACTCGCCGGTCACTTCAAATAGCATCAATCCTTCCTTGTCGCAGATATCGAACAAAACCGAGATATCGCGTACTGGATAAGTATCTGCGTCGGTGAATAAAACGATATCACCATTATCAATGTGTGAAAGAGCGTCAAGCATGATGAGCGGCTTCCATGCATACCAGCCGAATCCGCGTTTGTGAGGGTGTTCCCACAGCCATTTATTTTGTTTGTAAAAGTCATGATGGGTGAGCCAGACGTCATCGTAGACCCAGACCTTATCTGCGCCTAATTTTGGTCCGTCGCTGACAATTTTTGCGGTGATCTTGTCATAAACCGATCCGCCGAATGTTATATAAATTTTTCTCATTGTTTTGGAAGATATTTTTTGATCTTTCTTTTCGCTCTCGCCAACAAGGTCGGTCTCAATGAATCGTGGCCATGAGGTGTGATGCTATTTTCTTTGATGAGATGTTTGTAGTTGTCGATCGTCATCTTTGAGTTGTTGGACGCGCCGTAGAGATAGCGCATGCCGTCAAAATACATGTTCCTATAGTTCCTGTATGACGAAATGAACAAGCTGAGCGCTGTTTTAAAATTATTCTTCTGATACTCTGATTCTGGACTATGTCCCAGAGTATTTTCTTTTGTACCAGAAAAGAAGCATACCTTGTCTTTTCGATACTCCTTTTGCAGATCTGCAATGATATTGTTTTGTAGAGTATTTTTTGCGAAGATGTCATAATTTAGGATCATTTCTTTGATCTTCGGTGAAAAGATCTCGATATGTTCAAGCAATATCAAATAATAATTGACGGAAAATTCTCCGGAGTTATAAGCCCTCTCGAAATAAGATATCTGATCTCCAAATTGTCTTTTGTACATGAATGTCTTCGGGCAGACATAGGCTTTTAGACCTCGGGCATTATACTTGAATCCAAAGCCCTGAGTATCGAAACTGTGGTCGGTCGGATACCCGCCTGCCGTGTAAAAGGACTCTTTCGTATACATGAAATATTCTCCTACCATCCAAGGTTTACCAGAGAATAGACTATCGAGGGTTATCGGTTTTTCTGTATCGAGTCCGAAATCGGTGAGCCGGTGGTTTTCTTTTTTTTTCGAGAACGAGTAGGCTCCAGAGAATGTCATACCATCGCACTTTTTCTCGATAAGGCGAGAATACATACGATCGAGGGTATCATCTGGCAGGGAATCGTCGCTATCAATGCAGAAAATGACATCAGCCGCGGCGTTGTCTACGGCAGTGTTGCGTGCCGCGCCCCCTCCGAGATTCTTTTCATGGAATATATAGCGCACGTTTTTGTATTTCTCCGCTATATTTTTGATGACGGTGCACGTGTTATCAGTTGATCCGTCGTCTACCATGATTATCTCGAAAGAATCGCCCAATCCTTGTTTGTAGCATGAATCGACAGTCTCGCCGACCGTTTTCTCGCAATTATAGCAGGGGATGATTATTGATAAATCAGGCTTCATATCGTTTTGTTTTTTTAAATGCTAGATCTTGTGTCCTGCACGTGAATTGGTCTTCGCGGTACTTTTTTTCGTGGTGATATGTTACCCATTCGCAAAATTTAAAGACAGAGATGTTAAACAGGAATCGAACTGCCGGTCTTATCATACGATAGAGCATTTTTGAACTCCATCTGCGATCTCGGCGGGAAATTCCTTTAACTATCCTTTTTATTGTCTGTCTCAATGGTGTTTCCTCGTAGAGGGAGAATATGAGATCGTATCCTTGACTTCCCATCAGCTTCTCGATTTCATGTCTTGTGTAATGTTTGATATGGCCATATTTGCTTCTCTTGAAATAAATTGCTGATTCTGGTGCTGGTCCACAGAAGATGGGGTTTGGCGTCACAATATAGACAACGCCACCGACTTCTTGAAGTTTCCCGAGCTTTTGTACGAAGCTGTCGATATCTTCAATATGTTCGAATACGTCTCCAAGAAGTATAAAGTCGAAAGTTTTGTCATCCGGATAATCCTCGATGAGGCCGTTGAATATGGAAATGGTCGAAAATCTCTCTTTGATCACTTTATGTTCAGGAAAATTACTCACTTCCGCCAATACACCGCTGGAAAAGATCGATGAAAAACCCGTGGAATAATGCCCGCAACCGCCGCCCACATCCAAGAATGTGTCCCATTTGTCGCACAGGTTCGCTGCACAATTCATGTAATAGAGCGTGACGCGCCTTGTGATATCTGGAAGGGCCGCCGAATATTCGTCGTCCAAAAGGGCGGCTTTATATTTGGTGTAAAGATTTCTTTCCGGGTACATATTCATGTGATTTTTTTGAGTTCCTTCACTGCTTGGCTCATATGATCGAAAGCAACAAGCAATGGCGGCCACGAGACCATTCTATACACAAAAGGGTATTTTTCAAACACTAAATAGACGCGTAGTATTTTTCTATTGGCATGTCCAGCGAAATGCAGGAAGTTGCTTTCTTTGTACATATTCATGACACTGGTCATACTATAGCCGAATTTTTCCATATATGAGCCTACTATGTTGTCGAACTTGAAGGGAAGGATTGTGCCTGGCGATTCAGTGATCAAATGATACGATGTCGGGCCTTGCTCCAGACAAACCTGTTCTTCGTAATTATTGAACACGTATTTCATTATCCTTTTGTGGATCTGCTTGTTCACGATAAAAAATCCGCAGTTCAAGACAAAAGAAGGCCGATTGGCCTCTGGGCAATTTTGATATAAGGTCAAATCGGTTTTTGCTAGTGTCGGCAAATTGAAAGCGTTATTCAGCGCAAGACCCCAATTATTTTCCGGAACCAGATCCATTGGGTTCAAAGAAACATCTTTTATGTATATATCAGCGTCCAGAAGCATGACTCTGTTTATGTTTGATAAAATAGGTGTCTCGAATATCACTAATTTTTGCCATGAAGGATGTTTGTCGGCTTTTTTTATAATATTGCGGACAATGATAAACGGACGGCGGATGCCGAAACATAGCCGCTCCTGGCTTTTTTTGAAGAATTGTTCATAGGTTTTTTCATATTCTCTGCCGATGATGATAGCCACAACTGCTTCATCTCTTTTGTCTTCAGGCGCTCGTATAACTCCTTGCCAGTAATGTACGGCAAGCAAGTTGTCTTTGGTTGGACCGCATCTTGACATTATTTCTTTGTAGTCTGATTCGAGATCTTTTTCTGACATGTTCATCAAATTTTGCCAGTTATCTATGATCAATATAGGCAGACCCAAAGTCTTAAAATGTTCGACGATGGGATTGCTCAAGGCGACAGGAATTGTACCCAACAGCATAGCTTCCCAGACCCGATGCGTATCCGGTCCGTTTCCTTCGGGACAGGCAACAAATTTGTATTGATTCAGTATCTCGAAATATTTTCCGAGACTCGGACGAGTTTTAAGTTCGTCTGCCATAGCACATTTTCTCAAGCTTTCAAGCGCTACAACCCTCTTGTTATGATTTGTTTCTACACTAAAGCCAAACAATATCCGATTTTTCTTTTCTATATCTTTTGCTCGAAACTTGCTCGCCATTTTTTGCAAGACCCAGCCGCTCATAAAATATCTCTTGTTTTCCATTCCTATCGGTATCGGTGTGATTTTTTGATGAGCAAAGGTATTATTCTGTGCGAACCATCGTATGATTTTATCATCTATATATGCCGCTTCGTATGCTCCGATTTCGCGATCACTATTGTGCGTGATTATCTTGTAACGATGAATGATATATGGGTGGATCTTCCCAAAAAATTCATCGATAAAGTCTCCTTTGATAAATATGACGTCATTTTCGCGGATATCCTCTGGCCGGCATCTCGAAGTCTCATCATAAATCTTGTCGGCAAGCTTTCTGAAAGTGTCTCCGCTAATGAACGGATAGCTCCCCGGCCGCGGATCTTTTGACAAGGAAATAATGATCTTGAGGATTTTTCTCTGTATTCGTTCAATGATCATATTGATATCGGATACGAACTTTAATTTTTTGATGACAGAGCTATATCTCGAGAAAACCATTTTCCCAAAATATTCTAAATCGTTCCAATCTTCGGAATCAAAGAAGCCGAATAGTCGATAGAGAATGATATATATGACGCCTGAGATTCCAGCCGCAATGAGAACGCTCAACAGATTGTTCATATATGGAGCAATGAAAAAATGATCCAGCCCATACACGATGATAGAGACGATGATCGTTCCGATCAGATGTCTGGCGTAATATGCTTTTCGGGCGGTGAGGGAGAGATATTTTTTTTCTACATGATAAAAGAGATAAATGAATGGAACGAGAGATAAGAGATATGCCCAAGCGGCGCCAAGGATTCCATAAGTCGGCAAGAGGAGCAACAAGAGCGCCACATTGAGAGCTGAAGTGACGAAAGAGGTGATTGTTAGGAGACGCAGTTTTCCTATCCCCAGCAGAAAATTAGACGCGAGATTTGTGAGCGAGAGTACAAAATTAGTAAGAGCGAGTATGACGAGCACTCCGGTTGCTTTGTCTGCGAAATCGGCATTGAGCCAGTATTCTAGCACTTGGTGTGAAAAAGATATGCAGGAAATAGTTATGGCTGCCGAGGCGATTGTTATCAGTCTGACAGAGCGGACATAGAGTATCTCCAAGTGCGCTTTTTTATCTGCTGCGGAAAGATTTGATGCCATAGGGAATAACATGGTGGTTATCGATCCTGAAAATCCGGGAATCCTCGAAGCAATTCCACCAGGCATGCTGTAGTATGTCAGATTTGACGGTCCTACATAGAAAGGCATTATGAGTTTGTCTAGATATAAAATGGCTAACCCTGCTATGCCATTTATTGAACTGGCCAGGGCGAAAGAATAGCTCCTCTTTATTTCCTTGATGTTCCATGCGAGCGCGTAACTGGTTGTATCTGGTTCAGTTTTTCTTACTGCAATGAATATTGATATGCCCGATATGCATGTCATAACGAGTTGGAGAATAAATATTGGATACAGTTTACCGCCATATAGGACTATGAGAAGCGTGCCGATGCTTGTTGAGGTAAAGATCAACATTCCAATCTTTGCCATGAGATCATATCTTTGAAGACCGTTAATAATCGCATTATATCCTCTGAATATGGAATCTATGAAAAATATTGCTCCAGTTAGAAAGAAAAGAGGTGAATACTGGCTATATGCTGAAAACGTATTCGGCATGATATCTTTTCCGTATAATGCTATGCCGACGAATATCACTAATCCTATAGTTCCAATTAGCAGGAATAACGAATTAGCTGTTCGTACCAGGATGCGCAGTTTCGCCGATTCATTCGCCCCATGATAGAAAGCAACATGCTTGATGATGGCTTGCCCTAGGCCCAAATCGATTATATTCACAAACGTTAGTGTAGTATTTATAAAGATGTATATGCCGTATTCCTTTATTCCCAATCTAAATACGACAATTGGAGTTACGACGAGCGTTACCAATATAGGCCAAATATAACTTATTATGTTATATGTCGAATTGACAAGAGTTCTAAATTTGAGGGATGTTTTATCCATAAGTTATAAGTAATGGTACACTACATACTATCTCATCTATGACTTTAGAGCCATCCATAGGAGCATTTTATTCCTGCTACAAGCGTCCCAAGGCTGTAGAATCGGCATTGTCTTCTTTTCGTTCATTTTATCCAAATTCAACTATTTATATGGTCTCTGACGGCGGCGACGATCTGTCTATGCTCGCTCAGAAATATAATGCAAAGTTCACAATGGAGCAACACGCAGGAAATGGAACCTCGACGGTATTCAGCGATTCCGAGAAAATGCTTGTATGGTTTCGTCGGTTGTACAAAGCGGCCGAAGCTATTCAAGAGGACTATATAGTTATTTTGGAGGATGATGTTTTGACCCTCGGCAGAGTAAGAGAACAATTAAAATTTATCGTAAACGGGATCAATCCTAATGTAAAAATCGGCAGAAGGCTGACCTTGTTTTTAAAGCTTTGTGGAGCTCGAATCCAGATTCTCGGGTTCAATCAACCTTTCGGGGGGTTTGGCGGGTGCATATTTGACCGGAGATTCATTCTTGGTAATTTCAAGAATTTAGAAAATGATGTAAAGAAATTATATTCAGTTATGAAAGAAAATGTATATTCAACAGATATATGGTCGACCATCATCACTTTGTATCATGGAGGAACAGTAGGACCGTACAAGGGCCTTTGCGAAAAATGGTATCCTGATTATGAGAAAAGAAGAAAGAAAGGGGACATCTCTTTCCTCCATCAATACAAGGACCTCTATATTTAGACAGCTTGCAACGCATTCTTGCTCCTATTTTAATCCGTATGCTATACTGCCCAGTACCTACCCTTTATTAGCCACATTTATTTTATATGAAATCATCAAATACGTTTTTGAAGAACGCCGTCGTCGCACTTTTATTCGTCATTCCGGTCTTTCCATTGTATGTGGCCAATAGCCTGTTCTTTCCATTCATTACCGGCAAAGAATTTTTCTTTCGCATAGCGGTTGAATTGGCTTTTGCCCTGTGGCTAATCCTCATGTATCGAGACAGACAATATGCTCCGAAATGGAACAGCATGACCGCTCTCGTCACGGTTTTTGCCTTGGTAGCTCTCATTGCGGATCTTCTGGGCGTGAATCCTATTCGCAGTCTTTGGTCAAACAACGAACGCATGGAAGGATGGGTGACCATCGTTCATCTCTGGGCTTACTTTATCATCTTGACCTCGATGTTCCGAGACAAGAAATGGTGGCCGCGCTATTTCAACATGACTATCGCTGTGGCTGTCATCATCTCGCTTTACGGCATAGCGCAGATGGCCGGCTGGGCGCAGATCCACCAGAGCGCGGCTCGTCTTGACGCCTCGCTCGGCAACTCGGCATATTTGGCGGTCTATATGCTCTTCCATGCTTTCTTGGCGGCATATCTGGCGGCTTTGGCTTGGCAGAATAAAAAGATCGACCGGCTTTGCATTTACTCCGCTTTGGCCGCTTTGTTTTCCTTTATCCTTCTCGAAACACAAACTCGCGGAACGGTTCTCGGTCTTGTCGGTGGGATTCTCCTCGGATGTTTTCTGTACGCAGTTTTTGCAAGGGGAGACGGGGTCAAAAAAGCCCGCATGATAAACGGCGGCATCGTCGCTCTCGTCATTATTCTAGGAATAAGCTTTTACTCTGCCCGAAATGTTTCTTGGATAAGAAATAACGATATAACAGGTCGCCTTACCTCGATTTCTCT
>Ga0182027_10008266_pt1 | contig 15182 bp, 12 predicted proteins | sample 712E1DmetaG_FD_121300 | JGI IMG/M metagenome (GOLD analysis project Ga0182027, IMG submission 121300) | Permafrost microbial communities from Stordalen Mire, Sweden - 712E1D metaG (Illumina Assembly) | ecosystem: Environmental > Terrestrial > Soil > Wetlands > Permafrost | place: Sweden... | reverse complement strand
TCCATCATGCGCTGGGTTGCTTCTGTATTCGCTTTTTCGATATCCATGAGTGCCTCCAAATCAAAAGCAAATAAACTTACATATATCACAAATGCAAACTAAGATAGCAATCAGATAAACGTTATTTCTTTCTCATCCGCTCCAGGATATTCACCAGCCTTTCATTGCTACCCGCCATTGGCTTCCAGTCTACATGAATGACCTGTGCTCCCTGTTTTGTCAGGCTGTCGGCGAAGGATTCCAAACCGACATTAATCCCTGCCAGCGGTTTCTTGAACATCTCCAAATCGACCTGCTTCATCGTCGGTTTAGCAACAGGTTGGATGGAGCGTTCGATTGCCTGCAATAATCGGCCTACATAACGGGCGGCCGCATCATTGCTCGTCTCAATCCTGGCGCCTGAATCTTTGAGCATCTTGATTTGATTCTCCATCCCTTGAGGATCTCCATCGGTGCCACAAACAATCGCCACCACCTCCAGGTGCCTGCCGGCATCTTTGGCTTTCTGAATGCTGGCAGCGATCGCGGGTGCTAACTCGCTCGCGGGATCCCCATGAGCGCCGTATCCCAACACGACATCCAATAGAATAACGGCAACTTTCGGGTCGGCGGCTTCTTTCTCGAGACGGCGAATACGCAGGTCATTATCCATCATAGGATGCAGACGGCCAACGGTGAATTCATCCTCGCCCAAGTCGATAACCGTGTGATCTTTGCTAACCAGGGAATCTCCCAGTTTATTTCTTTTATCAAGCGGGGCGTTCGAGTAAACTACCGGGAGATAATGTTGCAGGATTAATAGAGCCTCATATTGAAGCGTACCACCAGAAAAAAGACCTCTCAGGTACTGCTGGCCCGGCGCAAATTTGGAAATATCCGGTTCTACATTAAAATCATCTGAGGAGTTGATTAGACGGATTGCCAATTCGGCGGCTTCATCGAAGGTGGTGGCGAAGAAAATATTATCCACCCGGCGTGATGCAGTGGCATAACCGATGAAGTTGACCACTACCGGCTTACCAACCGAACGGGCAGCCTTGACCAATGCATCTGCCACGATAGGCGAAGGAGGCTTGGATACCAATACGATCACTTTTGTATCAGGATCACGCGCCAGCAAGTCAAGGCCCTGTAGTGCAGTGATCGCATGGACAGCTTCAGAGAGATCGCGTCCCCCGGTGCCCAAAGCATAAGTGATACCGCTCCCCATCTGGTGGATGCGCACGGAGACCTGCTGTAAACCGGTCCCTGAAGCAGCTACAATTCCGATTGGACCTTTACGGACATTATTCGCAAAACCCAAGCCGATTCCATTAACGATTGCCGTACCGCAATCCGGACCCATCACCAAGAGTCCCTTTTGGGCAGCTTCCTGTTTTAACGAGATTTCATCTTCGAGCGAAACATTGTCACTATAGAGGAAGACGTGCTTATTCAAACTAATCGCCTGCCGCGCTACCCCAGCGGCGTATCGCCCTGGAACAGAGACCAACACCCACTGGGCATCGGGCAACATCTTGCCAGCCGTCTCCATGCTGTGGGGGCGGTAATCCTTTTCCCCTGCATGGCTGCGCCGCGAGGAAACCAGCTCATCCACCTTTTCCAAGGCAGCCTGTGCAGAAGTCTCATCATTGCCATGAACAACGATTAAGAGATCATCCGCACCTGCGATTTCAGCTTCTGAAACCAACATACCGCTTTGCGCCAAAACCTCTTTGTTGGCGTTTGTACCCATTACCACCCCGGCATCAATAATGCCTGGCTGATCCGCTAAGGATCGTTGCAGCTGCATAAGGATTATAGAGTCGTAGTACGCGCCCGAACGAATTTCAACCTTAATAACTGCCATACAAACTTCCTTCTTTTGGACACAAGCTACAATACTGTCCAACTATTGTGGGCTGACAATAAAACGTCTCCCATTTCAGGTCTGGATGCAGGATGAGTGCTATCCTTGATAACAAGACGACAGCGCCATCGCTTTCAGTCGAATCATTAAAGAACAACGCCAAAAAAGCCGCGCGGACGGAACAGACGAGCCCGTTTTCTGCCTGCTTTTTGGGGAGAAACACCTGGAAACTGATTGGGTGCGGCTCCCCAAAAAATGAGTTACACGCTTTTGGATTAAAGCCGGTAGTTATACGGTTACTTCATCGGGTAGGATAAAATTTTCGTTAGCCTTGATTACTTTGGCGGGCACATCAAAATTGAGTGCAGAGCCTACCAACTGCTCAGAATACTTTTTGATGGCCTGATCCCAATATTTCTTGGTAACATAATAGACCCTGGCTCCACCCAATTCATGTTGAACATCCGGCCAAGGATAACTGGGCTGCGCCATACCTAAGAAACCAATGCGCCAACCATTATAGCTTTCATAGGTGGACCAAAATTCCTTTTGGCCGAGAATTTCAAAAGCATAATAAGCCTTGCAGTAGAAGAGAGCCGCGCCCAAGCGCCCGCCGCGATGGAAGGTCATCGTATGATGGCTGATGTTGATGTCTTCATTCATCAAGCGGCCATTGACCAAGCCGGCCAACTTGCCATCTATCATCCCTATAAGTACATACGGATCTTTGATGCGTTTGCGGTACCAACCGAGCAGCTCGGCGTAAACCCTGGCGCCGACAATGTCATAGAAATCATGCTCGACATCCATGACTTTCCGGACAAATTGCATCAATACCTTGGCTTCTTCTATCTTCGCCTCCCGAATGTACATTTGCTCACCGGTCTTGAGCTTGATGGTCGCGGCAGGCCACGGCTTTTTATCCATTGGGTAGCCCTGGAGCAAAGGTTCGATATCGCGAACGTTGAGAGTGTATTCTTCGGTAGTGACTGGCACAGGGGGTTCCAAACGCATGGTTCAAATCTCCTTTTGAAGTAATTTTTCAGACTGGCACAGTATATCCATTCCTGGATTAAATATCAAGATGAAGAAAGTAACTTGTGCTTTCATACACTATGACAAGGAAGGTAAAATTGAATTTTCGGATAAAATTTCGTAAGTTTTCCACGAATGACCCGGGCTGGCAAGTTTGCGGTATTTTTAAAAATCAAGGCGGTGAAGTCGTTAATAAATATGCCTACACAAGCTGGGGATCGATCCACCAGCTTGGTGATACTCATCATCCCGCTCTTGGCATAAAGAATCGATATACCACCGAGGGGGTCGAGGGAACGCCGTCTCGCCAAAACACGGTTCATATTTCGGATTGCTGGAAAACAGGAAGTTAGTATTGACTGCCAGTATAATCACATAAAATCGGCCAGTTTGGTCAAACAAGTTATTTTAGAATATCGAGGACAACATGCGCGAAGTATTTGCGGAAATTGAAGCCTGGCGTAGGGAAGGCAGGTCTATTGCCTTGGCAACGAATGTCAAAAAGGATGGCGTGTTACTGCGCCCGTTGGGCGCTAAGATGGCGATGACAACTTCTCAGGAAATTGCAGGGTCGGTGACCGGCGGCTGCATCGAGGGTGTGGTGTATGAAGAAGCGCAGGCCGTGATCAAGAGCAGTGTGCCGAAACTTTTACATTATAGGGCGACGAGTGAGGAAATCCCGTGGGAAGTTGGGCTGAGTTGTGGAGGCTCGCTGGATGTGTTCGTCGAGTCGTTGGATTCGCCGCAATGGCGGGCAGTGTACCCGTTGTTGAAGAACTGCCTCGATGAAAATCGGTTGGTGGCGATAGCAACGATCATCGCGGGCGCTGGGTTGGGCAATAAAATTCTTATCTGGCCGGATGGGCAAGCCTTTGGAAGTTTGGGGGAGGCCACGCTGGATGCGGATGTAGTGCATTGGGCCCAAAGACAGATGCGCGTGCAGGAAACAGGCTGGAGGAGTTTTGGCGCGGTGGATGTATTCGTAGATGTTTTACCTCCCCCATCCAGAATGATCGTCGTTGGTGCGGTACATATCGCCATTCCATTGGTAACGCTTGCGAAGACGCTTGGATATCACACAATTGTAATTGACCCGCGCGAAGCCTTCGCCACACGGGAACGTTTTCCGCATGTGGATGAACTCATCACCGAATGGCCTTCCGAGGCGCTTGAAAAACTGCGCCCAGACGAGAGTACTTATGTTGTGGTTATCAGTCACGATGAAAAACTGGATAATCCTGCTTTGAAAGTTGTGCTCACATACCCGGCTCGGTATGTGGGTGTGCTTGGCGCGCGAAAAAATCTTAACGAACGATTTGCGGCTTTGCGTGAACTTGGCGTGACGGATGAACAACTTGCTCGTTTGCAAGCGCCGATCGGCGTGCAGTTGGGGGCAGTCAGCCCGGAGGAGATTGCGCTATCCATTTTGGCGGCGATGGTTGCCGCGCGGCACGGGTTGCCGGGGTTCCAAGGTTCTTCCACAAATCTCATTGCCACATCCCCTGTTCAGGTATAAACATTCGGGTGATTTATAATATCTGTGAGTTTTTTCCCAGGGTCCACCATCTCCTTGCCCTTGCCGAGTTTATCGGGATCGTTGAAGTCGGTCTGGTCAATGACACCCTTGAGACTGTTTTCCTTGGCGAGAGCGGCGATGATGACGTTCATCTTGTTGCCGATGTCTTTATTGCCTTTGGCTGCCACCATATCTGTGAAGCTTCCGCCCTTGGGAATGACGATCAGCGGGTTTTTCTGCCCCGCATATTTGTCAGAGACGTATTTTACGAATAATAAAACGAGGACATAATCCTTGTACTGCGAAGCATCCATCCCGCCGCGCAATTCGTCGCAGCTTGCCCAGATAAAGGAGTAGAGTTCGGATTTTTTGATTGCCATGACAGGGGTCCCTACGTATTCGTAATAAGGTCTATTTTACGCCAAGTTGGGAGTTTCCGACGACGGAATGTGGATTTGGATGGCTTACGATATTTGACGAGACGTATCCCTTCGAATGCAGGAAAACGTTTAGCGATGCGTTCTTGGAGGGCAAAGTACAGTCTAGGGTTTATATAGGGTGAAAAAAGAGCATACTGTTGCAAAAATGGGCCAAAACAGTCTTTTGAGAGTATAGTTTCTATAGCGTGTTACACCGACTGCACGCGAATCGCACCTAAAAAAGAAAAGGCCACTCTAAAATTAGACTCGTTCGGAAGAAGCATAGATGATTATAATAAATCCGAAATTATTGAACTGGAGAAATATTATGCAATCGTTTCCCTCGAATTCTCAGTTTATACCTATGGTCTGCCCAAGTTGTGGCGGTCAATTGATGATTTCCGAAAAACAAGAAAAAATTATATGTAGCTACTGTGGTATTCAGTTTGTAGTAAGTAAAAATTCAAGTGGAAGTCAAGTTAGCACTGAGAATTTTTTGAAGCTAGCAAAGGATGCTCATAATATTGGAAAACTTGATGAAGCTTTCAATTATTATAATAGGGCCTTAGAATTAGAACCAGAGAATTATTTAGCTTGGTATGGAAAAGCCGAAATCGTAGAAGATCGTTTTACTCAACGTTCCGATGAAGGCCGTATAGCATTTATCAAATTAGAGCCTCTCATTGGAGGAGGTGGGTTATCAAATGGGATGAACAAATTTAGAGAGACGAAAGCGTATTTCAAAAAGGCAATTGAATGTGTAAATGAGACGAAAAATCAAACTGTAACAGAAAACGTAAACTTTGAAATCGCTTCAATATGTAAGGCACTAATCGAATATAACTTACGGGAATTTTGGACATGGACTTACGTGAGAAGGCAAAAAATGCCCAACCTTATTAAGGTAAATAATATGCAACTGTTATTGACTCAGAAATATAAGGAGTTTATTCAATATTCAGAAATACTGATTAGGGAATTTTCTGAAGCACTTGATGGGATAGAAGATAAGCAGAGAATATTAGAGCTTGGATTTCTACAACTTACTCGTATGTGCCTCCTTGAAGCCCAGAAACCTTTGCCCGTACATTTTCAATATAAGGGATTTATGAATGTTGCTTTTGTTCCTGATATAACATTAACGCTATCTACGACTTTTCCTCCAAACATGAAAGAGTTTTTTGAATTGATAACAACCAAATTTATGGCGATACCGTTAAGTGATAAACCTGTCTACTTTACTTTCCTGAAAGATTTTGAAGAGTACCAGATGTACGCATCTGACAAGGAAAACAAGCTGGTTGCTCGGGAGTGAACGCTTTAAGAAACGATACGCTTAATACGTTAGGGTAGGTGCGTTGGATTACCTTACGCCATTAAACATGTTTGGTTAGGAGTGCTTTATAGTAAACTTTCATGCTTGCATACCAAGCAGAAACAAGGATAATAATACCTATAAATAACGTAAAAATAGTGTGGAAGAGCGGGAAAAAATTTCCAGGTAAAAATTCTCCATATCTTGTCTCGGAAAATAAATAAGATACTAGCATCACAAGAGTCATGAAGATAATGAAAATAATGCTTTCGTCTTTCATAGTCGTGTAGTAGGCCCAAGAAAACCAAATAATAGTCTGCAATAGAGAAATAATAACCAATGCCAATCGAGGCGAGATCGTAACTGTAAGGTACACATCAAGTACATCTCTCACTTCTGTTGCTGCTGCTAGAAATGCAAATATATAGCAAAAAAAGACAATGATGGAATACACAAGTGCTCCCTTGCGAGTAATTTCTATTCTATCTTCTGGTTTGATCATTACGCTTTCTCCTCCTTGTTCAGTTCGAGAACGAATTTTTATTTTTATCGTCAGGGTGACAATAAATTTTGGTAACTATATATTTGACGCACAAAATCTATTTCGGCCCAAAAACTGATTGATCAAAGATAGCCTCTTTTTTAGGGGTTGTCTTTTTATAATTTCGTTTCTTTTTTGTCATTTCACTCCTCTTAATTTATGATGGGTTGTTATGAAGCTTTAAGCTATCTCGAACATCCTTATCATATATCCAATTGCCTTTTCTAAATATCATTTTCAAAAATGTTATCTGATTTGCGGCTTTAGATCGTTTAGGATTACTCAATCTGTTTTCTTCCAATATTTTTGAAGCATCTTGAAGATTTGCGGCGTATATATATCCTTCAAAGATTGCATATTTTGCTTCTTTTCCATTGAAATAATCAATTCTCAACTGGATAGTATGCAAAGGTGTTCCAGCAACCAATCTTGCTTTTACTTCTCCTCCACAAAGATTATAATGAAATGTTCCTAAAGTATTCGCTATATCAATATGTCTAACGTCTTTAGGAGGAATTTCAATTTCACACCGCTTATTCATATATTTTTCTTCGTGCCATCTTATCCTATCTGGCTTGTTTTCATCTCCAAACGATGGAATCAATGGAATTTTTGAACTTTCTTCGCCACTAATAACTACATCGTCTGCATATTGAAGTGTTACATAGCACCTTGTAAATACTGTATCTGTGTTATTAAAAATCTTCATTCTCGCTATTTTATAAACATCGTCATCCTTATATCCAAATTCTCCCTCCTCATCAGATGGAGCAAAGATGATTTCTGGTACTTTTGGCTCATTATCTCTCTCGCTACATTCCCAAATATTTAATTGATAGTAAACAGCAAATTCATTGGATTCAATTGTGTCTGTACAAACAATAAGAGGTTTTGTTTTGTAAGAAGAATGGTTTTTGTCAGTTCGGTAAAGAATATCCAAATATATCTTATATTTTCCACTGTGATAACTTGGTTCAGAACCATAAAATGTAAATGTTGTTTTTCCAGCCAAATCTTTTTGAGATTCAAATTTCGCTATGTTTGTTATTTCATCTGTATTTGGCTTAATCTCTTTCTCTGGACTATCTGAATTTGGATGCCATGAAAACGGAGAACTACCAGAATATAATTTTGCGCTGACATCTTCCCAGTGGACAGGAATTATTGCATCTTCTCTCCAAAAGAGTATTTTCTTTGGTATGACTGTACAATAAATTGATTTCCTCTTATCCTCATTACGAATTCTTACACTTATATACTTTCCTTTTTCTCTAGGTAATGGTTCTAAAAAAATGCCATCCAAATCTTTTTTGGGTTCTTTTTTCTTTTTAAATATGGAATAGATAAAAACAATAATTCGCGCTAGCCCAATCACCATTAGAATATATGCTAAAACGGCAAGTAAAGTTCCCATTCTAGCCACCAATCCTAAAAAGTCCCAATGTTTTGAAAAATATCCCCACCCCCAATAAAATCCCAAAATCAATAAATCGAGTAAATGATCTATAATATAGGAACGAACATCTCCTAGAATGTCTTCTTTTTTTCTACTGAAAAAGTCTGACAAATTTTTCATGCCCCCATTTTACCCCCGCCACACAAAGAAACTGCTTCTGTGTGTCAAGTAAATAGTTACCTTAATTTAGGACTTGACTACTCAAGGTTAGAGTATTATGAGCATGCAGAGTATAACATATGCAAGAAATAAAACTTCCCAAAGTTTTCTAGGCGTATTGAGAAAACTGGCTCTTTCCAACCGTAGCAGTGCGCGAGGATCGCAGATAGCGAGTGCTCTTCGCGGTGCAAAGCCAGTCTGGCGGGATTAACCACTATTTGCCTGCGAATTTACGTCTCCAGCCTCTTATGAAGGCTGGAGACGTTTCATTTACTCGAGGATCTCAACAAAACAGGCGTGCCAAGCCATGTTGCCTTCTGTAAAGCCCTGAGAGCGGATCGTGACCTTGAGACAGTCTTGAGCATCTGCATCGAGCAGCTGGAAACGAACAAGTAAAAGAACAATCGTCATAACAAAACACCTGAATTGCTTCAGGTGTTTTTTATCGCATTTCTCATGGGTAAGGCTACAGAGGCATATCTACTTTGGACGCTTCATCCGCCGGGATTTCTTCCAGCCTCGACAAACCAAACGGACGCAGGCCGCGATAAATACGCGCCCCGCTCAACGTCCTCAGGATGGTCACCGCAGGACGCTTCAACTTAGTGGACAAGTCTTCAGCGCTCATCGGCTGGTTGCCGTTGGCCAAAAACAGGCGAAAGACCGCCTCGACCATGGCCGTGTGCTCATCCACAAAATCGGGCTGGAGGGCGCAGTGGCTCATCAAGGCATGCTGGATGCCGTCCACCGGCTTGACCTCCGCCGTTTCAGGGTCAATCCAGTCTATCAACTCACCCTCTTCCACGTCCGCCAGGGATTGCTGGTGCGCGGGACACAGCAGGGTACGCAAAAAAACATGCCAATCGCTCTCGCTTTGTTTCCACCAATCGAAGTCAATATGGAAAGGCGTCTGGACGCCGGGTTTCAGTAAACTCATGCCTGCTCCTCCAGACGGAAGTGCAAGTCGCCGACATGAATGAAACGCGGCCGGCTTGCCAGCAAAGCGAACAAGGGCGCCGGTGCGACCCGGCGAACCAGGTTCACCGCCGCATACAACTCCTGGGCATGAACGTGCCCCTGAGGGTTAAGTTTGGTCAACTCATGCATCACCGTCACAACCAGATCCTCGAACGAACGCTTCTTCTCCCACAGCGGATCGAGCGCCTTGAAATCGGAAACATAAATGGCCATGCGGTCATTGAATTCGGCCGTGATCGGCTGTTTCAACATCGCGAACACCAAGCCGCCGTCATTGCCGACGATCAGAGTGCGCACCCAATCCTTGGAGGCTCTCTGCGTTTTGGCCTCCACGATGACTTCACCAGGCCTCTGACCGCGCTTTATGGCGACCAGGCTGCCGGGCATCAATTGATGAGATTTATACCATTCGCGCAATCCGAACACATAGCCGTGCTCACGCACCACCCAGCCGGGCATCTTGATCCCGGAGCGGGCATCCACCAGCGTAAAGCGCACACGCGGCGATTCGTAGGCGGTTGGGAACAAGGAGCGCGTCCGCGTGGAAAGCGGCAGAGTGCCGGCGCGCAGATGCGGATAGATCAAACTGATGGTGACTTCGCGGACTTCCTTATGCGGTGTCACGCTCTCTTCGCTCAGTTCATCGTCCAGCTGGGTCTCGAGCTTCAGCATGGCTTCATCCAGCGCAGAGCGATCGTAATTAATCCGTTCATACTGCAAATAGGAAGGCAGGTCGCGCACCCCATTCGGCTCCTGACGGCGCAGGCACCATTGCACATCGCCCGCCGGACCGACTTCATCGAAACGTTGATCCGACTGCAAGGCATAATTCAGTGCAAACTCGGCCAGCTTGGGATTCACGCCCGCCGGTAATTCGATGTCTTTCAACACGGCCGAGGTGGGCTGGGGTTCACCCTGAGCCACATCGAGCACCGCTTCCGCCAAATTAAGATGGCCTTCATTAATATCGATCAGCAAGCCGCGCGGGAACCAGCGTCCCGCGATCTTTACCAGTTCTTCATTATTCGAAAATGCGCTCTCGATCTTTTTCTCGATCTCCCCACCGTACTCATGCAGGATGGCTTCGGCATTCAGGTCCGCAGTCTGGGAGGCTTCGACCGAAATGTTGTTCAGGTCGTGATCTGCCAGGGCGGAAGCAAAAAGCCGCTGGGGGCCGTTTTCCATTTCGACGGTGACCACTTCGAACTCACCCACTTCGGGATTCCGTCCGGGCCGTGCGGCTTTCACTTTTCCCCTGGCCCAATTCATGCCCGGAAAGATGATATCTTCGCCGACGGCATAACGGCCATTCGGCATATAGATCTTTCCGCCGGATTCGCGCTTCCTGCGCTCCGCCTCGATCTCTGCTTTGACGCGTGCATCCACCAACACGGTGGTTAGATCGCGCGCGGTCAGCGGCGTTTCGATCTCGAACAAATAGGTATGCAGGGTTTCAACGTCTTGCCTGGTGATTTCGAGCGATTTCCAGTAGTCTGCTGGTAATGAAAATGTGCTTGCCATAGAATCCTTGTTGCTTGAAATGCGGAACTTGCCTGCTAATTATACACTACCTTGAAGAAAATTTTTTTATTTCTTCATCTCATCGGTGATCGGTATTCGTTATTCGGGAATCGGGATTGGCGAATCGCTTTCGCAGAGTCAGAGAACGAACCGCGAAGCCCGCCAAGGCCGCGAAGATTTATTTTCGGAATGGAACGCGGATGACATTGATTCGACAGATTCGCACAGATGACGAAGAAAGGACCGCAAGCGTACGGTCTTACCAAAGTCGCTTGACAAATCGGAGGCTTTGGAACGCACATGTCACACATGGGTTGATTCCACCAAATTTCTACAGTTTATTTGCGTCATTCGCGTTAAAGATTTCCCGACTTTGATAAAGCCATGACCGCAAACGGGGAACTCCTTGACTTATTCCCATGGCCGGATTATACTCCATTTCTAGGAATTATCGGATTAATCCGATATTATGCTCAACAAACACCCTTCTGCGATGGACATTTCGGAATTCCTGCGTTACCTGGCCTCCCACAACGAGGCCGAGGCGGGCCTGCCGGCGTTAAGCGAACTCAGCCGCGAGCTGGGGATCAGCGTGGCTACTTTGCGGGAACAGCTCGAGGTGGCGCGCGCCCTGGGCCTGGTGGAGGTCAAGCCTCGCACCGGGATGAGGCGCAGACCCTACGAGTTTGCATCCACCGTCCGGCACAGTCTCGGTTATGCGCTGATGTTGAACGACGGCCACTTCCAGAAGTTTTCCGAATTACGCAATCACCTCGAATCCGCTTATTGGGATGAGGCGGTCAAGAAGTTAACCAGGGAGGATAAGAAGGAACTGAAAGCGCTTATCGTCCGCGCACGCGAAAAACTGGTCGGCCCGCCGGTGCAGGTTCCCCACGAAGAACACCGCGCCCTGCACTTATTGATCTACAGCCACCTGGATAACCCGTTCGTCACCGGTATCCTGGAAGCCTATTGGGACGCCTACGAGTCGGTGGGACTGAACATGTACGCGGGCAGCATCAATTATCTGAATAAAGTATGGGATTATCACAACCTGATGGTCGAAAGTATTTGCAGCGGAAACCATGCGGCTGGGCGTGAAGCGCTCATCGCACATATTGCTTTGCTGGCCCAACGCCCAGCATCCAAAGGAGACAAATGAACAAAGTAGTCAATGATTTCTCGATCACCGTCGGGACAGTGAACGGTTCAGGCAGCTCGACCGCCAACAACACGATCCTGCGGGCGCTGTTCAAGATGGGGATCCCGGTATCGGGCAAGAACCTGTTCCCTTCCAACATCCAGGGCCAGCCCACCTGGTACACCATCCGGGTCAACAAGGATGGGTTCGTGGCGCGGCGTGACGAGACCGAGATCATGGTCGCCATCAACCCCAATTCGTTCGCACGCGACCTGGCAGCGGTTTTGCCGGGCGGAGTCTTCTTTTACGCCGACGATATCAAACAGCCGATCACGCGCACCGACATCGTGGCATACCCGATGCCCGTCAAACAAATCGTGCGCAGCGACCCGAATGTCCCTTCGGATTTTCGCGACCTGGTCGGCAACATGGTTTATGTGGGCGTGCTGGCGGCCATGCTGGGCATTGACATGGATAAGATTTACGCGGCCTTGGAGTTCCATTTCAAGGGCAAGAAGAAACCCATTGACATGAACTTCAATGCCGTCAAGGCCGGGGCGGAATGGGCCAAGGCTAACCTTGAAAAGAAAGACCCCTATACCGTCGAGCCGATGAACAAGACCGATGGGATGATCATGGCGGACGGCAACACCGCGGCCGCCATCGGCTCCATCTTCGGAGGCTTGCAGTTCGTGGCCTGGTATCCGATCACACCGGCCTCCTCGCTGGCCGAATCGCTCAACGAGTACCTGCCGCAGCTCCGCAAGCGCGAAGACGGCAAGCATACCTATGCGGTCGTCCAGGCGGAAGACGAACTGGCGGCCATCGGCATGACCATCGGCGCAGGCTGGAGCGGACTGCGTTCCATGACTTCCACATCCGGACCGGGCTTAAGCCTGATGACCGAGTTCGCCGGCCTGGCGTATTACACCGAGGTTCCGATCGTGGTATGGGATGTGCAGCGGATCGGACCATCCACCGGCCTGCCCACCCGCACTTCGCAGGGCGATCTGGCCTTTACCAATTTCATGGGACACGGCGACACACAACAGATCATCCTGCTGCCGGGCGGCGTGAATGAATGTTTTGAATTCGGCTGGCGCGCTTTCGATATTGCCGAACGCATCCAAACGCCGGTCTTCGTCCTGAGCGACTTGGACATGGGTATGAACCAGTGGATGAGTCAGCCCTTCAAATATCCCGATACCCCCATGGACCGCGGCAAGGTGCTGTGGGAAAAAGATTTGGAAGAGCTTAAAGGAAATTGGGGACGCTATCTCGATAAAGACGGGGACGGCATTCCTTATCGCACCTTCCCCGGCAACAAACATCCGATGGGCGCATACTTCCTGCGCGGCACCGGTCACGATGAAAACGCCAAATACTCGGAAGAGGCGCCGGTTTGGTATCGCAACATGGAGCGCCTGAAGAAGAAGTATGAAACTGCCAGAAAATATGTACCTGCGCCGGTCATCCATAAAGTGAAAGGTGGGATAGCCGGAATCATCGGCTTTGGCTCGACCGAAGCGGCCATCCTCGAAGCCCAGCACCAACTCAGCACCCAACACGGCATCCAGGCCGATTTCATGCGGGTGCGCGCCATTCCGTTTACCAGTGAGGTTACTTCCTTTATTAAGAAATACGACCAGGTTTTTGTGGTCGAAATGAACCGCGACGGCCAAATGTGCGAATTGCTAAACATCGAGTATCCAGAATTCGGCCTGAAGCTCAAATCGGTAGCCTTTGGCGATGGCCTGCCTGCCTCCGCAAAGTGGGTGCGGGAAGGAATCCTTTCAAAGTATGAAGGCGAAAAGACAAAGTATGAAGGCGGGAAGGGAAAGGATGAAGGCAGAAGGATGAAGGCTGAAGGCGAAAAGACAAAGGATAAAGGCGGAAGGATGAAGGCTGAAGGCAAAAAGGCGAAGCGCCAAAGCCCAAAGACCGCCAGGGCAAAGAGCGCCAAGACTGCGAAGAAAAAGACTTCCGCCAAAAGGAGATAAGACATGACTCAACCACTTCCAATGGCCGGCACAAACGCGCAAGTGAACCAGGCCGGTCTTTCCAAGAACGACTACCGCGGCAGCCCCAGCACACTGTGCCAGGGCTGTGGACACAATTCCATCGCCAACCAACTCATCACAGCGTTGTACGAAATGAACATCCTGCCGGAAAACGTTGCCAAGTTCAGCGGCATCGGCTGTTCCAGCAAATCGCCCACGTATTTCCTGAACCGTTCGTTCGGTTTCAACGGCCTGCACGGACGCATGCCTTCGGTGGCGACCGGAGCCTTGTTCGGCGATACGCATATCAAGGGCATCGGCGTTTCCGGTGACGGCGATACGGCCAGCATCGGCATGGGACAATTCAAACATGTCATGCGCCGCAACGTGAACATGGTTTACATTATAGAAAATAACGGTGTCTATGGATTGACCAAAGGGCAATTCTCTGCCACGGCCGAGAAGGGCCTGGAATTAAAAAAGCAGGGTTCCAATCAATATATGCCGGTGGATATCTGCATGGAGGCGCTGGCCTCGAATGCCACTTTCGTGGCGCGTTCCTTCGCCGGCAATGCGAAACAGGTCAAGGAATTGCTCAAAGCCGCGCTATCGCACGACGGTATTGCAGTGCTCGATATCATCAGCCCCTGCGTGACGTTCAACAACCAGGATAACGCCTATCACTCGTACGCCTGGGGCAAGGATCACGAAGAACCCCTGCACGACATTACCTACGTCGCGCCGCGCAACGAGATCGTGCTCGAACGCGAAATGGAAGAAGGCGAAATCCGTGAAGTGAACATGCACGACGGCTCGGTGGTGATCTTGAAAAATCTCGAGAAGGGCTACGATCCCACCAGCCGTATGGAGGCCTTGCGCGCCATGGAGGAAGCCCAGCGCAACAGTTGGCTCATCACCGGACTGTTGTATGTGGATACGAGCAAGCCTTCATTAACGGAAATGTATAACCTGACGGATACCCCGCTTAACCGCCTCAGCGATGCCGACTTGCGCCCGGCGCCCGAGATGATGGACAAAGTCAATGCATTGATGTTCTAGAATCACATTGCCCCTCTCCATTTTTGGAGAGGGGCTTTTCATAAATAAAGCATATTCCTTCGCCATGAATTATGGTTTTCTCAAGAAAGCTTGACGCATCTCAAATTTCGTGATGCGCTGGCGCAAATCATGAAGGAAATCCGGGAGTTTCATGGCCTCCGCCAGATTCTTGGCATGAAAATTGGTTCTTGAG